>Ga0302177_10000340_pt1 | contig 36495 bp, 29 predicted proteins | sample I_Palsa_E1_2_FD_198780 | JGI IMG/M metagenome (GOLD analysis project Ga0302177, IMG submission 198780) | Peat permafrost microbial communities from Stordalen Mire near Abisko, Sweden - I_Palsa_E1_2 | ecosystem: Environmental > Terrestrial > Soil > Palsa > Peat permafrost | place: Sweden... | reverse complement strand
GCCCAGCCAGGGCGACCGCATTTCGGCATAGCCCTGCAGATTTTCGCCCAGGCAATCACAACCGCTTCCTGCGGACTACGCCCACAGCGCGCAGCGCCCCGCGCAGGCGCTCCCCCACTTTTCCCGCGAACTGCATTTCGAGGAAACCTTCCATCTGCTGAGAGAATTTCATGCCGTAGCCATACCACCACATTTTTTTCATTCCCGGCATCAGGTCAGTGTCCACATATTTTAGCCGCACCATTTCTTCCAATCCGAAGCGTCCATGCGCGCGACCGACCCCGCTCGACTTCACCCCCCCATGCGGCGCCTCGCTGATGCCGAAACACGAGACCACATCGTTCACCATAACGGTTCCCGCCTGAATGCGTCTCGCCAAGCGCTCGCCGCGCTGGCGGTCGCGCGTCCACACACTGGCTGCCAGCCCGAACTCCGAATCGTTGCCCAGCCGCACCGCCTCGTCGTCGCTGTCGAATGCCATCACCGGAAGCACCGGCCCAAATGTTTCCTCTCGCATAATGCGCATTTCATGGGTAACGTCAGCCAGCACCGTGGGCTGGTAAAAATTCTTGCCGAGTTCCGGAAGCCGGCCGCCTCCCGCCAGAACCCGCGCCCCGCGAGCCAATGCATCGGCGACGTGCGCTTCAACAATCCGCAACTGACGCTCGTGAATCATCGGACCCACCTCGGTCTCGGGAACATTTCCGGGACCGACGCGCAGCTTCTTCGTTTTCTCAACACACGCGCTCAAGAACGCTTCGTACAGATTGCGGTGAACGTAACATCGCTCTACGGACAGGCAGGTCTGTCCGGCGTTCACAAACGCTCCCCATATTGCTCCACTCGAGGCCACGTCCACATCGGCGTCATCGAGCACCAGCATAGGATCCTTGCCGCCCAACTCCAAAACCACAGGCAACAAACCCTCGGCTGCAGCCACTGCGATCCGCCTGCCGGTCGCCACGCTACCGGTGAATACCAGCTTGTCGATTCCGGTCTCAGCCCGTCCAGCCTCATCCCGGGCATGAATCAACGCGGCGCCGGTTGCGCCATCGCCCAACACGACCTGAAAAACGTCTTCTGGGACGCCAGCTGCCTGGAGCAGCGAGGCCAGCTCCAGCGCCACTAGTGATGTCAATTCTGAAGGCTTCAGCACCACCGCATTGCCTGCGACCAGGGCTGCCAGGGTCTCAGTCGCTGGAATCGAAAACGGGTAGTTCCACGGGGAGATGATTCCCACCACCCCGAGAGGCTCGCGCACCAGGCGCCCGGTCTTAAGTTTCGTGGCGAGATTTCCGTGCGGCAGAAACTCGTCGCGAAGAAGGCGATGTGCATTGTCGATGAGAAACCGCGCCGCATCGAGCACGACCAGCACTTCGGTGGTCAGGGCTTCAGCGACCGGCTTACCGGCTTCTTGAGAAATGGCAGACGCGATTTCTGATTTTTTCTCGTGGAGCCCGCGCCGAAACTCGTGCAGCACTCCGATCCGCCGGCGAATCCCGATATCAGCCCACGCCCGTTGTGCCGCGCGCGCCCGCGCCACCGCTTCAAGGACTTCACTTTCTGCAGCGCATTCGAAATCGCGCAGAAGCGCGCCGGTAGACGGATTCACCGACGAAATCCTCCGCGCCGCGATATGTAGATCCGTTGCCATGGCGATCATCGACAACCTTGATTCAGTACTCAACGCCCACCAGATACAAGCCGCCGGCGGGCGCGGTCGCTCCAGCGGCAGAGCGATTTCGTGCCTGCAGGATCCGCGTTAGATCCTCCACCGCCAGCGATCCTTTGCCCACGAGGATAAACGTCCCCACCAGATTTCGCACCATGTGGTGCAAGAAGCCCGATCCCTTCACGGTATAAACCAACTCATCCCCGGCCCGCACCCACGTCGAAGCAAAAACTCGGCGGAGATTCGATACTGGTTCCCCTTTGCGCCCGCGCTCCGGGTCGGCTGCGGCAAACGATGTGAAATCGTGTTCGCCCTCCACCCGCGGCGCCGCCTGCGCCATCGCTCGCTCGTCCAGCGGAAAAGCGTAGTGCCACACAAACCTGCTCAGAAACGGAGGGCAAATGGCCTCCCGATAAATTCTGTAGCGATAGGTCTTGCCGCGCGCCGACTTGCGGGCGTGAAAATCCGCATCCGCCTCTTCCGCTTCGAGGACCCGCACCGTAGCCGGCAGAAGGTCATTGAGCGCTTTCACAAAATTCGCCGTGGGGACCGATGACTCCGTGACAAATGTCACCACTTGCGCCAGCGCATGCACTCCTGCGTCCGTCCTGCCGGAGCCCTGAGGCAATACCTTTTCGCCGGTGAGTCGTCCAATGGCTGAGGCAAGCGTGCCCTGTACCGTCACTGCGTCAGGCTGCACCTGCCAACCGGCAAAATCCGAACCGTCATAGGAGAGAATCAGCTTGAGATTTCGCATGCGATCTTTCGAGTCCCCCATCAGCTCCGGCTCATCCAACCTGTTTCATGTATTTCGTTTCTACGCGCTGCCGTCTCCACCTCGATTTCAGGGCTACGTCGGCCCGGTGAGGAGTTTATCGCGATCGGCTTCGGCATACGCGCCAATACGAAACGGACTCGCTCTGTCGGATATACTGCTATGTTTCAAAGCAATTTCATCCGCGGACGAAGTCTCTTGACGGACGGTTTCGAGCATTGCAGCTTTCAAGAATAGTCACAGTTTTCCGCAGGCTTTCGGCTGAGCGGTTGCGGAGTTTTTTTGCGGAACCCAGGCGCCATCGGCTCCGTACCTATGAGGGAATCGATCTTCCTATTTGGATTAAGTCTGCGGTCTCAGGCCAAGTCATTTTTGCACCGGTTAACGACCACCAGGTTAATGAACGGAGATGAGTAGATGCCATTCCGAAGTTTAGCCGCAAACATCCGTCCGATTATTGCAGCGTTTTTCGTTGGAACTCTGACCATGGCAAGTTGGGGTCAGGAACCGCCCGCCGCGCCGAATCCGCAGAACTCGCCGGAAACCAGGCCGGTACCGGTCCTGAACTATACCCAGCCGGTGTCGCACTTTCCTAACCCGATTGCGCCTTACACACCGCGGCACATCGCGGAACCCGGTCTGGCCAACACGGCTCGCATTGATCAGCTCATGCACGACGGCAAGTTGTACCTTTCTCTGAACGACGCAATCGCGCTTGCATTGGAGAACAATCTCGATGTTGCCATCGCGCGCTACAATCTCAACATCGCGGACACCGACGTGCTGCGCGCCAGGGCTGGCGCTAGCATCCTCGGCGTCAACGCCGGAGTGGTCTTGAATACTCCCGGCGGTGGCGTCGGGGGAATCGGCGCCAACTCCGGCGCCTCAACCGGCGGTACCAGTCTGGGCTCGGGAGGCATCGGAGGCGGCACCAACGGCTTGGTCAGTTCCACGCTCGGTCTGGGACCGAACATCACGAGCTTTGACCCGATCCTGACCGGTACGCTGCAGGAAGACCACTTCAATATTCTCCCGACCAGCACCTTCAGTCCGGCGTCACCGCAGAACACCACCACCGGCAGTTTTACCTACACACAGGGTTTCACCTGGGGAACCAACTTGCTGGTGGGATTTAACAACACGCGCATCGCGACCGGAAACGCTCCTTTTACTCCGTTAAGCCCGCAGCTCAATTCCAGTTTCAGGTTCCAATTGACCCAGCACTTGCTTCAGGGATTCGGCTTGCCTGCGAACACTCGATTTATTCGCATCGCCAAGAACAACCGCGAGCTTTCCGATGTCGCCTTCCGTCTGCAGATTATCGATTCGGTCGACCAGGTGGAGAACATTTACTGGGATCTGGTTTACGCCTACGAAAACGCCCGCGTGCAGAATGAGTCACTGGCCTTTGCGCAGAAGACATTGTCGGATACCAAGAAGCAGGTCGAGATCGGGAGCCTGGCTCCCATCGAGACGGTTCGTGCGCAGAGCACCGTGGCGCAGGATCAGCAGTTGCTAACGCAAGCGCAAACCAACCTCCAGCTAGAGCAATTGCTGATGAAGAATGCCCTCACCCGTACTCTGAAAGATCCGACACTGGCCACGGCTGAGGTCATCCCGGTTTCGACCATGGACGTTCCCGCGGAAGAGCCGGTTGTTCCGACCGAAGAGTTGATCAATGAGGCGCTGCGGCATCGCGCTGAACTGGTCGAGTCTCGCATCGACCTGAACAGCCGCGACATCAGCAACCAGGCGGTGCGCAGCGCGCTGAAGCCGACGGTCGATCTGTTCGCTTACTACGGCGGTTCGGGCCTGGGTGGCTCGCAGAACCCCTCGAATCTATGCGCGAATCAGTCGACCGATGAACAGTCCGCGGGTTTTTGCGCGGGACCCAATGCGGCGGCAGGCGGCCTGACTTTCATTCCAATCGCCCCCACCACCAGCTACGGAGGCACGTTGAACCAACTCATCAACTCCACCGCGCCCGACAAAGGTGTCGGGTTGTCCTTGAACATCCCTCTTCGCAACCGCGCCGCGCAGGCGGTGCAGATCCGCTCTGAGCTTGAATACCGCCAGGCCCAGATGCGGCTGCAGCAGATTGAAAATCAGGTGGGAATCGAGATCCGCAACGCGCAATATGCCGTGCAGCAGAACCGCGCCAGTGTGGATTCCGCCAAAGCCGCCGTGGAGCTTGGCCGCCAGTCGCTGGATGCTGAGCAGAAGAAATACCAGTTCGGAACCTCGACCAACACGCTGGTGCTGCAATACCAGAGCCAGATGGCGACCGCCGAGTCGACTCTGGTAAATGCGCTGGTCGCCTACGAAAAGTCGCGCGTGGAACTTGACCGCGCTACCGGACAGCTGCTGGACCACATTGGCGTCAGCATTGACGATGCGGCCCGAGGCCAGGTCACGCGCATGCCCAACGTTCCGTTCATCGCGCCGCGCAAGGAGATGCCGTCGGTGGCGAAGCCGGCCCCGCAGGCCGGGGCTCAGCAACCGCAGTAGCCGCTTACCGAAGCACGTTGTTGGAAGCAACGGGCGCGGTCTTGAACCGCGCCTTATTTTTCTTCTCACAATTCTTTACAATCTCGAACTGATTCCTTCGCCCGCGCCCCGCTAAGATGAAGATGAAAGTGACGCCCGGGATGGCTTCCGCATCCAAATCCTCGAAACCCATCGTGCTTATGAACGTGATGCCTGGCTCTCTATGCGGCGCTTCTAATTCTGAAGTTTCCATTTCCCGCGTTTCAAAATTCCAGCCTCTCGAAGACCAGCTTTTTGGATACCAAGTTTTCCTATCCCTTGCTTTCGAATGCGAATGAAGGAGACGAACCATGTCTTTGTCTTTAGCCCGACTGAAGGCGGTCACTTGTCGGCCCGCCCTGCTGTGGGCAGCGGCGGTCGCGATCCTCGCCTGGACGCAGATGTCGCAGCCCTTGTCTGCGCAAAATACGCCTGCGCAAAATGCGTCCGCGCCAGAGCCGTCCGCACAAAATGCTCCGGCCGCTCCTGCGCCGCAAACCGCGCCAGTTCCCGCACAGCCGCAGGCGGTGCACTTGCAGGATTACTCCCGGCCGCGCTCGTCTTTCCCCCAGATCTGGCGGCCTTATGCCCCGCAGGAACTGGCGCAGCCGAACCTCGCCAACTCACCACGCATTGACGCGCTCATGCGCGAGGGCAAGATTTATCTTTCGATTGACGACGCCGTCGCGTTGGCTTTGGAGAACAATCTTGATATCGATATCGCGCGCTACAACCTGAACATCGCCGCCACCGACTACTTGCGCGCCAAGTCCGGGGCCAATGTGCTCGGCGTCAACGCCGGCATTGTGCAGAACACCCCCGGCGGCGGCGTTGGTGGCCTCGGCGGTACCGTGGGCTCGGGCACGGGCGGTACTACCGTCGCGGCCAGCGGTATTGGAACCGGTACCAACGGTTTGGTCAGTTCCACGCTCGGCATCGGTTCGCTCATCACCAGCTTCGATCCCGTCCTCACGGGCACGTTGCAACTCGACAGGAACGATACTGAGTCCGCCAGCAGCCTCAGTCCGGTTCCGATCCTGGCGCAGAATACTTATACGGCCGATTTCAGCTACACCCAGGGATTTCAATGGGGCACAGCCGTCACCGCCGGGTTCAACAATACCCACGTCACTACGAATAATCCGACCAGCCTGCTGACGCCGGAGCTCACCTCCAATTTCCAGTTCAAGATCACCCAGAACCTGCTGCAGGGTTTCGGAACGCTTCCCAACCTGCGCTTCATCCAGATTGCCAAGAACAACCGCGAGATCTCCGACGTAGCCTTCCGCCTGCAGACCATTACCACGGTCGACCAGATCGAAAACATGTACTGGGACCTGGTTTACGCTTACGAGAATGTCCGCGTCCAGGAGGAAGCCCTGACCTACGCACAAAAAGCGCTGGACGATTCCAAGCGGCAGGCACAAGTGGGTACCGTGCCCCCCATTCAAGTGGTCAGCGCGCAGAGCACGGTATCGACCGACCAGCAGAACCTGATTTTGGCGCAGAACAATCTGCAGCTGGAAGAGTTGCTGATGAAAAATGCCGTGAGCCGTAGCATTGAAGATCCAGTACTGGCGGAAGCCGATGTAATCCCTACGTCGACCATGCAGGTTCCTCAAGAAGAGCCAGTGGTCCCAACCCAGGATCTGATCAATGAGGCCCTCGACCACCGCGCGGAACTGGTCGAGTCGCGCATCGATCTGAACTCCCGCGACCTCAGCAGTAAAGCTGTGCGCAACGCGCTGCTGCCCACACTCGATGCCTTCGCTTATTACGGTGGATCAGGCGTAGGCGGGGACCTGGCCTTGCCTGCCTGCACTACCGCTGTATTAACAGGATGCTACAGGACACTTCCGCCGCCATTTCAGAACACAACCAACGTGGGCTACGGAAGCACGCTGCACCAGTTGGTGAACTCCACCGCTCCCGATAAAGGTGTCGGCCTCACGCTGAACATTCCGCTGCGCAATCGTGAAGCGCAGGCCAACCAGGTCCGCGCGGAACTGGAATACCGCCAGGCCCAGGTGCGCTTGCACCAGCTGGAAAATCAGGTGCGCATCGAAGTGCGCAACGCGCAGTTTGACGTAAAGCAAAACCGCGCGTCGGTGCAGGCGGCGCAATATGCCGTCGATTTCGCCCGCCAGACTTTCGACGCGGACCAACAAAAGCTGAAAGTGGGACTCACAACGCAAACCGCAATTTTGCAGGATGCTTCCACATTGACCACGGCGGAATCCAATTTGGTTTCGGCGAAAGCCGCCTATGAGAAGTCGCGCATCGAACTCGATCGCGCTACCGGATTACTGCTCGATCACGCTCACATCGATGTGGCGGAGTCAACGCGCGGTCAGGTGACGCATCTTCCCAGTGTGCCGTATGTCGCTCCGCGGCAGGAAGCGCCGCCGAACTCCCAGCCGGCGACTCCGCCGAATCAGCCATAGAGAAGTGGGGCGCCGGGACGGACACGGGTTAATTTGCCGTTCGCCGTTCTGTACGGAACGTGTATCCTTCCTCCCGTGACTCTGTCCGTCGTCATCATTACGCACAATGAAGAGGCCAACCTGGGACGCTCGCTCGAAAGTGTCGGCCTCTACGCTGATGCAAGGCGGAATTACACGGAAGTGATTGTCGTTGACTCCGGCTCGACCGATCGAACCGTTGAGATTGCGAAGTTATTCGGCGCCAAAGTATTCATCGAAGAATGGAAGGGCTACGCGGCACAGAAGAACTCCGCGATCGATAAGGCTACTGGCAACTGGATACTAAGCCTGGATGCGGACGAAGCTCTGACTCCGGAACTCCTAGACGAGATCGGGAGTGCCATTGCCAGTCAGGGGTTACTTCGACCGGAGCAGCCTGCAGATAGACCTGTGTTCGTAGACGCATTCTCCATGCCGCGACAGAATCTGTTCTTGCGGCGTTTGATCAGGCACGGGGGCTTCTGGCCAGACAGGAAAATTCGTCTCTTCCGCAAAGGCAAGGGACATTTTGCCGTGCGGCCAGTCCATGAGAGCGTCCAAGTAAACGGAAGGGTTGGGAAACTCAAGGCGCCAATCCTCCATCACTCCTATCCCACACTCTCCGATTACATCGAACACATGAACCGCTACTCGTCGCTGGGTGCGCAAATGGTGGTAGCGGATCGCGGCGGCAAGGTCCGGTTCAGCGTGATCAACATTGTGCTTCGCCCGCTGACAACGTTCATCTACAACTACTTTTTTCGCCTCGGTTTCCTCGATGGCCGCGAAGGCCTGCTGCTGCACCTCTACCATGCGGTCTACGTTTCGTGGAAGTACGGCAAGGCATGGGAATTGAGTCGCGAGAAGTCTCCTGACCGACCGGTCGTTTGACGCGTAGCACGACGCGTAGCACGGCGCCTATCATCACAACAGGGCTCTGGGGTTCGTATGGAAAAGAAGCAGTCTAAGCCGGTCGTCGTCGAAGGTCCTGTTAACGATGTTTTCGAGAATCGCCATCCTTCCGCCGCCGAGAGAGACTGGGCTGAGAAAACGCTCGCGCCCACCATCGAGAAAGCTCGGGAGCGGTCGATCGGCGCGCCTACCGGCGTGAATATTGACGAACACAGGAACGCTCGCTTCACAACAATCTCTGGAGTACCCATCCGGCGTCTCTACACGCAAGCCGATCTTCCCGAAGACTGGAACGAAGAAAAGTATCTTGGCTATCCCGGGCAGGCGCCTTACACGCGCGGCATTCACGCCACGGGGTATCGCGGCAAGCTGTTCACCATGCGCCAGTTCTCCGGCTTCGCCTCGCCCGAAGAAACCAATCAGCGCTACAAGTATTTGCTCGAGCACGGAGGCGGGGGGCTCTCGGTCGCGTTCGATTTGCCCACGCTGATGGGTTACGACTCCGACCATGCGGCGAGCGAAGGCGAAGTAGGCAAGTGCGGCGTGGCGATCGATTCGCTCGAAGACATGGAAATTCTTTTTGGCGGAATCGATCTGGAGAAGACTACCGTATCCATGACCATCAATTCTCCCGCTTCGGTGTTGTGGGCCATGTATCTGGTCGTAGCCGAGAAGCAGGGCGCGGACTGGAAAAAGATTTCCGGCACAATTCAGAATGACATCCTGAAGGAATACATCGCACAGAAAGAATATATCTACCCTCCGGCACCGTCGATGCGGTTGGTAATCGACACCTTTGAATTTGGATCGAAGTTCACGCCGCGCTTCAACACGATTTCCATCAGCGGATACCACATTCGCGAGGCCGGTTCGACCGCCGTCCAGGAACTGGCTTTCACGTTGTATGACGGAATTGAATATGTGGAGTGGGCGTGCCGGCGGGGGCTCGATGTGGATGAGTTCGGTCCGCGGCTTAGCTTTTTCTTCAACGCCCACAATGACTTTTTCGAAGAGATTGCCAAGTACCGCGCGGCCCGCAAGATTTGGCCGCGGGTCATGCGGGAGCGCTTTGGCGCAAACAACCAGCGCACCCAGTTGATGCGCTTCCACACTCAAACCGCGGGAGTGTCGCTGCCCGCGCAGCAGCCCATGAACAATATTGCCCGGGTGGCGCTGCAGGCCCTGGCCGCGGTGCTGGGCGGAACGCAATCGCTGCACTGCGACTCCTACGACGAGGCGCTGGCCTTGCCCACCGAAGAGGCGGCGCGCATTGCGCTGCGCACGCAGCAGATCATCGCGTACGAGTCGGGAGTGACTCAGACGGTGGATCCGCTGGGCGGATCTTATTTCCTGGAAGCCTTAACCCTCGAAATGGAAAAGGGCGCAGTCGACTACTTCGGCAAGCTCGATGCCATGGGTGGCATGGTGAAGGCGATTGAACGCGGGTATCCCCAGAAGGAGATCGCCGAGGCCTCCTACCAGTATCAACGCGCCGCCGAGGCCAGAGAGAAGGTGATCGTGGGCGTGAATGAGTTTGTGATTGAAGAAGAGTCGCCGCACATTCTCTACATTGACGAAAGCGTGGCGCGGCAACAATCGGCTAAACTCAAGGCCTTGCGAGCACGGAGATCAGGTGACGATGTGCGGCGCTGTCTTGACGCGCTGAAGAAAGCCGCGGCGCAGGAGCCCACAGCAGGGACGGCTGGAAACATCTCTCCGGCGAATACCATGCCTTACGTCGTAGACGCGGTGCGCGCTTACGCAACGGTGGGCGAGATTTGCGAGGCGTTGCGCGACGTGTATGGAACGTATACGGAAGTGAGCGTGACCTAGGGTTACAGTTCTGGCGCTACAATTCTGGCTTGACCCAACTCAGCCAATCGCCTGGCCCCATGGACAAGCCGCCCTCCGTCCCGCAAAGTTTGCGCGCTTTGGCTGCGCTGTTTCTAAAGCTTGGAGCCATCAGCTTCGGCGGACCTGCAGCCCACATTGCGCTGATGGAAGATGAAGTTGTGCGCAAGCGACAATGGATGACCCGGCAGCAATACCTCGACCTGCTGGGTCTGACCAACCTGATCCCTGGACCGAATTCCACCGAAATTGCAGTCGGCGTCGGTTTTCTGCGCGCGGGTTTGGCTGGCCTTCTGGTGGCGGGCGCAAGTTTTATTCTGCCCGCGGCGTTGATCACCTCGGCCGTGGCATGGGCCTACGTCCGCTTTGGCAGTTTGCCGCTGACGGCGTCGCTATTGGCGGGAGTGAAGCCTGCGGTAATCGCGGTGATAGGCATCGCAACTTGGCGGCTGGGGAAAGTCGCAGCTCGCAATATCTGGCTCGCGGCGATGGGGACGCTGGCCCTGGCTGCGTTTTTAGGAAAGGTGAGTCCTTTGCTGATCCTGGCGAGCGGCGGATTGCTGGGAATCGTTGAGCATGGCGCGAGCAAGCTTAGGGAGAGCGGATTTGCAGGCGGAGCACATCTTTCCGCCGGATTGTTCCAGACGCTTGGCGGGAGGTCATTTCTGCCGACCATTATTCTTTCGAATCTTTCTGCCGTAGCGACCACTCTGGCCCCCGAAGCTAAGCGGGTGCCGGTGGCGCGTCTCGGCTGGTTCTTCCTGAAAGTGGGCGCGACACTTTATGGGGGTGGGTACGTCCTGTTCGCCTTCGTCGAGCAGGGATTGGTGCGCGATCATCACTGGCTGACGCAGCAGCAGGTGCTCGACGCCATTGCGATCGGCCAGTTCACGCCGGGGCCCGTGCTCTCGACCGCAACTTTCATCGGCTATCTTATCGGGGGTGGTTGGGGCGCGGTGATGGCTACGGTCGCCATATTCCTGCCTTCGTTTCTTTATGTGGCGGTTCTGGGACCGATCCTGCCGAAGGTTCGCCGCTCAGCCTGGATGGCGGCCTTTCTGGATGCCGTGAATGTGAGCGCCGTAGGGCTGATGTCGGGTGTCACGGTAAGGCTGGCGGGTGATGGGTTGCGCAGCTGGCCGATGTGGGTCATTGCGGCAGGTGCGCTTGCGGTGTTGTGGAGGTGGAAGACGAATCCGGCGTGGGTGGTGCTGGGTGGTGGGCTAGCAGGTGTCGTGCTGGCTGGCTTTCGCTAGCGGTCATACTCTCTGGGAGGTGTTCGAGTTTTGTTCGCCCACCAGTCGTTTTGTGATACACGTATAGGACATGAGAAAGGCGGTAGCGCATCTCAAGAAATCCGATCCGGTACTGCGGGCTATTATTGAGCGCATTGGACCGTGCCGCATGCGGGTCGGACGAGCTGAATTTCACAGCCTGGCGGAGGCGATTGTTTACCAGCAACTGAATGGCAAGGCGGCGGTGACAATCTTCAACCGATTTGCGGCGCTGGCCGGCGAACCATTAACTCCCGAGGGAATTCTCAATCTGAGCGACGGGCAAATGCGCAGCGCCGGATTATCCAGGCAGAAGTCATCCTATCTGAAGGATCTGGCGGCGAAGACCGCTGCCGGCCTGCTAGAGTTCGCGCGACTGCCGGAGTTGCCTGACCAAGAGGTGATCGAGCATCTGACGCAGGTAAAGGGCATCGGCGTGTGGACTGCACAGATGTTCCTGATGTTCACGCTGAAGCGTGAGAACGTGCTGCCGACGGGCGATTTCGGCGTTCGCATGGCGATGTACAAGCACTACCTCGACGTGAAGAAGGCGAGGATTGCGAAAAAGGTCTCGCCTAAAAATTCCGGGAAGGGCGCAGCCGCAAGAAAAGTCAAAAGGAAGATCAAGCTGCCGACTCCAGAACAGATGGCGAAGATTGCGAAAAGGTGGGAGCCGTATCGCAGCGTAGCCTGTTGGTATTTGTGGCAGAGTCTGGATACGAAGACACTTTAGCTGCAAACCGTGGGTGGAAAGACGGGGCTCGTGAGCGAAGTGTGGTGCCCGTCTTGCCTCTGTGATTAAATGAAGGGCGATGGCCGATCGCAAGATTCGCGTGCTGGTGGCCAAGCCCGGCCTCGACGGGCACGATCGCGGCGCCAAGGTGATTGCGCGCGCGCTGCGTGATGCCGGCATGGAGGTGATTTACACCGGTCTGCGGCAGACGCCGGAGATGATCGTAAGTGCGGCCCTGCAGGAAGACGTGCAGGTGATCGGGTTGTCGATTCTTTCCGGTGCTCACAACGCCATCGTCCCGCGCGTGATGGACCTGCTCAAGCAGAATAAGACGGATGATGTCCTGGTGATCCTTGGCGGGATTATCCCCGATCAGGATATCGATGCCTTGAAAAAGCTCGGCGTGGCGGCGATCTTCCAGCCGGGCACAGCAATGGATGACATCGTGAAGTTTATCCGCGCAAATGTGAAGGGCGCGGGCGTGCCGGGGTGAGCAAGCGAAAATCGATCAAGTCATCCTCCGTCAAGCAGACCAAAGTTAAGAAATAGAGCTCTTCCGTCACCGAATTCTCGTTATCGCTTCGCCCGATTCCTTGAATGCCCACACCAGATCTCAGCACGATCCGGCAACAAGTTGACGGGATCGTTGGTCCGGCGCCGTGGTACTGGCAGACCTTTCCCGCGTTTCAATCGGTCGCGGGCCAACGGTTTGTTTGGACTCATCACGGCGATCAGGGTCCGCTTGGATACTTGGTGACGCTAGCGGCGGAGCGGGAACCGGATCGGCCGAGGCTCGCGCTGAACACTTATGCCCGGCCATTTTTAGCGTCGCCGCAGTGTCTCGGCATCTGGGCACCGGAGGGGCGCAGCATTCGGCTCGCGGGGTTCGAGATCGATCAGCTTAAAGCGTTCGAACTGGCTGAGGTTGCAGGGTGGTTCAAGCAATCTTCCGATCGCATCTATTCCGCAAGCCCGCCGGTCGCGGACTTTGAAGTTCCACTCTCCCTGGCAGCGGGGATGCACAAGATAGAGGTTCCCTCGGGATTGGCCAGCGTGGACGAATTGATCGTGCCCAGCAGTTACAAGGCGATGAACTCGGACGATCCCGCATTCGCGCTCTTTGTGGTCTATCTGCAGGCGGGGTTGGTGGAAGTGCTGCCGCAGAAATGGTTCACTGCGGCTCAGTACGAGGTAGGCAAGCAATGGATTACTCGCGCGGCGCGCGACCAGGACTCGCACCGCATCTTCGGCGAATGCTTCGGAGTTGGAAAGTTCTTGCTGGAGGAAGATGGTTGCCGGCTGGCGGAATGGATCGAGAAATGGGCGTAGGGCTGGGTCGCAGACAGCGCAACGAACCGCTTCAATGTTCCAACTGGAACATTTTGTACGTGCAATTGTGTACGTACGAACGTGTGCGTACAAATGGCTCTAAGTGGAACGAAGGATGGGAGTTGAGATCCCGCAATGGTGAAGCCGCAACCCGGTGCTGTCATCTGAGCCAAAGCCGCGATTGGTTTTGCGCACCTTACGGCGCGGCTGAAGCCGCGCCCTATCAAACGGATTCAAACTGTCCCACTCCCGGATCTCTGCTCCGTTGCGCGGCGCTGCTGGAGTGGTATACCGTAAACAGTCCGCTCTCTTTAGATCCTTACCCATGGCTGATCGCAGCGAAGCTCCCGCAGTTCCTTCGTCTCAGGCGTCGATCGTCCTGACGACGAAAGTCGATCCCACCTCGGCACGTTTTGAGGCCAACATGCGTTTCCTGGCCGATCTTATGTCGCAAGTGCGCAATGAGGGCGAAAAGATCTGCGAGGGTGGTGGCGCCAAAGCGATCGAAAACCAGCATGCCAAGGGCCGCCTGACCGCGCGGGAACGCATCGATTTGCTGGCCGACCCGGGAACTTTTTTTGAGCTCGGGATTTACGCGGCGCACGGGATGTATGAAGAATGGGGTGGGGCTCCGGCGGCAGGCGTAATCACGGGCCTCGCGCGCATTCAAACGCGCATGGTGATGATCATCGCAAACGACGCCACGGTGAAGGCGGGCGCATTTTTCCCGATGACTTCGAAGAAGGTCATCCGCGCTCAGAATATTGCGATCGATAATCACATCCCGACGATTTATCTGGTGGATTCGGCGGGAGTGTTCCTGCCGCTGCAGGAAGATGTTTTTCCGGACACGGACGACTTCGGCCGGGTCTTCCGCAACAACGCCGTCATGTCATCCCTTGGTATTCCGCAAACCGCGGCCATCATGGGCATGTGCGTAGCTGGCGGCGGTTACCTGCCGGTGATGTGCGATCACGTTCTGATGACTGATGGCAGTGGATTATTTCTGGCCGGGCCGGCGTTGGTGCAGGCCGCGATTGGACAAAAAGTATCGGCCGAGGATCTGGGCGGAGCGGCCATGCATGCGGGTATCAGCGGCACGGTCGATTTCCGCGAACCAGACGATCAAGCTTGCCTGGCGCGAATCCGCTCCATCGTAGAAAAGTGGGGATACCGGCGCTTGTCGCCGTGGGACCGCAAGAAACCGGTCGAGCCCGCACTCGCGGCCGAGGAGATCTACGGTATTTACGATTCATCGCCGGCGCGTCCATACGACATGAAAGAAATTCTGGCCCGCGTGCTCGATGGCAGCCGCTTCGATGAATACAAACCGGAATACGGCCAAACTTTGATCTGCGGCTACGGGCGCATCGGCGGCTTCGCCGTGGGGATTGTCGCCAACCAGAAGCTGCATGCGCAGCAGACCGATCACGAAGGCCATAAGCGGATCGAGTTTGGAGGCGTCATCTACACGGAATCGGCGGAGAAGGCAGCGCGTTTCATCATGGACTGCAATCAGAACTTGATCCCGCTGGTTTTCTTTCACGATGTGAACGGCTTTATGGTGGGCCGGGATGCGGAGTGGAGCGGCATCATCAAAGCCGGCGCGAAGATGGTGAATGCAGTGTCGAATTCCGTGGTGCCGAAGATCACCGTGATTGTGGGGGGATCGTTCGGCGCCGGTCACTATGCGATGTGCGGCAAGGCGTTTGATCCGCGGTTTGTTTTTGCATGGCCGACCGCGCGCTACGCCGTGATGAGCGGTGACTCGGCTGCGGGAACGTTGGTTGAGATCAAGGTGAAGCAACTGGAGCGCGGCAGCAAGAAACTGAGCGAGGAAGACAAGAAAGAGCTATCCGAATCGGTAAAGCGAAGCTACGACGAGCAGACCGACCCGCGGTATGGCGCGGCCAGGCTGTGGATCGACAAGATCATCGATCCCATTGAGACCCGCGACGCCATCACGCAGGCGCTGGAAGCCGCGGCACTGAATCCAGATGTACCGGAGTTCAAGGTCGGGGTGCTGCAGACATGAGACATTTAGCGATTGGGTCATTGAGTGATTGAGTCATTGACCCCTCCTGGCTCCGAGTCTTAGCAATCAATCAGTCGCTAAATCACTCATCGACTCAATATGTCTGATTCCGTCAAGCTGATCGAGTGTCCACGCGATGCCTGGCAGGGGCTGAAGGGGCAGATTCCGTCCGACATAAAACGGGCCTACCTGCAGGCATTGATCAGTGCGGGTTTCAAACACATCGATGCGGTTTCGTTTGTCTCGCCGAAAGCGGTGCCGCAGATGGCGGATTCGGAAGAAGTATTGAAGGAGTTCGATCCTCCGGAGGACGTGGAGATCATCGGCATCGTGGTCAACGAAAAGGGCGCGCAGCGGGCGATCGACGCGCATGCGGTGCACACGCTGGGATTTCCTTATTCGATTTCGGAAACCTTCTTGCGCAAGAATCAGAATCAGTCCGCCGAGGACGCGCTCGAGGAACTGGAGAAGATCCAGAAGAAAGCTGACGATGCCGCGTTGGATGTGATGGTCCACATCTCGATGGCGTTTGGGAATCCTTACGGCGATCTGTGGAATGTGGATGAGGTGATCGAAGCGATCTCGCTGCTGGAAGTGGACAACCTGCGCGTGATTTCATTGGCTGACACGGTCGGAATGGCCACTCCCGGACAAGTGAGCGAACTGGTGGGCGCGGTGATGGCGAAGTACGATTACCTGGAGATTGGCGTGCACCTGCATAGCCGTCCCGAGCACGCCGGGGCGAAGGTTCTCGCCGCGTATGACGCGGGATGCCGGCGCTTTGATTCGGCGCTAGGCGGGCTCGGTGGTTGTCCTTTTGCCCAGGATGCGCTGGTCGGCAACATCTCCACAGAGAAAGTGATTGAAGTGTTGCAGCAACGGGGCGCTGAGTTGCCCGCGCTGAAACCGCTGGACGCGTTGTTGCGGGCAACAGCTGAAATTGGTGCGAGGTATACGAACTCCGTGAACGATGATCTCGTCGAGTAGAAGCGGTTTAGGCTATGGACTATAAGACGATCCAACTGACCTACGATTCCGGTATCGCCACGATCACGCTGAACCGTGCGGAGAAGCGTAACGCCATCAGCTTCGAGTTAATTGACGATCTGCTGGGGGCGCTGAAGGAAGTCGAGACATCCGACGCCATCGTGCTTATCTTAACGGGTACGGGCAAAGCCTTCTCGTCTGGCATGGACCTGGAAAACCTGAAAGCGCTGATGGGCCGGTCGCCGGAACAAAATTTGCAGGATTCCGAGACCATGGTCCGACTGTTTCGTTCGCTCTACGAATTTCCCAAGGTCACCATTGCGGCGGTGAATGGAGCAGCCATCGCCGGGGGCACGGGACTGGCTTTGCTGTGCGACTTCACTCTGGCGGTGCCCGAAGCAAAATTTGGCTACACCGAGGTACGCATCGGCTTTGTGCCCGCGATTGTTTCCACTTTCTTATTGCGTCAAGTTGGAGAAAAACACGCGCGCGATCTGTTGCTGACCGGACGCATCATCGGTGCCGAGGAAGCGCTGCGCCTGGGATTGATCAACGAAATCCTCGCTCCGGAAAATCTGATGAAGCGGGCCCGGGAGTTGGCCGGGGCGCTCATGGAAAACAGTCCTGCTTCGTTGCGCGCGACCAAGCAACTGCTGAGCGATCATGCCCGCGCCGAACTTGATGTGCAAATTGAAGCGGCGGTGCGAGAGAATGCCGCCATCCGGACCACCGCCGACTTCCGTGAAGGCATTCTGTCGTTTCTCGAAAAACGCAAGCCGCTATGGAGCGGGCGATGATTTCAAACCATCCTGCGGCGGTGAATGAGACGCGGTTGCGCGTGCGCTACGCTGAGACCGATCAAATGGGAGTGGTTTACCATTCCAACCATTTCATCTGGTTTGAAGTGGGGCGGGTTGAATTGCTGCGGCAGCTAGGGTTTTGTTACCGAGACATGGAAAGTGAAGACGGGCGCTTCATCGCGGTAGCCGAAGCGAAGTGCCGGTATCGGGCTCCGGCGCGCTATGACGATGAAATTGTGGTGCGCACCGAGTTGTTGAATGTGCGCGATTCGGTGGTCCATTTCGGTTATGAATTGCGACGTGCGCAAGACGGGGCGGTGCTGGCGGAGGGTGAAACGATTCATATCGTCACCGGTGCCGATATGAAAACCGCCGTGTTACCTGAGAAGTATTTGAAAGTATTTCGCGCGGCCGTGGGAAAGCCAGGTGGGAAAGTCTCTTGAACGCACTGCATATCAATGGCAACGATCTGACTCTGGAAGCGGTTCGCGAAGTCGCAGCCGAGAGCCGGCCCGTACTCTTGTCGGGGGAGGCACGCGAGTGCGTAAATCGAGCGCGAGCCGTGGTCGAAAATATTGTCGCCGGCAACCAGCTTGCGTATGCCATCACGACCGGCGTCGGAAAGCTAAGCGATGTTCGCATTGCCGGCGAGCAGATTCGCGAACTGCAAGTGAACCTTGTGCGTTCGCACGCGGTGGGGGTCGGCGAACCGCTGCCCGCGACAGAAACTCGCGCCATGATCCTCTTGCGGGCAAATTCGCTGGCCAAGGGCTACTCGGGCGTGCGTGCGATCGTCATCGACACATTGTGTGAACTGCTGAACCGCGGCGTGACGCCTTTCGTGCCGTCGCAGGGGAGCGTGGGCGCGAGCGGTGATCTGGCTCCGCTGGCGCATCTGGCGCTGGCCTTGATCGGTGAGGGAGAGTGTTTCGACGCGGCCGGAGCGCGCATTCCCAGCGGCGACGCTTTGCGGCGGGCGCAGATTAAGCCTCTGATACTGGAAGCGAAAGAAACGATCTCGCTCATCAACGGGACGCAGGGCATGCTTGCCGTGGGCTCGCTTGCCCTGCTGGCTGCCGAAATGCTGGTCGACTCCGCCGACGTGCTGGGCGGCCTTTGCTGCGACGCGCTGCAGGGAACCGACGCTGCCTTCGATGAGCGCATTCACCAGGCACGACCACACCGCGGACAGATGAAGACGGCGGCAAACCTGCGCAAGATGCTCGAGGGCAGCCAGATTCGCGAGTCGCACCGCAACTGCGGCCGGGTGCAGGACGCTTATTCCCTACGCTGCATTCCGCAGGTGCATGGCGCGGTGCGCGACACGCTGGCTCATTGCCGCGAGGTGTTTGAGACCGAGGCGAACTCGGCGGTGGACAATCCGCTGGTGTTTATACGTGCGACTACTCATGTGGGAACAGCCGCCTCGGTTGTCCAGAGGGAGCGAAGCTCCGCGGCGGATACCGGTGACGTGATCTCCGGAGGAAATTTTCACGGCGAACCGCTCGCCTTTGCTCTGGATTTTCTAGCCATCGCTCTGAGCGCGCTGGCGGGCATCAGCGAACGCAGAATCGAGCGACTGGTGAATCCCTCGCTCAGCGAGGGTTTGCCGCCCTTCCTTGCGCACGGTGCGGGATTGAACTCAGGTTTCATGATGCCGCAGGTCACGGCAGCGGCCCTGGTCAGCGAGAATAAAGTGCTGGCGCATCCCGCGTCGGTCGATTCGATTACGACTTCGGGCAACAAAGAAGACTACGTTTCGATGGGGATGACGGCGGCGAACAAGTTGAGGCGCGTGGTCGAGAATACTCGCAACGTGCTGGCGATCGAGGCCATGGCCGTGGCCCAGGCCATCGACTTTCTGGCTCCGCTGAAAACATCGAAGCGTGGGCAGGCGGCCCACGCCGCGATCCGGTCGGTGTGCCCCACGGTTGAGAAAGACCGCGTGATGTATCAAGACTTCGTGCGGGTCGCGGAATTGATTGCGGGTGGGAAGGTGGCTGGAGTCTTGCGGTAGCCCGCGACGACCAAGCTGAGGGCGGCTGTCCCCAAATGAATATCATCTTACGCCGTCTTCGCGGCGCTGCCATCCAACCCCAACTCACCGGCAACCTTCCGCAACGCTTCGATGCAGAACGCGATGTGCTCCTCCACGTCCACGCCTAGAGCCGCCGCGCCGTTGATGATGTCATCGCGATTCACTTTGCGGGCAAAGGCTTTGTCTTTCATTCTTTTTCGCACTGACTTCGCGTCGACCTCGGCCAGCGATTTTCCTGGCTTGATCAAGGCTACGGCGGTGATGAAGCCGGCGAGTTCGTCGCAGGCGAAGAGCGCTTTTTCCATCGGCGTATCGCGCGTGACGCCGGTGTATTCGGCGTGCGACATGACTGCGCGGCGGACGAGTTCCGGCCATCCCCGCTGTTTCAGAATTTCATTGCCCTTATAGGGATGGTCGTCGAGGCTGGGGTACTTCTCATAGTCGAAGTCATGGATGAGCCCAACGATGCCCCACAGGTCCTCCTCAGACATTCCCTCGGGGGCGAAAGGCCTTGCGGAGATTCGCTCCGCAGGACCGCCGAGGGCGGCTATCCCCACATGATCTTTTTTCCCGCTCCCGCCGAATTTTCTTGCGCAGGCGCGCATGCAGGCCTCGACCGCCAGGGCGTGCTTGCGCAAACTTTCCGAATGCGTGAACTCAGTTAGTAAACACCACGCGGACTCGCGATCAATCATGCTATTGCCCCGTTTTTTGCGGGATTTCGCGGCTTGCCTTCGGCAATCGCCGGCCAAACTCACGGTTTTAGGCATTTTAACCTTGACTTCCACAGGGCATGTACCGCAGATTGTCCCTGCGGGCGGATCTTCCCCCAGTTCAGATCCGCTTGCTTAGCTTTAAGGAGTAGCCCGCTCTGGCACTCCCACAACCCGATGGCCACGACTCTTGCCCCGGTCGATTCAAGGGAAGTCGTTCGTTGCGATCACTGCCTGCTGGTTCAGTTCCGTACCCTTAACAACAATTGCCGGCGCTGCCACTCGTCCCTGGACGAGGAGCCCGAGCCTGAACCGGTGGTGATGGCACCGCCGGTAATGATGCCCGTGCCCGGTATGGGCCGCGGACATCTGAACCTGGCGACGTCGATCCGCTCGCTGCGCCTGCGCAGCGGGTTGAGCCAGCGGCAACTGGCCGGACGCATGTCTGTGCCGCGGACTTACGTTTCCAAAATCGAAAACGAGAAAGCTACGCCTACGCTGTCTTCCCTGGAGCGGCTGGCGCGCGCACTGGAGGTGACCGTGCCGGAACTGCTCAGCGGCGGAGAAAAGAACCGCCGGGACGAAATCAGCGAGCTGATGAAAGATCAGTTCATCGCGGAGATTCTGCCGTTCGTGTCGCAACTGAACGGGATGCAGATGTCGAGCATCCTGACCCAGGTGCGGGATTTGACGGTGCGGCCGAGAAGGACCGCGTGAGCAAAGGCCGGCCTGCGCCCGGCGGACAGCCGAGGGCGGCTGGTCCCCACATAGACTTTACATAGACTTTTATCCGGGCAAACCTGCCAACTCGACGCCGGGGCCAGCCATGGTCCCGGCTTTTTCTGATTCCCCCGAAGTGAATCCAGAATAGATTCATCGACATCTATCCAGCATGAACCTGGAAGAAGCTGGAAATGTTTTTTCTCCCTGGCCGCTGCTTTCAGCAGCGAGTCAGCCTCAGGCCGAGGGATGGGGGGATGAGCCTCTGCGCGGAGCAGCGCCGATCGCGAATTCTGCCGTCACCGACGATTCGCTGCTCGATGCCTACTCCCGCGCGGTCACGAGCGCGGTGGAACGCGTCAGTCCATCGGTTGTGAATATCGAAGTGCATCAATCTGCCGGGCGCACGCGGACGGGCGAGCCGCGCGAACGGCGTGGCGGAGGCTCAGGATTCGTATTTACTCCGGACGGCCTGATTCTTACCAACAGCCACGTTGTGCATGACGCTCGCCGCATCGAAGTCACTCTGGCCGATGGACGGCGCATGTCGGCGACCGCTCTCGGCGACGATCCTGCGAGTGACCTCGCCGTCATTCGGATCGAGAAGCCACAGGTGGACGAACCCGGCTTGACCGCCGCGACTCTCGGCGATTCGCAGCGCCTGCGCGTGGGACAAGTCGTGATCGCAATTGGCGCGCCTTACGGATTTCAGTCCACGGTTACGGCCGGAGTGGTGAGCGCTCTGGGGCGCTCGCTGCGATCATATTCCGGGCGGCTAATCGACGATGTAATTCAGACCGACGCCGCGCTGAACCCGGGCAACTCCGGCGGACCGCTGGTGGATTCCGCCGGGCGTGTGGTCGCAGTGAACACCGCGACGATCCTGCCGGCGCAGGGAATCTGTTTTGCCATCGGCATCAACACGGCGAAGTTCGTGGCCAGCCGCTTGCTGCGCGATGGCCGCCTCCGCCGCAGTTATATTGGCGTCTCGGCCCAGACGGTGCCCATTCATCGCCGGGTGGTGCGCTTTTACAATCTGCCGAGAGAGACCGGCGTTGTTGTGTTATCGCGAGAGGAGAACAGTCCGGCGCAGCGCGCAGGCGTGCGCGAGGGCGATGTGATGGTCGCGCTGGAAGGCCATCCTGTGGCCGGAGTAGACGATCTGCATCGCGTGCTGACTGATGTCCGTGTGGGCGTAAGTTGCTCGCTGACGGTGTTGCGGTATACGGAGAAGCTGGAGTTGCAGATTGTGCCGGAGGAAGCGAAGTAGGCGTGGAGACGAGCTCCTGTGAATCCGAGAGCAAGAGGCGAAGAGCCGCTGTCGGATATATGGGGCTGTGACGGCGCGGCTTAAAGCCGCACGCTTTCAGAGCAGAGTCGAAAAATTGAGTTTTTCCGAAGAAAGCGGTGGCCCTCCCTCATTGCTTCCCGCTTCCCCGCTGTGTTAGCGTCATCAGTCGGAAAGGGATGGGCTTTGCAGGCAAGAATTCCCGCCGGGCTGGATCGCAAGGAGACCGAAGTATACCGGCAACTTGATCCAGAGCGGCTTCCGCGACACATCGCGATCATCATGGACGGCAACGGGCGCTGGGCCAAGCGGCGCCACATGCCGCGCGTGGCCGGGCACCGAGCCGGAGTGGCGGCCGTGCGTTCCACGGTGGAAACAGCCGCGCGCATCGGGGTTCATGCGCTGACGCTGTACGCCTTCTCGGAAGAAAATTGGAAGAAGCGGCCCAAGAGCGAAGTGGATTTCCTGATGCGTCTGCTCAGCCGCTACCTGAAAGCGGAAGTCCCGACGCTCAACAAAAACAACATCCGGCTGGAATATATCGGACGGCAGCACGAGCTGCCGGAAGATGTGCAGGAGCGCATGGCCTGGGCTCGCCAGAGTACGGCGCAGAACACTGGCACCGTGCTTACGCTGGCGCTGAACTACAGCGCCCGCAGCGAACTGGTGGATGCTTTCCGCTCCATGGTGAGTTCAGCCTCGCAGAATGGAGGCCTGGAGCATCTGCGCATCGACGAGGACACCGTTGGCAGGCATCTGTACACGCGTCACTTGCCCGATCCTGACCTCGTGGTGCGCACCTCCGGGGAAATGCGGCTCAGTAATTTTTTGCTCTGGCAGTTGGCCTACGCTGAAATCTACGTGACGCCCACTTTGTGGCCCGATTTCCGGGGCTTGCATCTGCTCCAGGGCATCGCAGAGTATCAGAAGCGAGAGCGGCGCTACGGCGGATTGAATCATGGCGACTCTCACGGTCACCCCGGCGATGGGTGCGAGCCGGGTACGGAGCTGGCCGATTCCGAAGCCGGGGTAGAACCCTACTCACCCGCAACCAACTCACTCGATACGCGTCTTCACTCCCGAACTCATGGCTCGAAAGCTTCGCGCAAGCGCTAAAGCGGCGGTTGGCAGGGCGTGGCTGCCGTGCTGAAGCGCATCGCGACCGCGGTGGTGCTGATTCCGGTTGTACTGTTGCTGGTGCTGCGCGCGCCGGTGCCGGTGGTGGCTCTGGTAACCGCTGCCATCGTACTCATTACCGTCCAGGAGTTCCTGAAGCTGACGGAATCCTACGGCGTTCAGCCGATGAGCATCCCCACGTATATCTTCGTTGGGTTGTTCTTCCTGCTGCTGGCGGCGACTGCGGCCGGCGAAACACCGCAACTCTCCGCGTTGAAATTCGTGCTTGCGGCGGCATTTGCGTGCGCGCTTGCTCCCTTTCTTTTTCTAGCCATCAGCATGCGGAGATCACAATTGAACAGCGCGTACTCCAGCGCGGCAGCCTCGACCTTTGCGTTTGTCTATATTGCCCTCCCCATGGCGATGCTGGTGCAGTTGCGGCAGCAGTGGGCCGGAGCGTTCTGGTTGCTCTACCTTCTTCTGATCGTTTGGGCGGGAGACATTTTCGCTTACTTCGTTGGCCGATCCCTGGGGCGGCACCTGATGGCGCCGCGTATCAGCCCGAAGAAAACCTGGGAAGGTGCGGGGGCTTCGCTGGCCGCAAGCCTCGTCGTCGGAAGCCTGTTGTTCAGCCATGCTCTGCCGATTAGTTCATTTCTGCTGCGGCTGGGATTGATCCAGCGTCGCGACGGCCTGTTCGGATTGGAGAAACCGGAGCTGTGGCCGATCGTCCTGCTGACGATTGCGTTGAATATCGCCGCACAGCTCGGCGATCTGGTGGAATCACTTATTAAGCGGGGAGCCGGCGTGAAGGATTCCGGCACGATTCTGCCCGGCCACGGCGGCATGCTCGACCGTATTGATGCCTTGCTCTTTGCCGCTCCCGTGCTGTGGTACTACGCGGCTTGGCGCGTTGTGCAGTAACGCAGTCGCTTAGATGCCGTAGTTCACACCGCGAAGGCCGTCTTTGTACGCCTCGCGAGCTTCGGTGGCTTTGGTGTGGGCGTCGTGCTCACGAAAGTGGGCATCGTCCCATTTTTCCATGGCGATCATGGAATGGTCGGAAGTGGCTAAGGCTTCCTCGGCGCGAATAGCGGCGACCCATTCGTCGGTCGCCTGCTTGTAGGCAAGACGCAATTGATCAAGATTGACTTCGCCCATAGCGTTGCAGAGTAGCCTTACCTGACATCGCGGTCAATTCGGCGAAACACAATTCACGGAAAATTAACAAAGAGGTGTTCTTGTGGTATGGGGTCGATTCGAATTCGCATCCCCTCGGCTGCCAAAGCCGCGATTGATTTTGCGGACCTTACGGTGGCTTTGAAGCCGAGCCCTTGCAAAACAAATTCAAACTGACCCGCTGCCGTTCTTATGCTTTGTTTGCCTGAGCAAACGGCGGCCGAAACCTAGCGGCCCGACACACCTGGGCGGCCGGGCAGCCAAGGGCGGCTGTCCCCACATGAGCCGGGCATATCTGACGCACTTCTCTACACAACCAATTCACTGGCCCGCCGACTTCGAGGATCCTGATGACCCCTCGAACTCTTCGGCCATCCAGCGCTGGAGGGCGGTGATGTCTTGCTGGCGTCCGAGGAAGTTCTTCACCAAGTCGTTGGCGGGCATGGAACCACCCGGTTCGAGCACGACGCGGCGGTAGCGCATGGGAGCGTCGCCGGCGAGCAGGTTCTGATGATCGAACTGCAGGAAGAAGTCTTCGGCGATCACTTTGTCCCAGAGATAGGTGTAGTAGGCGGAAGAGTAGCCGCCGAGGTGACCGAAAGAGGCCCATAAGTGGGTTTCGGGGAGCGGCGCGAAGAGCGTGTAACGTCGACTGTCGTCGAGGGTAACGGTGTCGAGATTTACGTCTTCGGGCTTGGACTTGTAAATGTCGTAGGAAATTGCAGTGAGCGAATTCTGGCGATCGACCCAACTGCCGCGTCCGAAGGCGGAGGCGCGGTTCATGCGGGCGACCAGGTCGGCAGGAATCGGCTCGCCGGTTTGGTAGTGGTGGGCGAATTTGGCCAGGACCTGGGGACTTCGAATCCACTCTTCGAGCATCTGCGAAGGAGCTTCGACGAAATCCGACTCCATAGTAATACCGCTAATGCCGGCCCATGGCTGCTGGCCGCCGAGGATGTGATGCATCAGGTGGCCGAATTCATGGAAGAAAGTTTGCACGTCGCCGTAGTCCATGAGCCCGGGATCGGTAGCAGTGGGCGCCGGGAAGTTGCAGACCAGGATGGCTTCGGGCAGTTGTTTGCCGCGAATGCCGTCGAGTACCGGGGCCATTTCAGCGTGACTGTATTTGCCGGGGCGGGGATGCATGTCGAGATAGAAGCGGCCGATGGGCTTGCCGCTATCGATGACGATCCAAGTCTCGACCGCCGGATCCCAGGCGGGAACGTCGGGCTCCGGCTGGAAGCTGACGCGGAAAAGTTCCGCAGCGGCGTCCAGAATTCCTTGTTTTACCTGCATAAAGGGAAAATAAGGACGCACCGACTGAGAGTCGAAATCGAAGCGGGAGCGGCGAACCAATTCGGAGAGATAGCCGGTTTCGTAGCTCCAGATTTGCTTGGCGCCGGGGGTCGTCTTTTGTTTTTCGGAGAGCAGCATTTCAAATTCGCGCTGAGCCAGCGGGCGGGAAGCCGCATTCACCTGCTGGATGAAGTTCGCAATATTGTGGCCCTTGGCAATCATTTTATCGGCGGCATTGTAGTCAGCCCAGGAGGCATAGCCGAGAAGCGAGGCGATTTCGTAGCGTGTTTTCAGAAGGCTGGTGAGCGCCTCCTGATTCTTGGGGTAGGCGCGCGTGTTGAAAGCGAGGGAGACACGGCGTCGCAGAGAATCGCTTTTCGCGAAGGTGAGCACGGGGAAAACGTCGGGGTAATCGGTGGTGAGGTGGATCTTGCCGTCGGCTCCGGGTTTGTGGCGACTGATGAAGTCCTGGGGCAGGCCGTCGAGTTCAGAGGGGTCGGCCTCGATGAGCTTCTGGCCATCGGCGATATTGCGATCGAACATCGATTGCTCTTCGCTGGACTGATCGCTGAGTTGCTTCAGGCGGGCGCGAGTAGCGTCGTCTTTATCGACGCCGGCGAGGCGGAACTGCAGCAGTTGGCGCTCGACGTAGTGGCGGGTGGCGGAGTCCGAGTCAGAACGATCGACTGCGGCGAGAGCATTGTACACATCATGGTTGAGCACGATCGCCGTCTGGGCCGCATTCGCTTTGGTGTGCATCGCGGTGGCATGATCGCGGAAGCCGGAATCGGGATGGACCTGTTCCATGAGTCCCGCGAAGTAGCCGGCGGTATTGATCTGGCGAAAGGCCTCGTCGAGGGGCGCGAGAGTGTTATCAATGGTGCGGGGTCCTTTGACGGCGAGCAGAGTGTCGATGGAGCGCTGGGCAGCCGCGAGACGGTCGTTCTCGATTTTTTCAAAGGCGGCGATGTCCGGTTTGGAGGCCCACACGGTGGGTTGGGATACGGTCACCCGCTGAGCGGAGAGCACGGCGGCAAGAAGTAGTGGAAGGCAGAGAACAATGGCTAAGCGCGCAGCGAGCAACATGGAAGAACCTCGGTTTAGTTAAAAGATTCCCGATGGGGACGATTCAGAACCTGCCCTGATGTGCGGTTCGATTGTTGATGAGGGCGTCCGGCGGTGTCAAGCGCGAGGCGGGAAAAATGCGCGATTCAACAAGACTGGGATGCGATGTTCTGTCAGACCCAGTTGGTTCAGGGTCCAGAGCTTTGGGCCCGCCACAGAGGAAGACGTCCGGGTTAATTCTTGTCCACAGAGGAGGCGATTTTCACATAGTTTGAGCTGACAGAAAGTTCCATCCAGTGGTGGCGACGAGGTCCAAACGAAGGTAACGTTCCCTGTTGATTACCTGTTTTTGGTGCCGATAGGCTTGTGGTAACGTTGAAATTACCGCATATTCAGAAGGCTTGAATAAGCTCTCTTGGTCCCCGTGTCTTCACCGACTCGCAAACCGGCCATCCACATTGCGTGGACAACGGTCACGTATCGCAGTGTGGCGCTGCTGATATTGGCTGGGGCAGCCCTGTTTTTGGGGGGGATGCGATTGGCCTTTCCGCAATTCACCCAGAACAGCATCAAGGTAGCCGACGGTGTGGCCAACAAAGTTTTGGAGCGGGTGGCGGGGATGGCACCGCCCGCGGGCGGCGGCATGTCCACGGCGCAGCAGGCTCATTTTACGGCGCTCGACGGGACGGTGCGGATCAAGAAAGGCACTGGCGAAAGCTGGGTAGCGGCGGACTATAACGTCCCTCTGGAAAAAGGCGACGTGGTGCAGACCGGTTCGGAAGGCATGGCCAAAGTAGTGTTCAACGACGGCACCAGCTATACGGTGAAGCAAGATTCGTTGATCGTGATCGAAGAAAACTCGGCCAACGATCAGCAACAGACGAATGTGGCGGTGGCGGTGAGCACGGGAACCGTGGACCTATCGACCGCGACGTATTCCCAGGGATCGAAATCGCAGGTGATCGTGGCGGGAGCGACGGCGTCGCTGGCTCCGGAATCGACAGCGCAGGTACACAACGATCCCAAACTCGATCAGCACGAGATTTTGATGAAGAAGGGCTCTGGTGAAGTGCACCGCAACGGGGAAACCGTGGAACTGGCCAACTGGGAGAAGGTCAGCTTCCGGGCTGAAGAAGCCCATATGGAAAAGGCCAAGGGGACGGGGCCGCCAACGCCGATTTCCCCAGCCAACATGGCGCCGTTGTTTACCTCTGGCGACACGACGAAGGATGTGGAGTTTTCCTGGACGCCGATGGCGAATGCCGTGGCCTACCGGTTGCGGATATCGAGGAATCCATATTTCTCTTCAACCCTAGTGGATAAGAAAGTGAATACTGCCGATGTAACGGTTACCAGCCTCGGAGAAGGGGCGTATTACTGGGTGGTACAGTCATATGAAGCGTCAGGCAAGGAATCGGTGGAAAGCGAGAAGAACCGTTTTACGATTATCCCCAAGGGGAAGCAGACGGAAGCGATTGATCTGGAATTGGATCCTTTCATTCAGCATGGACATGTGATTGAGGTCACGGGGAAGACGCTGGTAGGGGCGCGGGTGATGGTGAATGGACGGGAAGTGCCGATGATTGGCACCGACGGTTCATTTCATTACTTCACGCCGCCGCTGGCGACCGGTGAGGCCGTGATCACGGTGACGGCGCAGACGGCGCAAGGTGGGGTGAATACACAGCAGAAGAAGATCGTGATTGAGTGAGAGGGACGTCGGTCGGACAGAGGATAAGCAGAGGGCAGGTTCCGGTTAGTGCTTCGTCAGGAGTGCTTCCGCGGGAGTGCTTCCTCGGGAGTACAAGGAACCTTTGGTCCCGGCATAGCTGCTAGCATCTCATTAGACTGGAGATAGCAAGCGGTCGCGCGGGATGGGGCAAACCGGCTGTTGCCGGGAATCGGTACGGTGCTAACAACGCAGTACGGTGCTAATAACAAAGGTCAGCAGGTAGATAGCGAGAAGATTTCGTCATGTCAAGCAACGGATTTCATTCATCGCGTTCACACAACCTCAGGTCGCTGTTCAGCCTGTTCTCGAGCGACCTGGCGATAGATCTGGGAACGGCCAATACGCTGGTGTACGCGCGCGGCAAGGGCATCGTGGTGAACGAGCCCTCCATCGTCGCCATTAACAAGAATACGGGCGAAGTGGAAGCCGTGGGCAAAGAGGCGAAAGAGATGCTGGGGCGGACACCAGGCAACATCGTGGCCATTAAGCCCATGAAGGACGGGGTGATTGCCGACTTTAAGGTCACGGAGAAGATGCTCAACTACTTCATCCAGAAGGCGCACAACCGGAAGATGCTGGTGCATCCGCGGATTGTGATTGGGGTGCCTTCGGAAATCACGCAGGTGGAGAAGCGCGCGGTCATGGATTCGGCGTATCGCGCCAAAGCGAGCGAAGTGCATTTGGTGGAGCAGGCCATGGTGGCGGCGATTGGAGCGGGGTTGCCCATTACTGAACCGAGCGGAAACATGGTGGTGGACATCGGCGGCGGCACCACGGACATTGCAGTGATTTCACTGAGCGGCATCGTCTACTCGCGCTCGGTGCGGATGGCTGGAAATCAGATGGACGAAGCCATCATGAATTATCTGAAGCGGAAATATAACCTGCTGATCGGCGAGCGTACCGCCGAGCAGATCAAAATGGAAATTGGCTCCGCTCACCAGCTCGACAAGCCGATGACGATGGAGATCAAGGGGCGTAACCTCATAGAGGGTGTGCCGAAGACGATCACGGTGGACGATGGAGAGATCCGGGAGTCGTTGAGCGAATGCGTTTCGACGATTATGAATGCGATTCGCGTGGCACTCGAGCGGACGCCACCGGAGCTCTCGGCGGATATCAGCGACCGCGGCATCGTACTCACGGGTGGGGGTGCGCTTCTGAAGAATCTGGATAAGCGAATTCGCGAGGAAACCGGGCTGCCGGTTTCCATTGCCGATGATCCGCTGTGCAGCGTGGTGCTGGGCACCGGCAAGATGCTAAGCGACTTCAAGCTGCTGCGGAAGATTTCGATCGAATAAGTAAGTACCGAGTACCCAGTTGTAAGTTCCGAGAGCAACCGAACCACTCTCCGCTCAATTGACTTGCCCGGTACTTGGTACTCGGAACTGTCTTTATGGAATCCGTACTTGGCCGTTACCGCAATCTGACCATCCTGGTGGGAGTTTTGTTTTTGCAGGTACTGGGACTGGCGGTGCAAGTGAAGCGGAGCGCGGACGCTGAGAACACGCGTCTGATCCGCATCTGGGCGGTAGGCGCAATTACTCCCTTCGAACGCGGGCTGGTCCGGGTGCAGAACGGCAGCCGTAATCTCTGGCGCAACTACTTTTTCCTGCGCGGGGTGCGGGCGGAAAACCGCGAGCTCAAAGCGCAGATTGAGCAGATGCATCTGGAGCAGGTGCGGCTGAGTGAAGACGCCGCGCAGGCGCGCCGCTTGCAGATGCTTCTGTCATTTAAAGAACAGTACATTGCGAAAACCGTTCCGGCCCAGGTGATCGGTTCGAGTGGGAGCGATTTATCCCGGTCGATGTACATCGACAAGGGTTCGAATGACGGGATTGCGCCGGACATGGCAGTGATCACGGCTGCCGGCATCGTAGGCAAGGTGTTGCGCGTATATCCCTCGACCTCCCTGGTGCTGATGATCAACGATCAGACCAGCGGCGTGGGCGCGATGCTGGAGAAGTCAAGGTTGCAGGGTGTACTGCAGGGAACCGCCAACGGAGAAGTGGTTTTGCAGCGAGTGATGAGCGATGAGCAGGTTGCTCCGGGAGACACGGTGCTGAGCAGCGGTGGGGACCAGATCTTTCCCAAAGGACTTCCGGTGGGCACGGTCAGGAAGGTGGGTGCGGGGAAGGAAATGTTTTTGAACATCCTGGTGAAGCCGGCGGCGGATCTGAGCCGGCTGGAAGAAGTTCTGGTGGTAACGCAGAAGCAGGAGCGCGAGGCGGTAGCGGAAGGCTCGGGTAGAGTGCGCGCAGCCGATATTCTGGCGCAACGACTGCCCTCGGTACCCGACAAACCCGCAGTGGACGCTAAGGCGGCTTCGGGTGGAAGCGCCAGTGGCGCGAGTGAGCAGAGCGCCTCCGCCAGCGCTAAACCGCAGCTGGCCAACACCACCAGGGCCGAGAACGGAAATGGGACGAAACTTTCAGGGGTTTCTCTGGCGGGCGGCACTGCTGCGACACGCAGTACGACGACGGTCGCTGCGCCACCGCCGGCGAATGGTGGAGTTTCGAGCAAGGTTGTAGAAAAGGCGCCTTCCGGTGATTCAGCGATAAAGGGAAACCGGGGGGCAGCGGTCCGATCACAGGACGCTTCGGGCGCGACCGGTTCAGGCACGACGAGTTCAGGCCGGACCAGTTCGGGCACAAGTTCGAACGCTGCGACTTTCCCGGCGAAGCCAACCGTCAAACGGGCCAAGCCTGCCAACGACGTGGCCACGCCTGAACCGCCTGCCGCGGAAGACAATCCTCACTAGCGTGCCCATCACTTATACATCCGGGGAGCAGATCGAGGTTTACCGGTTCAGCATTCCGGTGACGGTGGGTGTTCCATTGCTGGCGCTGTTTCTGCAGTCGTTTGTTCCGCGACGAATTTCCTACTTTTCCTATCTTGACCTGCCGTTGCTGGTGACCATTTTTTTTTCCATGGCGCGGCGCAATCCGATTTCGGGGCTGTTCACCGGCGCAGCCATCGGCTTGGCGCAGGATATGCTGGGCGCCTATCCCATTGGAATTTACGGGATTGCGAAGACCGTGGTGGGGTATCTGGCGTCGTCTCTGGGCGCGAAGCTGGACGTTGAAAACGCCGGAGCGCGCCTGCTGGTCACACTGGGGTTTTACCTGGTTCATGCCGCGGTTTATTTTACGGTGGCGCGCGGTATGGTGAATCTTACTCTCGATTGGAGTTGGAAGGTTGGAATCCTGGCTGGACTGGCGAACGGGTTTGTTGGTGTTGGACTTTATTTTGTGCTGGACAAATTCAAGCAGAGAACGTGAAGACCGTCGTTGGTCGTTGGTCGTTTGTGGTTCGCCACGCATCGGCAACGTTTCCCGGGATGATGTCCCTCGTGACCCGCCGGGGCAACAGCGTGAGTTCCTTCTCGGCTTACAATGAAGGCACCGAAGCACGCCAACGACCAAAGACGAATGACCCACGACTGATCTATGTTCGGCCGCGACGATAAAGTATCGGAAATCCGCCTGACTGCGGCGCAGTACATGATCCTCGCCATTTTCCTGGTGCTGGCCTACGGATTGTGGCGGCTGCAGGTAATGCAGAGCGGATATTACGCTTCGGCGGCGGAGAAGAATCGCATCCGCAACGTTCCAATTCTTGCGCCCCGGGGAAAGATTCTGGACCGCGAAGGGCGCATCATCGTCGACAACTATCCGTCATTCTCGGCGCTGCTTTTGCGCGATTCCTCGCGCGACCTCAATGCCGACGCCGATCTGATCGCGCAGGGCCTGCATCTGGATGCGAACGAAGTGCGGGCGCGGATTCGCCATTTCGTGTCTATGCCGCAGTATCAGCCCATTTTCCTCAAAGAAGACATCACTCCGGATGAGCTGGCTTTCATCGACTCACATCGCAATGAGCTCCCCGAGCTGGATACGATCATGGCGCACCGGCGGCTGTATCCGCGAAACGGCTTCATGGCGCACCTGATCGGTTATGTCGGCGAAGTCACAGAAGACATGCTGAACCAGCCGCAGTTCGAACTCTACAACCCAGGCGATGTGGTGGGAGTGTCGGGCGTAGAGCGGCAGTACAACAACGCATTGATGGGGCAGAACGGCGCGCGGCGGGCGGTGGTGGATAGTCACGGGCGGGAAGTGGGGCTGCTCGGGGAAACCGCAGCGGTGCCGGGAAAACAGTTGAAGTTGACGGTCGATATTGATTTGCAGATCGCGGCTGAGGAAGCGCTGGAGGGGAAGAACGGCGCGATCGTTGCGATGGATCCGCGGACGGGAGAAATCCTGGCGATGGTAAGCCGTCCGACTTTTGATCCCAATGATTTTGCAGTCCGGGTCTCGCGCGATGAATGGAATAAACTCGTCACCGATCCGGACAAGCCGCTGCTCAACAAAGCCATTCAAGCGCAGCTGGCGCCGGGTTCGACGTTCAAGATCATCATGTCGGTGGCCGGTTGGCAGGAAGGAATTGCGCAAACGCTGCACGTGAACTGCACGGGTAGCGCGGAGTTTTACGGGCGCCGTTTCGGGTGTTGGGTAAAAGGCGGCCATGGCTTTGTCGAGTTGGAGAAAGCGATCTACCAGTCTTGCGACGTATTTTTTTATACGTTGGCGGAGAAGCTGGGCATCGAGCGCATTGCCAAGTATGCAACCGCGCTTGGTCTGGGACAAAAAACCGGCATCGATCTGCCCAACGAAGTGAGCGGGGTAATGCCCTCAGAAGAATGGAAGATTAAGAACTTCAAGCAGAAGTGGTTCGCCGGGGAAACCATTTCAGTCGGCATCGGCCAGGGCGCGATCGCAATTACTCCGGTGCAGTTGATGCGGGCGATTGCGGCGGTTTCCATGGGTGGGCGCATGGTCGTGCCCCACGTCGTCGACCCGCAAGAGCTTCCTCCGGGTTACGTGGAAACGAGCCACGTCACAGAAACGAAAAACATTCCCATCAATCCGGACGGATGGACCTTCATTACCGATGCCATGTCGAGAGTGCTGCTGCCGGAGGGCACGGCTCCTTCGGCGCATATTCCAGGAATTGATATAGCGGGGAAAACGGGATCAGCGCAGATTGTTTCGCTGGCGACGCGGGCGAAGTTTAAGAATAGTGAAGCGCTCGCACAGAACGGCTGGTTCGTCGGATTCACGCCGCGGCGGAATCCTGACATTGTAGTCTGCATCCTGTTCGAAGGCGGGGAGCACGGCAGATTGGCAGCGCGGCTGGCGACACAGGTGATCAAGGCTTACGTCGACAAGCAGCGGCGCCTGCCCAGCAAGATGGCAGAGAAAGAGGAGAAAGAGAAACAAAAGAGCGACGGCGAGGTTGACATGGCAGCTCTCTGGACCGCGCCGGAAGGAGACAAGCTGGAAGGCGGCCGATACGTCGTAAAGCTGCCGAAGAGGCCCTTGGCGGTCGCGACTGCCGCGCCGGGACTGCCCCAATGATTTCTTTCACGGAGGCAAGGAGCTTCGGAGCAAACCGCTAGAAACTGCATTTATGGCACGCTACGTTTCATTTCGTGATTTCGACTGGGGACTGCTGGTCTTTGTGCTCCTGATCTGCGGGCTGGGAGTGATGGAGATCCGCAGCGCTACGATGCACACGAAGTTCGCCGGCTCTCATGTTCGCCAGGTCTATTGGATTCTCGGTGGAGTAGGGGCGATGTTCCTGATCAGCGCGGTGAACTATCAGGCGCTTCTCGACCGTATCCACTGGTTCTACATTGCGGCGGTCGCTTCGCTGGTGGCGGTACTTCTATTCGGGCAGAAATATCTGGGGGCAAAACGGTGGATCAAGATGCCCGGCGGGAATCACTTCCAACCTTCCGAATGGGTGAAACTGATCCTTATATTGGCAATGGCGAAGTTTTTTGCCGATTTGCGACATCGCGATCTTTCCTGGTCGGATTTTATGAAGGCCGGGGCTATCGTGGTCATTCCCATGCTCCTGGTGTTGAAACAGCCTGACCTGGGGACGGCTCTCACCTACATTCCTATCGCAATCATGGGAGTCTTCCTGGGCGGAATGCAGTGGAAACAAGGTTTGCTGGTGGTTGTGTTGGCGGCGGTGGGCGTGGGGGCGGTGTTTTTTGTTCCACGGGTGCATGTCTTGAAGTCTTATCAGAAGCAGAGGCTCACCAGCTTTGTGGACCCTGAACTTGATCCCCAAGGGTCGGGGTATCAAGTTGAGCAATCCAAGATTGCGGTGGGTTCGGGAGGGCTGTGGGGGGGGAAAGGCTCGCAAACACACGGCGCTTTCCTGCCTGTGCCGCAAACGGATTTTATTTTTGCGGCTTTTGCCGAAGAGCATGGATTCGTGGGCGCGCTGGGGGTTCTGCTGTTATACTTTGTGGTGCTGATGCGGTTGACGCAGAATGCGCAGACAGCGCCTGACCGCGCTGGCGCATTTGTGGTGATGGGTGTGGTGGCTGTGCTTAGCTTCCATATCCTGGTCAACGTCGGCATGGTGGTCGGTTTTATGCCGGTCACCGGAATACCTCTGCCGCTGATGAGTTACGGTGGGTCTTCCGTGTTGTTCATGTTCCTGGCGCTGGGGATGGTAATGAATGTTCGTATGCGCCGCTTTGTGAACTAGCCGGGTCTGCGGGACTGGCTGAGTGAACAAAAAGGCCTGAACGGCAGGACATGATTCTGAACTGGGAAGACGGCGGAGAATCATCTGTTGCGCCAAGCGGGCGCAGCCTAAAAATATCGATCGCCCTCGCGTAAAGAGGGCATTTCACCGGCTAGTCGAGCAGTCGAAGGCCGGGCAGGATTGAAGCAATCATGCTGCTGGGCAGGGAAACGGCCCCCCGACCGGAAACGGTCTGAGAGTGCGGTCACAAATCCTGGCAGAAAAAAGCGAACAGTGCAAAAGATTCCCAAGCTTGTGCAGCGGATTCGGCCGGGGAGAAACCTCCCAAGCCCCAACCGTCCCCATACGGGGCCAGTCTCGCGACGCTCGATCCTCCCGTTCACTTCCTCGCTCTGCCCGCGGTGAAGCCCGCCCGACTTTTTCTAAACCAGTCGGAGCGGAAGCGGAGTGTCCATGAATAAAGAGTTGTTTGTCTCTTCCACGCCTCACGAAACCAAGGTGGGGTTGGTGGAAGACGATCTGCTCGCGGAAATCTACCTCGAGCGTGAAAATGAATACACCCTTGCGGGGTCCATTTATAAAGGCCGGGTAACCCGGGTGTTGCCCGGCATGCAGTCCGCCTTTGTCGACATCGGCCTGGAGCGCGACGCCTTCCTGTATGTTTCCGATTTTATGGAACTGGAAGAGCACGATGAGGATCTCACCGACGTGGTCCCGGCGAATCGCGGAGTGCAGGATCTGCGTGCGCAGCCGGTGCGGACCGAGATCTCCCCAACCCATGTCGAACCAGGAGATGGCTCGGAAACGACGTCCGTGGAGGCCGGAGACGCATCCAGCGGGAATTTTGACGGTGCTGAATCGGGAGAAGCTCAGCCTTTTGCGGCGGTTGCGGGTGTGCCTGAGATCGCTGGCGGCGGGGATTCGCAAGATCGCGAACGGGGAGGCTGGCGGGGACGCCGGCGCCGCCGGGGATGACGTCGCGATGGCAGGGGTGAGGGACGAAGCGAAGGGCGTGATCGGACCGAGGAGCCCCGTTTCACGCTGCCTCCGGCTGAGATTGCCTCCACCCATGCCGCTCCTCGCGCGCCGGAGCCGGGAAGGTCACAGCAGTTCGGACCTCCCGCCGGATATCAACCGATATTGCTTCCCGGAGAATCGATTTCCAAATACCGTGGCCTTGTGCCGGCGCCAGCGAATCAAGTAACACGTTCGCAGGAGTCTCGAGCTCAGGAAACAGCGAACGAATCGCGAGCTGAGATTGTTACCCCTATCGCTGCAACCTTCCCCGAAGACGAACCTATTTTTGCCACAACAGCAGAAGCGGCCAAAACGGCGGGAGCGGTCAAATCGGTGCCTGATTTGCCAGAAAAATCGCAGCCGACGGCTGAAGGGCACGCCCAATCGGCCCCAACCTCAGCCTCA
>Ga0302177_10000338_pt1 | contig 36602 bp, 27 predicted proteins | sample I_Palsa_E1_2_FD_198780 | JGI IMG/M metagenome (GOLD analysis project Ga0302177, IMG submission 198780) | Peat permafrost microbial communities from Stordalen Mire near Abisko, Sweden - I_Palsa_E1_2 | ecosystem: Environmental > Terrestrial > Soil > Palsa > Peat permafrost | place: Sweden... | reverse complement strand
TGGCTCGTGCGTCGCGCGTGAAGCGAGGCCTATCTTCCTTGCCTAGCAGTATTGTTGACAGCATCAGGCCATTTACACCAACTACCATTCGTGAGATGGCCTCCTGCGTCACGCTCCTGCGCGCAGCGTTTCCTTCCTCACTGTCAGCTTATCGATCAGATCTTCTCTGATGCGATAGCCCGTTCCGGGCTGGCCGCTGATTGCAATCATGCCTTGCGGTGAAACTTGCACTTCCGGATCGATGATGTCTTCTTTCCAGTAGCGCTTGGAGGCAGAAACGTCGCCGGGCAGGGTGAAATTTTCGAGAGTGGAAAGGGCGATATTGTGGGCGCGGCCAATGCCGGACTCGAGCATGCCGCCGCACCAGACCGGAATCATTTGGGCGTGGCAGATGTCGTGGATGTTTTTGGCTTCGGTGAACCCGCCAACGCGGCCGACCTTGATGTTGATGATTCGGCATGCTGCGGTCTCCACGGCAATGGCCGCGGTGCGCGCGTTGACGATGGATTCGTCGAGGCAAATCGCGGTGCGCAGCTCTTTTTGCAGGCGGGCGTGGTAATAAATGTCATCGTCCCAGAGTGGCTGCTCGATCATCAGCAGGTTGAACTGATCGAAAATCCGCAGGTGCTCGACTTGATCGAGCGTGTAGGCGGAGTTGGCGTCGCAGCTCAGCGTAATGTCGGCCCAGCGCGAGCGGATTTTTTCGAGCACGTTCACGTCCCAGCCGGGTTTGACTTTCACTTTGATGCGGCGGTAGCCGGCGGCTAATTCGATTTGGATCTTGTCGAGCAGCTGTTCGATGGAATCCTGAATGCCGATGGAAACTCCGCAAGGGATCTCACTGCGAGACCCGCCCAGCAGCTTCCACAGCGGCAGGCTTTTCTGTTTCGCCTCGGCGTCCCACAGCGCGTTTTCGAGCGCCGCCTTGGCCATGCGGTGGCCGCGCACCTTGGAGAAAAGAGCGCCGCAATCGCGGGCGGAATCGAGGCTCTGGCCGAGCACGGCGGGGGCCAGGTGCTGAACCATCGTGGGCCAGGTGCTTTCGATCCATTCGCTGCTGTAGAACGGATTTTCGCCGGTTACGCATTCGCTCCAGCCGTCGACTCCGCCGCAATGCGCGGTGAGCAGCAGGATGCGGCGGCTGTAGGTGCGCCCGAAACTGGTCTCGAAGAAATGGACGAGTGGCATGTGGATTTCGCGGAGGGTGATGGCTTCGATCTTCATAATTCAGTATCTAGTACCGAGTACCGAGTACCTAGTACCGAGTAAAGGAAACGCTGTGCACCCTCGGTACTCGGTACTGGTGAAATCAATCTTGCGAGGCGTAAGAGCATTTCTCATCCCATTCGCCGAGCAGGAACTTGCCGTTGCCCAGGGGGTCGCGTTCGTAGCCCAGAAGAGCCAGTCCGCTATCGAAAGCCCGCAGAAATTGTGCGCGGTTGCGTTCCTGCACCTGCTGCGCCTGGCTACGGGTTTCAGTGGCGGCCTTCCACTCGTAAATCTGAACCGGAACTTCAATCGCAGACTGTTCACGGAACGCCGGATTCCTTCCGGTCGCCAGCAGCGTTTCGACGCGCTTGGACCGCAGCCACCACTCGGCAATGAGCCGATCGCTGGGCAGGCCTCCCTGCAAGGGCGATGAGGTGATTCCATATTGGTTGATGTTGTAGCGCCGCGCAATCGCCCCAAGTTTTTCAACGTTTAAGTAGGAATTCTTGATTTCCAACGGGTCGAAGGTCCACTCGATCAGTTCGATGCCGCGGGCCAGCGCGTCTTCGCGCTGCAGCAGCTTGAGGCGGCGGCCCAGCCCGCTATTGCGGTGCTCCTTGCGGACGGCGAGCATGTGCGAGTGAAGATAGACGTGGCCGTTTCTGGTGCCTGGAACCGACAGAGCGAAGCCAACCATCTGGCTGCCGTCGAAAGCACCCATCACCTGTCCACCAACTTTTTCGGCGACCACGAACATGCGGAGCGGAACCAGTTCGGCGTCGGTGAAGTTCCAGATTTCTTTTTGCAACGCGACGCAGGTGCGCAGCTCATCGAGGCCGTGACAGTGGCGAATCGCGATGGCCCCGATGCTCACGATTGCTTCTCTTGTTGCTTGGCCTGTTGCCACAGGGATTCGAGTTCCTCCGCAGAAACACTTTCGGGACTGGCGCCAATTTCGTGCAGGCGTTGCTCCATCCACTGAAAGCGGCGGCGAAATTTGCGATTGGTCTTGCGCAGCGCGGATTCGGGGTCGAGCGCGAGATAGCGGGCGATGTTGACCAGCACGAAGAAAAGATCGCCGACTTCCTCTTCCAGCCGCATGCGCAAATCCTCGGGAATGCTTTGGCGCCCAGAACCGGCCACGCCGCGGCCTTCGGGCCGTGGACCGGGAGCTGGAAAGTCCCGCAGATGCTGCCGCAGTTCGGCGGTTTCTTCGCCGAGTTTCTCGAACAAGCCCTCCATGTCAGGCCAGTCGAAACCGACCTGAGCGGCGCGCGAACTGAGCTTGTGCGCCTCCAGCAAGGACGGCATGGACGAAGAAATTCCAGCCAGAATCGAGGGAGCCGTCTTCTCCGTGGCTTCGGCTGGACCTGCAGTCTCACCCAGCCGTTTCTTTCGTTCTTCTACTTTCAAGGCCTCCCAGTTGCGTTTTACGTCGGCGGAAGTGTCCGCCTTTGTGTCGCCAAACACGTGAGGATGCCGGTCCACAAGCTTTCGGGAGAGCCGGTCGAGAACATCATCGATGGAAAACGTTCCCTGCTCTTTTGCCATTTCCGAATAGAAGAGCACCTGCAACAACAGATCGCCGAGTTCGCCGGGAAGTTCCTCCCAATCGCGATTGTCGATCGCCTCAAGGACTTCATAGGTCTCTTCGAGCGTATAGGGCTTGATGGAGTCGAATGTCTGTTCACGATCCCACGGGCAGCCTCCCGGAGCGCGCAGGCGCTCCATGATCGCGACTGCGCGTTCGAAACGTTCGCCGGTGGTAGACATTTGGCAACCAGATTAAATGACCCGGCGACTACGGGCAATGCGCGCGGTGCGGCGGTTTTGACCGTGGGGGGCACGCCGGGGCTGGAAGCGGCATCGAACCGACCGGAAGTGGAAAACCCGACCATAAGGTCACCTGATCAAACAACCAATGTTGCGGATGCCGGCGTGGGTGCTTTTCACGGCGGGGAGGTATGTCTTACACTCCCATTTCGGAACCTTTTAGTCGACGAAGGGCGATTTTCGGCCAACCACTTTGCGGTACCAAGGTTACCTTCTCGGGCTGACGGGCGCGATGCACACTCTAAAGGTCGCGGTGTGGGGGGACAGCCCTGGCGCTCGGTCATTTGATTCTGAGCTTTCCGTATCTCATTGATAAAACATGGTCTTAGCTGCAAATCCGCGGGCAAGCCTGGAGGGCCAGCGGTTTCACGTCGTGGTGATTGGCGGCGGCATCAACGGAGTCGCTGTGGCGCGGCAGTGCGCCCGCGCGGGAAAACAGACTCTGCTGGTGGAGCAGAATGATTTCGCTTCGGGAGTCACCAGCCGTTCGACGCGTATCATCCACGGCGGGTTGCGCTATCTGGAACACGGCGAACTCGATCTGGTGCGGGAGTCGCTCCGAGAGCGGGAAAAGCTGCTCCGGGAACGATCACACCTGGTTCATCCCATGCACTTCCTGCTGCTGTTGAACGAGAACAGCCAGCGCAGCGCATTGAAAGTGCGCGCCGGATTGTGGCTCTACCAGCGCATGGCTGGAAAACCCCCGAGCGCTGACGCCACCGAAATGGAGATGAAACGGCTCGAGCGCGCGCTTGATGCCGGGCATCGCTGGTCATTCTTCAACTACGAAGACGCGCAATGCGAGTTTCCAGAGCGGTTGGTGGCGGAATGGCTGATGGAAGCCGTTGACGCTGGGGCCACCGTCCGCAATCACATGGAAGCTTTGGCCGTCGATGTGGCTCATGGCCGGGTGCGGGGCGTGTTGCTTCGTGACCAGATCACAGGGCGCGACGAACGCGTGGATGCGGCCTGGGTAATCAACTGTAGTGGGCCGTGGGCAGACCGCGTGTGCCAACGCTCTTCGATCCGCACGGCCAAGCCGATGGTGGGCGGAATTCGTGGCTCTCACATCGTGCTGCCGCGCTTTTCGGGTTCGCCAAGCGCGGCGATCTATACCGAGGCCGTCGACCGCCGACCCTTCTTTGTTCTCCCGTGGAATGACCAGATTCTGGTAGGGGCGACGGAAATTGCGGACAACGGCGACCCGGGAAAAACCATTCCGGCGGCGGAGGAAATCAGCTACCTCGTGCGATCTGTCGCGCAATTATTTCCCAAAGCAAAGATCTCGGCGCAGAGCGTTAAGCACGCCTTTGCGGGCATCCGTCCGCTGCCTTATTCCCCGGACAATCGCCCTGCGGCAGTAACGCGGCGGCACATTCTGCACGAACACGCAGATGACGGCGCATCCCACATGATTTCCGTGATCGGCGGTAAATTGACGACCGCGGCGTCGTTGGCGCGGGATTGTGCGCGAAAGATCGGATTGACAACGACGGAACCGAACGGGATGAAGGTGGGACGCGGGCCGGCCCTCGATCCTCTGCTGGACGACGCCGTCCTGGAGATTGCGCGGATGGGAGCGGTGAGCGAAGAGTCGGCGCGCGGCATGCTGGAATGGCACGGCAAACGCGCCCCAGACATCGCACGCATGGCTTTGGTGAGCGCGGAATTGCGCGCGCCGATCTGTCCGCATACCTCCCACGTTATCGCTGAGGTGGTGGAAGGCTACCGTAGGGAATACGCGGTGACGCTGGGCGACGTGCTTCTGCGGCGAGTCCCGGTGGCACTGGGCGCATGCTGGTCCGAGTCATGCAGCCGCGAAGCGGCGTTGCGCATTGGCGCGGTTCTGGGCTGGAATGAACGCACGATGGGAGCCAACCTGGAAGCGTTCGAAGAGGAGCGCGCCGCTTTCTTGCGGCCCGCGCCGCAAGCAGAAGCCGCGCTCGAAGCAGCGGCCGATTGATCGCAGTCGCCCAGGAAGAGGCGGCGATTCGCCTCTACTCGTTGATCCCTCGACCCAAGCTGAGCGCAAGCCGTTCTGGGTTGTCCGAGATGATGGCGTCGACGCCTAACTTCGAAAAGCGTTTCATCGCCGCCGTGGTATTCACCGTCCACACGAATACCTTCCTGCCGGTGGATTGAATTTTCCCAATCAGATCCCGCTGCAAGAGCTTGTGGTACGGAATCACATACTCGACCGGCAACTGAGGCCACAGGCTCAATTGGGCTCGTGTCTCGCAAATCAGGCCCAGCGCAACGGTGGCGTCGAGGCCGTGGATGGCCTGCAGCACTTCCGGCAGAAACGAGGAGACCACAAAGCCGCGGGCCGGAACGCGCTTTCGAAGCAGATCGATGGTAATTCTTTCCAGACCCGGGACTTTCAGTTCGATATCGAGGAACGCACTGCTCTGGTAGCGCGTTAGGACTTCGCTGAGGAGCGGGAGGGCCAACCGTTGAGCAGAAGACTTGGCAATCTCGAGTCCGCGCGCGTCCGCATCGTGACAGATTACGGCTTGCCCGTCCGCCGTGAGCCGCACGTCAAATTCGAAACCATCGCAGCCCTGGGCGAGCGCGAGGTCGAATGATGCCAGGGTGTTCTCAGGAACGGCCTTCTCGGCGCGCGCGCCACGGTGACCGAGAAGCAGTGGACGGACCGGCATCGCCTTCGATTCTATCTGGGCGTGGAAGGATTTAGAGAGTTAATCCAAATCGAAATCGCGGATCGGCCTCCCGGTATCGGGAGATTCTTTCGCCTTCTTCACCGCCTCCTGAAATTTCTTTTCCAGCAGCTCGGAAGCGTGTTTCTGCGCCTCGACCGATTGACGGAAGATGGACTCGCGGCGGCTGTCTTGTTCTTTCATGGCGCGGGCTGCATCCTCCATATCGTTGAACATCCGTGGTTTCACCGCGGCGGTGTGCGAGATCACAGCCGCCGTTGCCGTATCGATCTTGAGCAGCGCGCTACAGCAGGGACAAGTTACTTCGAGATTGGGTGAGTTTTTCGCCACTCTGCGAATGATACCGCAAAACGGAGGGTGAGGATGGGGCCAAGCGCTAGCGGTGAAGCTTGACGGGAAAAATGCGGAAAACGTTCAACAACTCCCATCCCAACAAGAAGATCGACAGCAGAACAACCATCACCGCCATCAGTTCGCCGAAGGTGAGCCCGCGGCGGTTGGGCTCGAAGCGCCGGGCGGCCAGGCTCAGAATATTCAGCGTGGCGAAACCGAAAACGACGGCCCAAAGAATGTTGTACACGTCATTGCGGCGGCTGGAATAACGCTCGAAGAACACGAGGCCCGCCACCAGCGCGGATTGGGCGCGCAAGAGCGAGAGCGCGGTCCGCGTGGTGCGCGCCAAACCCGAAATCAACATGGTTGTTGAAGGAACAGCCATAACACACGCCCAACCCCAAAAGAATTCTGGAAACGAGCCAAGTGATTGGATATTACATTTTTTCCCTGCAGCGGTCACGAATTGAAGACAACAAGAGCATCACGCGCATCAACCGTTCCGCAGATAGCACCCTTACAATTCCAGAATCTGGTGGTCGAGGCAATCGGTGCGGATGGAGTCATAAATGCTCTGGAGTAGCTGTGTTCCGTGGCGGGCGAGGAAGTAGATGCCTGCGACAGTTCTCTCCTGCAACGCATCTTCGGGATAGAGCGCCTGGCTGAGGGCTTCGGCGTGGCGGCTCACCACCTCGCTGCGCCGTAATTCAGCGGCCATGGCGCGTTCCCGGAGCCGGTCCAGTTGGTACTGAACTTTTGCGGCGCCTGTCTGGCTGGCCTCCACCAGCGTGGGATCAAGCTTTGCCAGCGCTTCGTGCAGGCCGGAAAAAGATTCTTCCACCGACTTATTCGCCCGCTCGAAGGCGGCCTGCAAATCTGCCGGCAGCGTGCGAGCGGCCAGCGTACGGCGCAGCGCCTCGGGACCGTCGAAAACTTCACGCACGGTAACGGCATACTGCCGCAGCCAGCGCTGCACCTTCGGCTCCGCCACAGTTGCCGAAAAACGGGGTACGATCGGAGTAATGCGACCCAGCAAAGCTTCGTAGACGACGCCCGCCTGCGCAAAATAAGCCGCCTCGGCCGCTCCGCCAGTGTAGGCCAGCGTGGGCAAAAGATAATCCTGCACCACCGGCCGCAGCAGCACATTAGGACTGAAGTTTTCCGGCGACGCCGCAATGCGATCCAGCAACTCGATCTGCGAAAGCTTTTCCGCTCCCTCGCCGTCGCCGATCACAAACTCCTCCAACGCCCCGTTTCCACGGTGGTGAATCGCGGTGCGCGCTTCATCTCGCAATGTGAATAGCAGCGTGGACGACGAAGTCACCTTTACCTGCTGGTGATAACCCGCGGCCTCAAGATCGCGCCCGCGAGTCAGCAGAGCCTCATTGAGGGGACGCGCCAGCTCGACCGCGGATCGATAGATGGGCGCCGCGATCTGCTGCAATTCAGGATCGGACGCGTCGAGAACAATCACACCCCATTCAGCGAAGAGGCGTGCGTAGAAGCGGGCAAACGCACTGCCCAGGTTCTCTCCGACGCGATACGATTCCCGAAGAACTCGGGTCGCCTCCGAATCGCCGAGCAACGCTGCGGCCTGCTCTACGATTGGCCCAATCTCGTCGCCCAGGCGCACGGAGCTTACCGGCGCTCCGGCAACACTGTGGCTCGAAGTCGTGAGGACCTGCAGAGCGCCTTCCGGCCCGGGAATCACGACGTGATTGACCTCGGCCAGATCGTGATCGTAAGTCGCCAGCCAGAAAACCGGGACTGCATCGACTCCAACAGCCGTGGCTTCCTCCGCCAGTTTCACCGCGGTAAGAGCCTTGTAGATCGCGAACATTGGCCCGCCGAACAGTCCGACTTGTTGTCCGGTCACGATGACGGCGGCGCCATGGCGCAGACGAGTGATGTTGGCGAAAGTCTGCGGCGAGGCGTCCCACGATTTGTTCTGCCGTTCAAGAATGGCGCTCACGCGCTCCCGGCGGGATGGATCGTACCGCAATGTGGAAGCTTCCGCCTTCACCCATTCGGTGAAATAAGGAGAATGCGGGTAGAACGGCTGGACGCTGGGAGAATATGCCAGAAAGTCGGTGAAAAGGCGGGTGGTATGCGGGATTTGGGCAAAGGGCAGACACTGCGCTTTCACCGGCAGCACTCCTGACATCGTTGGTGTGTACAGTGTTGTGCGCACGAATTCATCGCAGATCAGCGCCTTTCATTCTACAGGTGCGTCGTAGTAGAGATGCCGCAAACAGGCGCAAGATGCAAGATAATGGATCGTGAAGGAAGCAACGCTCTATGGATAAAGAATGCACAATAGGTGTTGTCCCGTCTCCGTTGGATATCGCGACGCCGATCACGCTGGAAGGTTCCGTCGTCCGCCTCGAACCGATCCGCCGGGAACACGCCGAAATATTCTGGGAGATCGCAAAAGACGCTCTCGACGATATCTTCCAATGGATTCCCTACCGCATGAAGACTCCCGAGGACTTCCAGCATCTCATCGAGAAAGCTCTGGCCGAGCAAGCGCGCGGCGACTCCATTGTGTTTGCGACGGTCGAGCGCAGTTCCGGGCGCGTGATCGGCAGCACCCGCTACATGAATATCGACCGCGTCAACCGCCGCGTCGAAATCGGTTCCACATGGATCGCCCCCGCCTGGCAGCGCACCGCCGTCAACACCGAAGCCAAATATCTCATGCTGCGGCATGCCTTCGAAGAATGGAAATGCATGCGCGTCGAACTGAAAACAGACGCATTGAATCAGAGGTCACGCAATGCAATCCTCCGCATCGGCGCAAAAGAAGAAGGAACTCTGCGCAGGCATTTGATCACGTGGACTGGCCGCGTGCGAGACTCGGTTTACTTCAGCATTTTGGACACGGAATGGCCGGAAGTGAAGGCACGGCTGGCAGCGATGCACACGGAGAGCCGCGTCAAATAGTGTTTGCGTCCGGCCCGGTTGCGGGGGCGACACCGCAATTGGGGCACATTGGCGTGTTCGTGCGTACGGTGCCGCTCGAAGGCGATTTTGTTTGCCAATCCCAGGAATGTTATCGTGTCTGTGCTCAAACATCGTTGGGCACACTCAATTGCGTAACCATGTTTGTCGGCGTGAACGGTCCGGCGGGATCCGTCCCTCATGAACATACTTGATCTCGTTGTCGGCAAACCCATCAAAACCAGCGACGAACGCGCCGAGCAAATCGGTCCCGCGCAGGGCGTCCCGATCTTTGGTCTCGATGGGCTTAGCTCGGCTGCTTATGGCCCGGAAGCAGCCCTCAGCCTTCTGATCCCCCTGGGACTTCTCGGGGTTCGATATATCGTGCCGATCAGCGCAGCTATCATCACGCTGCTTGTGATCGTCTACTTCTCCTATCGCCAGACCATCGCCGCCTATCCCTCCGGCGGTGGTTCCTATACCGTGGCGCGCTTCAACCTGGGAGCGCCTGCCAGCTTGCTAGCCGCGGCCGCGCTCCTCGCCGATTACATTCTCACGGCCGCGGTTGGCATTTCTGCGGGAGTTGGTGCTTTGGTTTCGGCCGTTCCGTCCTTGCTGCCGCACATGGTTTCTCTTTGCGTGGGCATTCTGATCGTCATCACCATCCTCAATCTTCGCGGCGTGCGCGAAGCCGGCACTATTTTCGCAGTCCCCACGTATCTGTTTGTCGGGACACTTCTCGTCACCATCGTCGCAGGCGTTGTGCGTGTTTTCCTCAGCGGAGGCCATCCCACACCGGCAGTTCCGCTTCCGGCTCCGCCTCCCGTGACAGCAGCCGTCAGCTACTGGCTGCTGCTGAAGGTTTTCGCCAGCGGTTGCACGGCCTTGACTGGCGTGGAGGCTGTCAGCAATGGTGTGAAGGCTTTCCGGGAGCCCACTGTCAAAAACGCCCAGCGTACCCTCACGGTGATTATTTTTCTCCTGGCGGTACTGCTGGCGGGAATCTCTTATCTGGTCAAGACTTACGGGATCGTTGCAACCGATCCGGGCCAGCCCGGCTACCAGAGCGTTCTCTCCATGCTCACCGCTGCGGTTTTCGGCAAAGGCCTCTTTTACTATCTGGCCATCGGCTCAATCCTGGTCGTTCTCTCTCTTTCCGCCAACACCGCCTTTGCCGATTTTCCGCGTCTTTGCCGCGCCATCGCACAAAACAATTACCTGCCGCACGTGTTCGGCTATCTAGGGCGACGGCTCGTATACACCTACGGCATTGTCGTTCTGGCAGTTCTCTGTGGCGGCGTTCTCATCCTTTTCGGTGGCGTCACGGACCGGCTTATCCCGCTCTATGCCGTCGGCGCGTTTCTGGCCTTCACGCTCTCGCAAGCCGGCATGGTCATGCACTGGCGGAAGAATCGCGGCCCGAACTGGCTGAAGAGCACACTCGTGAATGGGCTGGGCGCGCTCGTCACCGGCATCACCACGGGCGTGGTTTTGGTTGCGAAATTCGTGGAAGGCGCCTGGATTACGTTGCTTTTCATTCCCCTAACGATTGTTTTCTTCGCCATGGTGCGGCGCCACTACCACTCCGTGAAGGTGCTGACCGCCTGCAAGGTTCCCGTCGACGCCGCGGGCCTCAACCAGCATCCCATTGCGGTTATTGCCATCGACCGCTGGAGCAATGTCACCCGCCAGGGAATTGAATTTGCCGCCCGGCTTTCCCCGGAGGTGATCGCATTGCACGTCGAGCCCAAGGAGCATTCCGAATTGCTTCAAGACGACTGGGAGCAATACGTGGAGCGACCCTTCCGCGCGGCAGGCAAGGAGCCGCCCCAGCTCCACTTCCTGCCTTCACCCTACCGCTTTGTCATCATTCCCATCGTTCAGTTTGTTCTCGACCTTTCGAAAAAGCATCCCGCTCGCAGCATTGTCGTGGTCATACCCGAGCTTGTGGAGGACAAATGGTACGAGTATTTTCTCCACAATCAGCGTGGCCGGCTTCTGGAATGGGTTCTTCTGGCCCGTGGCAACGAACGCGTTTTCACGGTGAGCGCGCCGTGGTACATCGGGCAACGAACCTGATTCCATTTGAAACAGAGGTTGATGTTCACGAAGGATCTTGGGGAATGTTCTGCCAGAAGTCAGCGAAAATCACGGGCCTCGGACATTTGAAGGCACCTTGAGGCCAACCTTAAAATGCACGGTGGATATACTACAAGATTCATAGAATTCATTTGGAGAATTATGCCGAAATCGTTAGGCTAGGTGCCTCTAGCGTGAGCGGGTAGCAATGGACTTTTCCCTGTCATCGAGGGCCCAGAGTTATGTCGAGCGCCTCTCGGCGTTCATGCAAGAGCATGTCTTGCCGGCGGAGCTCGAGTATTCCGCTCAATTGCAGAACCTTCCCGACTGGCGCAACTGGAAGCAGCCTTTGGTTATGGAGACGTTGAAGGCCAAGGCGCGGAAGGCCGGACTCTGGAACCTATTCCTTCCCGATCGGGAGTATGGGGCGGGTCTCACCAATGTGGAATACGCTCCTTTGGCGGAAATCACCGGCCGCTGCTCGATTGCTCCCGAAGTTTTCAACTGTAACGCCCCCGATACGGGCAACATGGAAGTGCTGGTGAAGTATGGTTCGGAAGCGCAAAAGCAACGTTGGCTAACGCCGCTGCTGGCCGGTGAAGCGCGCTCCGCATTCTGCATGACAGAGCCCGGGGTGGCCTCGTCGGATGCCACGAACATGCAAGCCACCGCATCGATCGATGGAGATCAAGTGGTGCTGAACGGCCGGAAGTGGTGGAGCTCCGGAGTCGGCCATCCCCATTGCCGCCTACTCATCTTCATGGGCTTAACCGATTGCTCCGCCACCAAATACCAGCGTCATTCCATGGTTCTTGTGCCGTTAGGCACTCCCGGAGTCAAGATCGAGCGTATGATGCCGGTGTTTGGCTCTTATGACGCGCCCTTCGGTCATGGCGAGGTGACCTTCACCAACGTCAGGGTGCCCCTCGATCACATCGTTGCCGGACCGGGGCGCGGTTTTGAAATCGCGCAGGGCCGGTTAGGCCCGGGCCGCATTCACCACTGCATGCGCACGCTGGGAGCGGCCGAACGCGCGCTTGAGTTGCTGTGCCACCGCTCGCTGCAGCGCGTGGCTTTCGGCAAACCTCTGGCCGAGTTGGGCGGTAACGCGGACGTTATTGCCAACGGGCGCATCATGCTGGAGCAAGCCCGACTGCTCACTCTCAAGGCGGCGTGGATGCTCGATGAAGTTGGCGCCAAGGGAGCCCGCAGCGAGATCTCCCAGATCAAAGTCGCCGTTCCCAACGTCGCCCTGCAGATTATCGATCAGGCAATTCAAATGCACGGAGCCGCCGGCGTCTCCGGTGACCTTCCTCTCGCAGACCTCTTTGCCACCATCCGCACTCTGCGAATAGCAGACGGGCCCGACGAAGTGCATCGCGCTTTGATTGCCCGGCTGGAACTCAGGAAATACAACCCAAAGGGTGTGGCGCCGGCCTGACCGCTGGCGAAGCGTCCGGGGCCAGCCCGGGTTGCCGGGCGGCGAATGGCCGCAGTTCGAGCCGTTGAAGCGACGGCCTCAGAACGTCAAGCGGGCTCCGAGTTGGATCTGGCGCTTGGGAAAAGCGGAAGTGAAAGCCAGCGGCGTGCTGGGCGTAGCCGTCCCGCCCCCCGCAAGGGCTGAACCCGGTCGAATCCCGCTCACGTTGAACGTTGTGAACCCCGGGGTAAAGCCGAAAAGAGGGCTGACCTCGTTGTTTACGCTGGCAAAATTTGTCCGGTTTGCGATGTTAAAGCCTTCCGCCGTGAACTGCAGGTTGGCTCTCTCGCCTAGTTTGTGCCGCCAGCTCAAGCGCATATCGAAGTCGATGTAATTCGGGCCCAGGCCCGTGTCGCGCGGGGCTCCGATGGGACGTTCATTGGTGGTGTGATTGTCGCCGTTGACTTCTCCTCCAGCCAGCAGATTGAAAGGATGTCCGCTGTGGTAGGAGAAAATCGGAGCGAGCTGAAAACCCGACAAGACACTCTGCTTCCAGGGACTATCGATCACTCCCGCGAACGTCACCTTGTGCCGTTCGTCAAACTCGGAAAGACTGCGATCTAAGTTAAGGTTGGTCGGATCCTGCGGGCCGTAGTCGGTGTTGTAGTCCGTGGAAGTGTCGATGCCTTTGCTCCAGGTGTAATTTCCGAACACTGAGAAGTGATTGCTGAAGCGCTTCGTGATTTCTACGATGCCGCCCTCGTAAAGAGCGTACGACTCGGAGCTGTATTGGTTGTTTTGCACAATCAGTGGATTCACAAAGCATTGCTGGGTATTGCAGGGCAGGCCGCCCGGCTCAGTGCCACCCAGGGGGTCAGCCCCAGCGGCGGTCGTATTCCAGTTGCGATAGGAAACCACCTCGCCATTGGCCAGGGTTACCGTGGTAAACGGAGCCGGCAACAGATTGGTATCGAGTGCGATCGGGGTTCTCTGGGTGTGAGAATAGATGGCGCTGAGAGAAATGGAGAGCCCAGGTCCGAGTTCCCGTTCAATTCCAAAGGAAGCTTGTTGGGCGATGGGGGGGCGATAGCCCGGCTGGTTCACGAAAAGCACCTGCAGTGGAGAGAGCGGGCCGCTGTTCGTAACGTCGACGCCCGTGGATCCCGTCCCCAACAACGACGCAGCAGCCGGAGTGATGCAGGCGTTATTGCCGGGGGTTGCAGTTGTGCACTGAATCAATCCCTGCGCGAAGAGTGTCTGGAAAATAGTTGCCGCCCCCGCTATACCCAATTGCGGAATCCCACCGATCGGATCTGCATAAATGGAAATTTCCCGGTTGCAAGGGCTAGAGCCGCTACCGGGGATTATCGGTACCCCAAAATAGGAGACCCCGCAGATTGAGCTGACGTTTGCGACCTGGCCGGCTCCAGAAGCGTTCTCGAGAGCGGACTTATTCTTGTTCACAACCCCCAGGCTCAAATCGACGTCGGGAATCTGGACGTCCACCGGTCCGTAGAAGATTCCGTAGCCGCCCCGGATCACCGTCTTGTGATTGTTGGCGGGGTCCCAGGCGAAGGAAACCCTGGGGCCAAAATCCTTCTTATACGTGGTCAGAGGGGCGAATTGCGTGTCCAGGTCGTAGCGCAGACCGTAGTTCAGAGTAAAGTTTGGCGTTATTTTCCAGGAGTCCTGAGCGTAGAACGAGGTCAGCGGCCGCGTATAGTACGGGTACGTCGGGTTTCCGAAACCCTGCTGGTAAACCTGAGGCAGCCCCAACGTTGCCGATTGCAACGGGTTGATGGTGGTGGTTGCAAGCTCTGGGCTGACCAAAAATCCGGGCAGCGAGCCGAATACAAAGCGCCCCGGGAAAAACGTGTGCGATTCCGTGTGATTGCCGCGGAGCAACTCGTAAGCGCCGAACTTAAAAGTGTGATTGCCATGAATCTTGGTGAAATTGTCCGCGAATTCGTAGCGCCGCAAGATGGTAAGGTTGGGCAAGAAAATGTTCGATCCAATGTTGTTGATAAAACTGGGAATCTGAAGGCCCACCTGTGCCGGCACGTTCGGAATCACGTTAAAGCCGTAGTAGTCCCACTGCACCCGAGCCTCGTTCTGCGTGCTCGGATTGAGCTGGCGGTACCAGGTGGCTTGCAGGTCATTGTCGTAGTCGTGGATCGAACTTCCCGCCGAAAAAGCGGTCAACGAATTCACGTCCGGCGATTCCTCCAGGTCGTGCCCATACCGGTAGGTCAGGGAAATCTCGTTGTTCGTATTAAAGCGGTGATCCAGGCGGGTCGATGCCTGGTATTCCCGGGTGTTGAAAGGAAAGAGTCCGCCCTCGGTTTCAAACTGGTTTAGCAGGAAGCCATTCAGAGCGGCCTGAGTCGGCGACACGAATGGGTTCGCACCGGGACTTGGGTTCAGCGTCAAAATGCTCTGGAGGGCAAAGGCGCAAACACTCGGCGGCAGGAGTACGCCCGTGAAGCAAGTCACGCTCGGCGCCGTTGAACTCGCCAGCCCGGCAATAATGGCATTCTGCGCGTCCGTCGGACGGAAGATATCGGTATTCGTCAGCAGGGGAACCGCGTTCTGCGCATTCTGCCGCAAGCCTTCGAAAGCCACAAAGAAAAATGTCTTGTCTTTCTGGATGGGGAAACCCAGCGTTCCGCCGAATTGCTGGCGGGTCAAGGTATCCTTGACCGGCGTACCCAGGGAGTCGGGGTTGGCAGGATTGAAGGTCTGGCCGGGCTGCAAAGCCTGGGTGAAGGAAAATGGATTTTGGGCGTCCAGCGCATCGTCGCGGAAAAAACCATAGAGACTGCCATGAAGATTGTTGCTGCCGGACTTGGTCACAATGTTGATGGAAGCACCGGTCGCCCCCCCCAGGTCCGCGCCGTAGTTGCTGCGATTGATCTGGAACTCCTGCACCGCGTCCTGGCCTAAGGTCAGGCGCACGCCCCCGCTATCGCCCGAGGTCTCACCACCGTCGACCGTTATGCTGTTGCCTCGGCCGTTGCTGCCGTAGAACGACAGACCGCTGGTCGGTGTTTGCTTGACTCGAAAATCCTGGTCTCCCGCCAACCGGGTGGAATCCGAAACCCCGGGCGCCAGCAACGTAAACGTAAGGTAATCGCGCCGGTCGATGGGCAGGTCGGTGATGTACTGTTGCGAGATTCTGTCCGTCTGGCTGCCGCGTTCCGTTTCCACAACGGGCGGCTGGTCCGTCACCTCGACAATCGTCGCCACCTTCGACGGGTTCAGCTTGAAATCGGAGATAACCGTCTGCCCGATTGCGACCGTCACGCCTTTTCGGATCTGGGTCGCAAAACCCGCCATTCCCGCACTGACGTCGTAAGTGGCCGGCGAAAGTCCCGCCACTCGGAATTGACCGGTGCTGTTTGTGGTCGTTGCGCGTGTCAGACCAGTCTGTGTATCCACCACGGTGACAATTGCTTTGAGCAAGACACCGCCGGCAGAGTCGGTTACCGTCCCCGTGATCTCTCCCGACGTACCCACGCCTTGTGCATGGGCCATCAGGGTTGCGAACACGAAACAGGCAAGAATACGTGCGATCGACTTCATCGTGGAATCGAGAGATACCCGTTTCCGGGAACGGCTCTGGCAGCATGAAACCGCACGACCGTAGAAATCGCCTTCGAAACTCATAGTCTTCCTATTTCCCCCGGCTGGTCTTATCCCACATTGCGAGAGCCGCCCCGCCTCCGGCATCCACACTGGTTCTTCCATCAGGATGTTGACGGATTTTCTGTTTTGGCTGGGATGGAATTTGCCGCATGAGAAACGAACAAGAGCTTCCCGCGCTCCGAACGCGACTGGGCGTCGTATCTTCATGACGGGCGTGAGCGTATCCGCATTCGCGAAATTCATCAAATGAATTGTTTTGATGATGGAGTATGTCTCTGGAGAATGTCGGGGGGATTCGTTTTCCGCATGGCGATGTCCCTGGCTAAGCGTGAGCTGTGGCTTCCGCAGACACGCTGCGAGTTTTGCGACCGCTGATTTTCATGATCACGGGTTGGATGGCGCCGGCAGGAATCGAACCCACAGTCTTTTCGGACCGGCGGATCTTAAATCCGATCCTGGTATCCACCTGGCGGCGGACATTTGGGAGTTTTTTGAAGGCTTACCGTCGAATGTTGCTCGAACGAAGGGGGCCGGGCTGGCGTACCAGCGCTCCTAGAGATGAGAACGATTGAAACGAACCGTAAGGCTTTGGAACGCAAGCCAGGGACTCACGCCAAGGCTGCAATTGATCGAGCGTATCCGGCAATTCGGGGGGTTGGGAGCAAGCGAATCTGAGGATAGCCGAACCGGGCTCCTACACTCGCCAGCCAAAGACCGCTGTCTCTGGCTGGCAAGTGCTTTCGACGAAGTAGTTTCGCGAAATGGAGTCTCTACGATTGGTTGAGCTAGGATCCAGTATTCGGCGGGCAGGAGCAGATGCCCGAGCCGCTGCCAACAGCCACGATCGCACCGCACTGCTTCGCCAGTTTGCTTTCCTCAGCGGCGCTGAGGTTGGAAACCTGAGAGGCAGTTTCGGTAACGGAGAAGTTGCTGTTCTGGATGTGGGTAGCCCAGCCTTGGATTTCGGCACCCGTCACAGTGGTAATGTGTGTAGGAACCGGGCAAACGCCACCATTCGTTGCAGCGGCAACGACCTTGATAATGCCGCCGCTCAGAATGGAGCCGGTGAGAGGATTGGCGGTCAAGTCAAGGTTAACCGACAAAGTACGCAGACCGTCTGGAGTTTCCAGGCAGGCGCAGCACTCTGACAGCTCCTCATATGCGTCGAAAACGAAGATATCCGCACACAGGTTCGCACCCGCTGCTGAACCATCGTTGTCGAGTCTTAGGGTGGCATCTGGCGCCCCCGCCGTGTTGGCGTTGGCAAAGTAATCAACTCTATATGGGCTCTGCGCCTGAGCTATCCCGGCGAATACTGCAAGTGCCAGGATCAAAGTACAGAGAACTGCTAGCTTTCGTGTCATGTTATGTCCTCCTTCGAAGTAGCGCCGTCCTTAGGGGGAGGTCCAGGACCGTGAAAGTGGCGCTCTTGCACTTTAAGCGCATCGCTGGCTTTTACAAGTCCCCACTTGAACTAATCCAATCTCGCTAAGCCTCCAGCGACGTAGCCCTGTTCTCTTGAGTCCAGGTTTTGCCGAGGCGCCTTGGCGGGGCAGGGGACTCCATTTGGCTTGAGCTAAGATCCGGTTCCCGTGCCGCAGGTGCAGACCCCACCGCCAGTAGAAGCCACGATCGCGCCGCACTGCTCCGCCAGCTTTTTTGCCTCGGCAGTGCTGAGGGAGGAGACCTGGGAGGGGGTTTCGGTGACCGTGCTGCTGTTCTGGATGTGCGTGGCCCAAGCTTGGATTTCGGCATCCGCCGCCACCGTAATTTTGTAGGGAACCGGGCAAGTGCCGCCGCTGGTTGCGGCGGCAACAACCTTGATCACCCCGCCGGTCAGAATCACCCCGGTGAGAGGATTGGCGGTCAAGTCGCTGTTCACCGACAGAGTGCGCAGGCCGTCCGGAGTTTCCAGACAGCTGCAGCACTCCGACAGCTCTTCATTGGTGTCGAATACGAAGATATCCGCACACAGGTTCTTAGCCCCTGCGGCCCCATCGTTGTCAAGTCGAAGGGTGGCATCGGGCGCGCCTACGGTATTGGCGTTGACGAAGTAATCCACTCGATATGCGCTCTGCGCTTGAGCCATAGCGGCAAGTGCTGCCAAGGCGGGCACCAAATAGAGCGCCGCTAGGTTTCGAGGCATTTCAATTCCTCAACTTTTCGCCGTCGTTAAGGAGCGTCGTGTGTGAGTGGCTCCGTTTGACTCTAATCGCACCGTTGGTTTTCGCAAGTCCCCACTCGGACTAATCCAATCTCGCTAAACCTTCTTAGGGTGCCGACTTAGGTGCCGAAGTGGCCTTTGCCGGCGTGAGTTTTATGTGGTGCAGGTTCATGAAATAACTGTTCGAGTCGGGATCGTAAAGCAAGCGCCAAGAGAGGGGGGGACCCGGGGATTCGAGGGCGCGGAAAAGATATGATCGAGCGGCAAGTTCCTTTCCGCCTACCGTCACTTTTATACGATCCAAGCCGAGTGGGTGCACTCCCAGGGTAATCTTCACGTGGGCTTTCTCGGCGATCTTTTGGCAAATTAGATCAATCGTGTCGGAAGCAGTCCTCTCCTCAACCGCAAGCGTGATGGGCAAGTCGAGCACCGCCTGTTGTCCGGAAACGCGGCCCTGGTTGTCGTGCGCCGCGGTACCCACCACGTCGAAAACCTGCTCCGTCCTATCTTTGTCCCTGCGCAGCTCAAATTGGCCCGGATTGCCGGAGCGGTTATAGGCATCGACGATCAATTGCAGGGTTTTTTGTTCATCGGGCGCGGCATCCGGGGGTGACCCAGCCGGGAACTCGACGGCGAACACTCCGCCGCGCGGTATTCGATGTTCGCCGTTCGGGTAGGAAGACTTATCCAGCAGATCTTTTGCGGCGACTACATCCAGTTTGGAAATGTATTGCGGATCTTCGTAATTGAGGCGCCATCCAAATTTTTGTTGGAGAGCGGTCAATGCCTGCGTCAGCGGACGCGAGTCATTGCCGGAGAGACGAAGTTTTCCCGCCGTTTCAGAAATAGTGGCCTGTTTGGAGAACGATGCTTGTGCTTGCGCCCCTTCTGCGAAACAGCTCAATAAAAATAACGCGCCGGCAAAAACCCTAAAACTTTTCGCCAGTCTTCTCTCCATCGTGTCCCTCCGCGCTTCGCGTGACCCAGAAACTTAGTGAAGCGGCACTGAATGCTGGAGATTGTAGCAAAGTTACTCGACGTCCTCTCGAAGGCTGACTGGCGTTCGATTTGAGGAAGGAATTTCGTTCGCAGCAAATATCCTGGTTCGACCAAACAGAGTAGTTCCTTCGGAGTGGTGCCTGGGACGGGCACGAGGGAGTATAAGGCATAGAAACACGCATGGGCTGGGTGAAATAGTAATGGATCGGACTGATGTAGAGAGTGCGAACGACGCTTGGATCGCAAAGTATAGAGCTGCGTTGAGTGACGCTCCAGTGCAGCAGTCAGTTTTCACGAGGCTTCGTGCCGCTTTAAGCAGCGCGCGCAATACTGTTAGTTCCTGGCTTGGCGAATTGTTAAGGCGTTGGACACGAGCGCCCCGGGATCCTCTCCATGGCGTCAACCGGTTCCCGCTTCGCCAGCAGTAACTTCAATCCGAAAGAGAAGCCGGGCGGGGTCGAACATTAAACCGTCACCTAAGAAGGCAACAGCAACGACGGGAGGGGTAAGGCCAGCTAGGCCGACAAAAAAACACCCTGCGTAATGAGCGGCCCAAGCGATGCGTTTGACCGCGAGGTGGTGCAAATGTTGTTTGTTTTCGTCGAAACAGAGGCACCTATAGCCCGTTCGGGTTAGCACAAAAGTGCTATCTCAGCCCCGAGAATGCCATAAAGTGCCATCTCCGCCCTAAGAATGCCATTAAGACCATACGAATAGAGCTTTGTCGCTTGACAACCGCTTATTCTGTGCGACAATACACCCGCCTTCTCCTCTGCCCTCTAGGGGAAGTTGTGGGAGGACTTTCCTACCCCCCGGAAAGTATTTGCCCGAGTCGATCACGTTTAACGGAAGTTTTCGCTGCGGCGTAGGAGCACAAGAGGCTTTTGCGCTGGGCCATTCGCTACGTCGAAGTAAGTAGTAAATGGTGATTAGGCCCTTGGCCTATTCGTCCGAGCACTCTGTAGCCCGTCGTTTGAAGTGGGGGAAATCTAAGTGTATACTTCTCCGGCCCGTGCCGGTCTGATCGTGGTGGACGCCTCGCTGACCGTTGTCGCCTCCAATTCTGAGGCGCTCAATATCCTCACGTTTCCGGACCGGCCAGAGAACATTCACCATCTGGATGCTTGGGTCGCTAACAAGATCCGTCTTAGCCTGATCCAGGGGCAGTCACCACCTCGATTCGTCGGCGAATTTCATTCCGCCAACCGAACGTATCTTTGTCGCTCTTATCCGGTCGAACTCGCAGGAAATCATAAGCCGTCAAATCATAAGAATAATTCCAATCAATCCGGCGGATTGCTGATCGTCATGCTCGAGAGAAAAGGTGGTGATGAGATGGTTATGGTCGCACAGATTTCCCAACGTTTTGGTCTCACCGCACGCGAGCAGGAGACAGTTCAGCTTCTGCTGGAGGGTTTGACCAGCAAAGAGATTGCCCAGCGCATGAAAATCAGTCCAAACACCGTAAAAGCCTTTATCCGGCTGGTGATGGTTAAGATGGGCGTATCAACTCGCTCCGGAATCATTGGAAAGATAGCCGGTTCGCGAGTCAGCCTTGATTCCAGCGCGCTGAATGGTTCGTGGCCGGGTTAGTAAGGTCGGGCTAATGCACTTGGAGACTTTGTGGTCGCCACACGTTCTTGTAAAGTATGCGATGCACCATACGGATCGAGCAAAGCCCTCCCCCCTTAGCTTGGCAGCGCACTTGAGGAAGACTACAGTGCGCCGAAACACACTGGTCAGACGTTAGCTTTGGCTGTTTCCATTACTACTAAATCTTAATGCCTTACGAGGCGGGGGAAATTCATGTCAGTGTCTGGAAACCTTCTAAACTTTGGATTGGGTGCCGCGCTTGTATTGTTGAGCTCGGGAAATCTTGCCGCACAAAACGACGCGAGCGTGGTGGCGGAAGTGGGCGGCGTCAAAGTGACAATGGCGGAACTGGAACAGGAGGAGTCCGCCAAACTGTTAACGGCGCATTATCAGTACTATCAAGCGGAAGCCAGAGCGCTGAATGATCTTATCGACAAGAGGTTGCTCGAGCAGAAGGCCAAGAGCGAGAACCTGACGGTCGAGCAACTCGTCGACCGGGATATCAAATCGCAAGTAAAAGATCCCACTGAAGATCAAATGAAGGTCTACTACGAAGGCTTGGAGACCGATCAGCCCTACGACAGTATCCGCGGAAAAGTACTGGAAAAGATCCGGCAACTGCGAACCGAGAAAGTGCGTTCCACCTATCTGGCCGCATTGCGTGCGCAAACAGGCGTCTCTATCACTCTTGCGCCCCCCCGCGCCGATGTAGAGACAAAGAACGCGCAGACGCTGGGTCCGGAAAAGGCGCCGGTAACGATTGTCGAATTTGCGGACTACGAATGTCCCTATTGCCAGGGAGTCGCTGCGGCAGTTCAAAAGCTGCGCACGGATTTGGGGGATAAGGTCGCAGTCACCTATAAGGACTTCCCATTAACGATGCACGCGCGCGCACAAAAAGCGGCGGAAGCCGCGCGTTGCGCGGGCAAACAGGGTAAATTCTGGGAACTGCACGACGAGATATTCCGCAGCAAGGAACTGGACCTCGACCAGCTCAAAGCGCAGGCGCGGGCACTGAAGCTGGATCCGGCCCAGTTCGATAAGTGCCTGGATTCGGGCGAGGAAGCTGCAAACGTAGAACGGGATCGCAAGGAGGGAGTGCGCTTGGGGATCAGCGGCACACCCAGCTTCTTCATCAATGGTCACTTTATGAGCGGCGCGTTGGACTATGCCGCCCTGCGGCAGATCGTCGAGCAGCAATTGGCGGTACAAGGTCGGAGCACAACCAGCGCTGGTAGTAAGTAGCGCAAATAGCCCTCCCCCGTGCTCCGTGAACCTGGGGCCCGAATGCGCAGTTCGGGCCTTTTGTTCTCTGTTTTGGTTTGCAAAAAGACTGGAGTCGTGAGACTTCGTTCAGCGGTTTAGACCAAACGGGTTATTGCCAGTTTGAAGCTACCCGGGGTACGCTACTGGCGCTTTAGCGTTGCAGCAGTTCCCCCCAACGGCCTGGAAGCAACAATCCCCTAATCTCCCCCTTTAGCGTCTGTTCTGTTTTGCGGTAGAGCTGCCGTCCGCGGTCAGAATCTAGCGCTCCGTCGCGGCCCCATGCGACTGGAACGGTAGCGGCTGAACCAGGAACCAGCGCTATCGCTGGGTACTGTGCGGGCTGTCCTGCCATAGAGAATACTTTCGCCGGAGGTTCTATGTTGAAACGTGCGCTCTCGGGATTTGTACTTTATCTGCTATCCGGGGTTTTGGCAGCCTATGCCGGACAATTCTTGGAAGCGCCCCAATACCCGACCGGGAACAATCCACAAGCCGTGGCCGTCGGGGATTTCAACGGCGACGGCAACCTCGACGTCGCGACAGCGAATTCAACCAGTAACACGATCAGCGTGTTGTTGGGCAAAGGGAATGGCACGTTCGCCCCCCGAGTGGATTACGTAACCGGGACTACACCGCAGGGGATTGCCGTCGGACATTTCAACGGGAATAAATATTTAGACATCGTGGTGTCGAACTCCGGCAGTAATACAGTGAGCGTCTTCCTGGGCAACGGCGATGGCACCTTCCAGCCCAAAGTGGATTACGCCACAGGCAACCAACCGCAGGGCATCGCCGTTGCCGACCTCAGGGGAGACGGCAATGTCGACATTGTTGTGACCAACGCCACAGACGGGACAGTGGGAGTGCTGCTGGGCAATGGCAACGGAACCTTTCATGCACAAGTGACTTACAAAACGGGATTCAATCCCTGGGCGGTCGCCGTAGGCGATTTTAACAACGATGGCATCCTGGATCTGGCTGTAGCTAACGACAACACGAATAACGTCGTCAGCGTGTTTCTGGGAAACGGAGACGGCACGTTCCAGAGTCAACTACAGTCGACGACCGGAAGCAACCCAGTCTCAATAGCGCTGGGGGATTTCAACGGTGACGGCAACCTGGATATCGCAGTCGCAGACCAGCAGGGCAACGCGGTCAGCATACTGCTGGGCAATGGAAAAGGGGGCTTTGCAACCCATGTGGACTATCCCACCGCATACTTCCCAACGGCCGTGACCGTGGGAGACTTCAACGGCGACGGGAAACTGGACTTAGCGGTGTCGGGTGGCAATGGCAACGCTATCAGCGTGCTCTGGGGAGTTGGCGACGGCACGTTCCAGGGACAAGTTAATACCGGGACCGGAGATATTCCACACTCGGTGGTGACGGGAGATTTCAATAACGACGGCAAGACCGACCTGGCCGTGGCGAATTCGGGCAGTAATACGATCAGCGTGATCTTGAACAATGGGAATGAAACTTTGCAGGCACGCACAGATTACGATGCGGGCGCCAATCCGCACGCAGTTGCAACGGCTGACTTCAACGGCGACGGGTTTCTTGATTTGGCCGTAGCGAACAGCAATTGCCCGGTTTTTCCCAGCTGCGGCCCGGGCACGATCTCGATCATTCTGGGCAATGGTGACGGCACCTTTCAGGGGCCAAGTAACTATTCTTCCGGAACCGACACCGACCCTTACGCCTTGGCGGTGGGGGACTTCAACGGAGACAACATTCCCGACCTCGCAGTGGCAAATTATGCCACCAACACAGTCAGCGTGATGTTGGGAGCTGGAGACGGCACGTTTGGTTCTCCGGTTGCCTTCCCCGTGGAGAGTGAGCCGGCCTCCGTGGCCACTGGCGATTTCACCGGCGATGGCAATCTGGATCTGGTGGTGGCGAATTTCCACAGCAATACCCTGAGCGTACTCTTAGGTAACGGCAAGGGTACGTTCCAGCCGGCGGTGAATTACATCGTAGGCCACGGTCCTGTATCCGTCGCGGTGGGGGACTTCAATGGAGATCAAAAACTCGACCTGGTAGTTGTGAATGAAACGGACAACAATGCCAGCGTTCTCTTGGGCAACGGCGACGGCACGTTTCAGCCGCAAGTCGCCTACCCGACGGGAGTGGGAGGCAACCCACTGTCGGTGGTGGTGGGAGATTTCAACGGCGATGGCAACTTAGATCTGGCGGTAGCCGACTTCACGACCCAACAAGTGAGCGTGTTGCTAGGCAATGGTGACGGCACGTTCCAGGCGGTTAAGGCCTATCCCACTGGAGCAAACCCCTCCTCGATTGTAATCGCGGATTTCAATGGCGACGGCAAGCTCGATTTGGCGCTGACCAGCACACCTTTGGGGAGCGCTCCCGGAAACGAAGTGAGTCTGCTTCTGGGCAAGGGCGATGGCACGTTTGGCTTGCCCACACTGTTCGGCACCGGATCGGAAGCGTACTCCGCCGCCGTTGGCGACTTCAACGAAGACGGAGCAGCGGACCTGGCCGTGGCGAACGGGGCCAGCAATACGGTGAGTGTACTGCTCAACACACAAGGCACCGCGATGAGCACTCAGTCTTCCGCCAATCCCTCAACCTTTGGCCAGTCTGTCACGTTCACGATCACGGTGGCGGCAAGCGTTTCTAACGGCGCGGCACCCACGGGCACCGTGACTCTCAAGAATGGAAGCACAGTCCTCGGCTCCGGAGCGTTGGTGGCCGGACAATTCTTACTAAGCACAACCGTTCTGCCGGTAGGCGCAGACTCGCTCTCAGCGATCTATTCCGGAGATAGCAACTACCAGTCACATACGGTGGGATTGACTCAAACGGTGCAGATGGCGGGCTCCAGAACCGTATTAGTCTCTTCCGCCAACCCGTCCAATCCGAATCAGTCGATCACGTTCACGGCTACGGTCACCTCGAACACAACTGGCCAGCCTACCGGAACCGTGACGTTCCTGGACGGAGCTGCCACACTCGGCTCTTCTTCGGTGAACGGAAGCGGCGTCGCCACGTTCTCCACCGCCACACTGTCGGTCGGAACGCACAGCATCACCGCTGCCTACGGTGGAAGCGCCAACTTCAACGGCAGCACCTCGCCCGTGTTGAGCCAGGTGGTACTAAAACCAAGCACGACCACGGCGGTGAGTTCTTCCCTAAACCCTTCAACCGTAAACCAATCCGTGACGTTCACCGCGAAGCTGAGTTGGAGCGTCAACGGGACGCCTACTGGCACGATGATGTTCCTGGACGGAACCACCACAATCGGCACCTCGGCTGTGAACGGAAGCGGCATTTCCACATTCGCCATCTCGACCCTGATTGTAGGGACGCATAACATCACTGCGGCCTACGGGGGAGACGCCAACTTTAACTCCAGCAGTTCACCAGCGCTGAGTCAGGTCGTGCAGCAAGGCAACACTAGCGCCGCATTGACCTCTTCGGCAAACCCATCCACAGAAAGCCAGTCCGTTACCTTCACGGCTACGGTAAGTTCAGGGGCCGGCGTTGCCCCCACCGGCACCGTGAAGTTCATGGACGGGACAACGCAGCTGGGATCTTCAGCGCTGAACGGCGTCGGCGTCGCCACATTCTCCACCTCTGCGCTCAGTGTGGGCACCAACAGCATCACGGCCGTCTACAGTGGAGACTCGAATTCCGACCCGAGCACTTCGCCCGCGTTGAGTCAGTCTGTGCAAAAGGCAAACACGACAACGTCGCTGAGTTCGGCTCCTCCTTTAGCGAACCTGAATCAGACCGTCATATTTACGGCAACGGTTACTCCGGGCGGTGGCGGCGTGCCGTCCGGCATGGTGGCGTTCCTGGACGGAACCACGCAACTCGGCAGTTCCGCCCTGAGCGGAAGCGGAGTCGCAACTTTCTCGACCTCCGCTCTCACCGCCGGGACCCACAACATCACCGCCGCGTACGGCGGAAATGGAAACTTCAACCTCAGTACCTCAACGGTTATGAGCCTGGTAGTCGCCGCTCCCGATTTCAGCCTCTCAGCCACGCCAGCGTCGCTCTCTGTTGCGCCCGGGAAGTCGGCGCAATCGACTATCGCAATCAACAACGCGGTAGGGGGACTCAACCCCTCGGCCGTAGCCCTCACCTGCAGCATCTCTCCTTCCACGAGTCCCGCACCCACTTGTTCGCTGGGAACGATCTCGGTGGCGAACAACGCCGGCACTTCGACTCTCACCGTCACTGCTGCCGGCCCTCAGGCAGCACTGGAGCCGCCGGCTGGCGGGCTCGGGACGGGCACGCTGCTCTCCCTCGGTCTCGCAATCCCGGCCATATTGTTCGGCGGGACGGGGCGGAATTCGCCGGGCCGGAGAAAGCTCCTCGGGCTATGTCTCGTCTTTTTGGTACTGGGCGGGTGCTTGCTCCAGGTCGCGTGCGGTGGCGGGAGCAACAGCACACCACCACCCAGCGGCAACACGGGAACACCGGCAGGCAGTTACACCGTGACCATTACGGGGAGCGCCAGTGGAACCCCGCAGCACACAACTTCGGTTTCGATGACGGTCCAATAAACAATTGGCAGTTTGATGGGTTGGATGGTGCCGGGAGGGGGAATCGAACCCCCACAGTCCTTTCGGACCTGCGGATTTTAAGTCCGCTGCGTCTGCCAATTTCGCCATCCCGGCAATATGCGCCCACTCATTCGCGTCCCGAACTGTAGATCTAGATCGCTCGATTGTGACTTGTCCGTCGCGCCGCTTGTTTGAGCGTTAGTTCTCCCTTGGGATCGTTGCCAGTATTTCATAGCTGCCGGAGGCCTGCTAGTTCGCGCTGGAGCCATCTGCGGGACTTCACTACGCCTTCGCGGCGTGCATACGGCGGCGTACGCAAGCGACAGTCTCTTGCGGAAGAGTACCGAAAATGGGCTATGCTTGGTACCCACCTCGGCTTTCCGCCGCACTTGATCGAGTGGATCGCGGGACCTCGGTGATGCAGCGGCTACTTTCAGTGGATAGAAACGGGGAATCAGCATGGATTGGTTGACCAACATCTACCGGACGAATGCCAGGGTCCAGGTTGCAGCACAGCCTGTAGGGGGCCGTTCGATTGCAATCCTCGCGATCTGTGTGCTTCTGGCCTTGTCCGCTTGCAACAAGCACAAAGAATCGCCGGCCTCCAATGAGCAGGGCGCGGCAGTGCCGGCGACTCCTCCCGCGAATAGTCCAGTTCCGCCAGCCACGGATAACAGCGCGCTCCAGCCGCCAGCTCAACCCGAGCCACCGGCGCCGCCGCAACCCGTGATTGTTTCCGCCGGAACCACGCTGACGGTGCGGCTTACCGACGACCTTGGCTCCAAGACAAGTCAGACCGGCCAGACCTTCGCCGCCACCGTGGACAAGGACGTAATTGTGGATGGTCAAACGGCGATTCCATCTGGCGCGAACGTCGTGGGCGCAGTGGTGCTCGCAAGGCCGTACGGCCGTCTCGTGGGCGAGGCGACTCTGGTTTTGCGGCTGACGACGGTCAATGTCAACAATATCGATCAACCGATTGTGACTGCGGGGCGCAGCTTTGGCTCGAAGATAAAAGCCAAGGGCGCAGTCAAGAAATTCTTCGGAGGCTTGGCGAAGCGCGCCGAAGGGGATGAGAGAGAAGTCAGTCTTCCCGCGCAGTCGGCCTACGCGTTCACGCTAAGAAAAGACCTGCAGATCCAGTGAGAGTGGGTGCGCCCGTCCAGATCCAGCTCGCCGCCAAACGCGCATCCGCGCTGATTACCCATGTGCATGGCCTCCAGAAGCCGTGCGGAGTGCGGTCATACGGGCTAGAATTGGTCTGGCATTTGAGGCCAGGGGAGATTGATGTACTTCGAGCAATTTTACTTAGGTTGTCTGGCGCACGCGTCCTACATGCTGGCCTCCGAGGGCGAGGCGGTTGTGGTCGACCCGCAGCGCGACGTGGAGATTTACCTCAAGGCGGCGGAAGCGAATCGGGTTTCTATTCGCCACATCTTCGAGACTCATCTTCACGCCGACTTCGTCTCCGGGCACGGGGAACTGGCGTCGAGAACCGGCGCGCAGATCTACATCGGGGCTCATGCGGAGGCGGCGTTCCCTCATGTGGCGGTGCGGGATGGCTTCCAGTTGCGCGTGGGGCAAGTGTCGATCACAGCCCTGGAAACGCCGGGACACACGCCCGAAAGCATGTGCCTGGTGATCACGGACGACGACAAGTCTCTCGCGCCATGGGCCGTCTTGACCGGCGATACCCTCTTCCTGGGAGACGTGGGCCGTCCGGATCTTTCCCGGCAATACACTCCCGCTCAATTGGCGGGAATGCTCTACGACAGCCTGCATGGCAAGGTTCTCAAGCTTGCGGACAATGTTTTGGTTTATCCGGCGCACGGGGCTGGTTCGCTCTGCGGGCGTAACATGCGCGCCGAGCGCGTTTCCACCATCGGCACGGAGCGGCTCACGAATTACGCGTTGCAAATCGAGAGCAGGGAAGAGTTCGTAAAGCAGTTGACCAGCAACCTGCAGGCCCGTCCCGAATATTTCTTGCAGGACGCGGAAATCAATCGCATTGGCGCCCCGGCGCTCTCCGACCTCGCTGCGTTGCACCCGGTCGAGCCCGCGGAACTCAAGACGATCCTGGCGGAAGGCGGAATTGCGCTGGACGTTCGTCCCGGCGAGCAATTTGCCGCCGGACACGTGCCGGGATCCGTGAACATCGCGTTGTCGGGACAGTTTGCTTCCTGGGCGGGAGCGCTGCTGGGTTTGGCGGCGCGTCCCGTATTAATCGCAGAGTCGCAGGAAGAAGTGTCGGAAGCGCGCATGAGGCTGGCGCGCATCGGCCTTGAGGATGCCCGTGGACACCTGAACGGAGGCATCGCAGCCTGGAGCGCGGCCGGACTGCCCTTGACTGCACTTCCACAAATCAGTGTCGAAACTCTCCGCGGCCGCTTGCAAGGTCGCGATCTACAGGTGCTCGACGTCCGGCGCGAGCCCGAGTGGGAAGCCGGACACATTGAAGGCGCATCCTGGTGGCCTCTGGATAACTTCAAAGTCGCGCCCCCGGAAATCGATCGCAATGTTCCCGTTGCCGTTCACTGCAAAGGGGGGTATCGCAGCATGATCGCATGCAGCTTGCTGCAGCGGGCTGGTTTTCAGAACGTGGTCAATGTAGTTGGAGGCTTCGACGCCTGGCAGCAGGCGAAGCTTCCGGTCGTCACGGAGAAGCCGGTCGAAGCCTGAGTTGTGCGTCGCGCGCGAGAGCGGATTCTGAATGAAATAGCCCTGATTTCAACCGTCAGAGGCAGAAGGGGAAACATGCGAATGAAAGGACAAGGGACGCCAGCGTCAAAAGGACACCAAGGCTGACACAGAACAGGTTCAATTTCCATGCTCGCCGCTGGGCAACGTTGAGTACTGCCCAAACCATTCCAGCTAGGAACACATAGAAATACGCCGTCTGGATGGGTTCACGCCAGCGTACAAGCCACCATGTTCCTCCAACTTGAGTGACGTTCATCTTTACTGGAGGCATGTAGTTCACCCACACCGAGTGCCCGAGCAGACGCTCGAACAAGCCGGGCAGCGCCAGCGGCAAGCTCCCAATGCCAACGGAGAGGAACAGCAGAAAGCAGACCATAAACACCGGCCCCCGCGACACTACGGTCTCGCGGGGGGCCCTTCGGAAGAGAAGGTACGCGGCGATGACAGCGATGGCTATGTTTACAAAGGCAAACAAGCTTTGTCGAACGTCCATTCGCGCACCGTCTCAGGCACGATTATAGCGAGTAGTCTTAACCGTTGAAATATCGCCGTTGCGCTCATTGACTGAACCGAATGCAAAGACTGCGACGAAGGGAGCAATCTCTCCTCCGGAACGCGGTAGACTTAGCGAGGCGCTGAAGCGACCGACAATGAAAACCACCAAACTAGCCAAATCCTACCGCATCGACAACGGCAAGCACTTCCGCCTGAAAGATTTCGATCCCGCCGATACCGGCGACTTGCACTCGGTCGACGAAGCCAAGGAACACTTGCAAAAAGACGTTGCCCGCATGGAGGATTTGCAGTCCAAACTTTATGCCCAGGATTGCTGGTCAGTTCTGTTGATCTTTCAGGCGATGGACGCCGCCGGAAAAGACGGCACCATCAAGCACGTCATGTCTGGCGTGAACCCCGAGGGCTGCCAGGTGTACTCGTTCAAAACGCCGTCGGCTGCGGAACTGCAGCACGATTTTTTGTGGCGCACGACGCAGCATCTGCCTGAGCGCGGCCACATTGGGATTTTCAATCGCTCTTATTATGAAGAAGTTCTGGTAGTGCGCGTGCATTCCAAGGTGCTCGAGGGTGAGATCCTTCCACCGTCACTGTTGACGAAAAACATCTGGGAAGAACGCTTTGAAGACATCCGCAGTTTTGAGCGGCACATGGCGCGGAATGGCACGGTGATCCGCAAGTTCTTCCTTCACCTCTCAAAGAAGGAGCAGAAGCGGCGATTCCTGGCGCGGCTCGACGAACCGGAGAAAAATTGGAAGTTCTCCGAAGCGGACATTCACGAACGCGAATATTGGGACGACTATCAGAAAGCCTACGAAGATATGATCCGCAACACCGCGACCAGGCACGCTCCGTGGTACGTTATTCCTGCGGACAACAAATGGTTTACGCATCTGGCAGTGTCGGCGGCCATCGTGGAAACTCTGGAAGAACTCAGTCTTTCGTATCCGAAGGTTGACGCGGCGAAACGCAAGGGAATCAACGCCGCCCGCCGCCTGCTGCTGAAAAAATAGGCTACCGCCCGCGCACGCACTTTGCATTGCGCTGTTGGAGCATTACCATAGAAAAGATCCGATTTCCTATTTCTTCATTCTCTACATTTGGGGGCACTCAAACATGGCCGGTCAAGACGGTTTTCGCGGGAACAAATTGGGAAGAACTCCAACTAGCTTGTGGCTGCCTTTGCTTTGCGCAATGCTCGTGCTGGGGTTACAAGGCGCAGCATTTGCCCAAACCAAGCCGGAGCGGCAATCGAAGGCCGTCAAGCCTACCCAGACCGCGCCGCCGTCAACGGCGAATGCCACTGACCCGAACGCCCCTGCGGAGAACGATTCCAGCAAGCCCGAAGACAAACCCTTCAAGGGCATGAAGTATCGCCTGATCGGCCCCTTCCGCGGCGGCCGCTCGCTGACGGCGGCCGGAATTCCAGGCGACCCCACGACTTACTATTTCGGCGGGACTGGCGGCGGCGTCTGGAAATCAACCGACGGCGCCATGACCTGGTCGCCGATTTTCGATAAAGAAGGAAGCGGATCAATCGGCAGCCTGGCCGTGGCGAATTCCGACCACAACACGATTTACGTGGGCACTGGAGAAGCCTGCATTCGCGGCAACATTGCTCACGGCGATGGAGTCTACAAGTCTCTGGACGGGGGCAAGAACTGGAAGAACATTGGGCTGCACGACACTCGCGCCATCGGCAAAGTCATCATCAATCCGAACAATCCCGATATCGTTTTCGTGGCAGCCCTCGGCCATCCCTTTGGGCCGAACAGCGAGCGCGGCATTTTCCGCACCACCGATGGCGGCAAGAATTGGGAGAAGGTTCTTTATAAAGATGAGAACACCGGCGGCATCGACGTGGCCTTCGATCCTCACAATCCCAACATTCTGTTTGCCGCGCTCTGGCAGGCGCGCCGCACTTCCTGGAGCATGGCCAGCGGCGGCCCGGGGAGCGGACTCTACCGCTCGAACGACGGCGGGACAACGTGGAAGCGGCTGGAAGAACACGGCCTGCCAAAAGGTCCCTACGGACGTATCGGCATCGCCGTCGCGGCGAATTCCGATCGTGTCTATGCCCTCATCGAGGCGCACAATCCCGAGGGCGGCCTCTACCGTTCCGACGACGGCGGCGAGACCTGGGACTTCGTCAATCCCAGCCACAGCCTGTGGCAGCGGCCTTGGTATTACATGCACATCTTCGCCGACCCGCGCGACGAGAATGTCGTCTACGTCATGGATGTGGAAACCTTTAAGTCCACGGACGGCGGTCACCTGTTCAACAAAGTCAAAGTTCCGCACGGCGACAACCACGGCCTGTGGATCGACCCCAGAGATACACGCCGCATGATCGCGGCCAACGACGGCGGAGTCACCGTAACCCTCGATGGCGGCAAGAATTGGACGCGCGAAGATAATCAGCCCACGGCGCAGTTCTACCACGTGACCACCGACACGGCCACGCCGTATCGCGTCTACGGCGCGCAGCAAGACAGCGGCACCGTAGCCATCGCCAGCCGCAGCGACGACGGCTCGATCGACCGCTCCGATTGGTATGACGTAGGTGGAGGCGAAGCCGGCTACATTGCGCCCTATCCGCCGGATCCGAACGTCGTCTATGCCGCCGACTATCAGGGAAACATCACGCGCTTCGACAAGCGCATCGGGCAAGTGAAATCCATCACCGAGCAGCCCGAGCTTTCCGACGCTCACGGCGCCGCAAACCTGGAGCATCGCTTCCAGTGGACCGCGCCCGTGCTGATTTCATCGCACGACCCCAATACTCTCTATCACGCTGGCGAGCGTCTGTTTAAAACCACCGACGGCGGCGTGCATTGGCAGGCGATCAGTCCGGATCTCACGCGCAACGACAAGAGCAAGCAGCATGTTTCCGGCGGTGAAATCACTCTCGACGACTCCGGCACCGAATATTACGACACCATCTTTGCGCTGGCCGAGTCGCCGATTACCAATGGCCTGCTGTGGGTTGGTACAGACGACGGGCTGATCCAACTTACTCGCGACGAAGGCAAGAGCTGGAACAACATCACCCCCAAAGATTTGCCGGAGTGGGGCCGCGTTAGTCAGATCGAAGCTTCTCCCCACGATGCTGCCACCGCGTATGTTGCCGTGGATCGCCATCAGAGCGACGATCTTAAACCGTACATCTACAAAACCGCCGACTATGGCCAGACTTGGACGAAGCTCACCAATGGAATTCCCGATGGCTCGTTTGTCCGGGCCGTCCGCGAAGACCCCAAGAAGCGCGGACTCCTCTATGCCGGAACCGAGAACGGCGTCTACGTTTCCTTTAACGGCGGAGCGGATTGGCGGTCGCTCAAGCTGAATCTGCCCACCACCCCGGTACACGATCTCGTGATCAAAGACAACGATCTCGTGGTCGCCACGCACGGGCGTGCGTTCTGGATTCTCGACGACGTCAGCCCGTTGCGCCAGTTCACCGACGACGTGGCGAAGATGGATGTTCATCTCTATACGCCCGCGACGGCATACCGCATCCAAGCGGGCGCCGAAAGTGAGCACCATCCCTCCAAGCGAACGGGGCAGAACCCTCCTGCGGGCGCGGTCATTTATTTTTATCTAAAGGATGCGCCCAAAGATGCCACGGAAACCAAGCTCGAGATTCTTGATGCCTCAGGAAAGCTGATTCGCAAGTATTCGAGCGCGGAAACGCAGTTGCTCGACGAACCTGCCGATCCTGACGACAAGAAGCCGGAAAAAGAGATTAAGCCTGACGCCGGCTTAAATCGTTTCGTATGGGATTTGCGTTATGAAGAAGCGCATCGTGTTCCCGGTTACTACCTCTGGGAATACAACAGCGGCGCCAAGGGGCCTGTCGCTGTGCCCGGCCAATATCAGGTCCGGCTTACGGTGGGCGCGGTGAGCCAGGTTGCGTCATTCGATCTGAAACTGGATCCGCGGGTCAAAGTCAGCGAGGCGGACCTGGCGGAGCAATTCAATCTGCTCGATCAGACTCGCGAGGAACTAAACCGCGTTTACGACGCGGTCAACCAGATTCAGGATGTGCGCTCGCAAATCGCCGGCCTCAAACGGCGGCTGCCCGAGAATGCCAGCACGAAGACCATCGTTTCCTCAGCCGACGACCTGGAGAAAAAACTCATAGCCGTACGCGATCAATTCGTCAACCTCACGATCAGTGCGAACGAAGACTCACTGGCCTACCCGCCCCAACTCGACGCCAAACTGGCGTTCCTTGCGATGGACGCGGGCAGCGCAGACTCGGCTCCGACCGAGGCGGAGCAGCTTCAGTTCGAGAAATTGAAGCGGCAAAGCGGCGAGTTGCTCAGCCGCTGGGACGATCTGCAGTGCCGCGACCTGGCGGCTTTCCAGAAGCTGACAGCCGAAGGCAGCCTTTCCACGGTGGTAGTTCCGCCCGCCGGCCGAACCGCAGGAGAGGAAAATAGCGACGCGCACTGAAGGGTAGGCTCCGCCTCGGCTTCCATGGCCCGCACTTGCGGGCCATGGCCTATTACTTCCGTGCTACGGAGATGGCACCGTTGTGCCTTGTGCAGCCTGCGCCGCACTGCTATTTTGCCCATAGTGATGCTGATCCTCCCCTGAGGTTGTGGCCGATTCGATTGGGGGTGTCTATGAGGTTCATGCATCTGTGTTACGCGGCTGTGGGTTTTGCGGTGGCCCGCTGGATATTCCGTCGGCAACCGGTGGTCGATCCGGTTACGCGCTTGCGGTCTTCGGGTCTTCTCTAAAAGTTGCAGTCCAAGGTTTGGGCGCGCGCCCCGTTGCGCCTCCATTTCGTCCGCGCGCGCGCCCATTCTCTTCCTCTCTGCCCGGAAGTTCTAGCACTTCGGTTTGCCCGAGTTATCTCTGCTTCATCCCTCATTCTTACTACAATCTTGGAAGCATCACCACGCGCGGTCTACTTTCTGAATGCTTGTGCGAGCTCTTACTCCCGCCCGTTTGCCTTTGCTGCTGTCGGCGGCACTGCTTCTGCTGGCCGCGTCCCCCTTCGTCTGCGCGCAAGAGAATGCCGGCGACACTCCTCTCGGCGACGTGGCCCGCAGTTTTCGCAAGAAACCGGCTCCGTCCGAAGTGGTCATCGATAACGACAACTTTTCCAAAGTGGTCGAGGACGCCAAAAGCCGCCGCGCGGCCGGTCTTTCGATGGTGTTCTCGCTCGATCCCGGAGCGAAAAACTTTCACGTCTCCTCGCCCGACGTAACCTGCAGTCTGTCGTTCAGCGCCAAAACCAGCTCGCTGCTCTCCGACCCACTCATGCTGGACGACCTGCCGCGCAGCGAACTGGCCAAGCTCGACGGCCCAGCGACCATCGACGGCGATTCGCTGCAAGTCTCCATGCACAACGGAACGCAGTGGGAATTGCGCGAGGTCGTGATCGGCCTGACGATCGTCAAACGTCCCGAACGCGTCGACGCGGCTTCCTACTACGGCCAGGCGCGGATCGTTCCCGCCGCGGCTGGCGCTCCTCAGCAGAAGTTGCCAGACTCGCCCCAGAAGCAGCCCGACGAGACACTCTTGTTGCACGTGAAGGGATCGGCGGCGCCCTCCACCACCGCAGTCTTCCGCACGCCGCTGAATTTCGCGCTCTTTCCCGACCAGGAATGGCACTGGGCCATCGTGAGAGCCAAAGGCGTTCCGCCTCAGATTCCCCCTGATATGACCACGATGATGCAAGGCGAAGCCGCCAGCCCGCTTGCTCCCGTACTACCCGATGCCGGCGCGAAGCTTCCTCCGCCGACCCAGATTCCATCAAGCCCGACACACTAAAGTCCCGAAGCTCCTTAACGACTGTCATCCTGAGCGAAGGAACTGCTTCGCGAATGCGAAGCAGTTCCGCAGTCGAAGGACCCTCGCACCGCGGGCGGTCTCCGTGCAGCTTCGGGGAATTCTCCCAGCGCACTCGACATCGTGAGAATGCCTTGACGCGTCTCCGGTTCTACTGGCTTGCGCGGGGTCCTTCGACTGCGTTGGCCTTCGCTTCGCGAACGCCAACTCCGCTCAGGATGACAGCTTATGAATTGACTCGCCTGCAAACAACATCTCCGCTCCCCATTTCTCGGCCAGATCCTGCCAGTGAGGATTTCTTGCTTCGATCAATGCGATCTTCTTTTCCCGCCTCCAGCCCTTCAATTGCTTTTCGCGACCGATGGCCTTGTGAACGTCGTCGAAGCTTTCGTAGTACACGAGCCGGTCGCAATGATACTTGCTGCTGAAGCCTTCAATCTCGCCACGCTTATGCTGAAGCGCCCGTCGGTAGATGCTGTTTGTCATTCCGATATAAAGCGTGCCTGAGCGGCTGCACACGATGTAGACGAAATACTGGTGATCTTTCATATCGCATGTCCGGCTCTTTCCCATCTGCACGGCCTTAAGTCATCCGGTGCGGCTGCTTCTTGCGGAGCGGGATCGCGGCACGCTCTTCACACTCGATGGTGGTTTGCGGCGGATATTCTCCGGCGCGGGCTGAAAGGCGCTGGTGAGACGGTCTGCTTCCGATTGCTCGTCGTGCGGCGTGTTAGTGCTGGTTAGGGCTGTCGCTTGAACCGAGGCGATCGCGAAAGGGCTGGCTACGGGCGGGGCTGCGGGGTATTCGGGAACTTCCTTGACCATGTCGCTTTGCCAACAATCGAAACGAGTTTTGGGTGCGTTTCTGGCTGCGATGCTGAGTGCGCGCA
>Ga0302177_10000330_pt1 | contig 37238 bp, 28 predicted proteins | sample I_Palsa_E1_2_FD_198780 | JGI IMG/M metagenome (GOLD analysis project Ga0302177, IMG submission 198780) | Peat permafrost microbial communities from Stordalen Mire near Abisko, Sweden - I_Palsa_E1_2 | ecosystem: Environmental > Terrestrial > Soil > Palsa > Peat permafrost | place: Sweden... | reverse complement strand
GGGCCGTCGCCCGCGGCCTATGAGCTCTATAGCTGGCAAACACCGAATGGGAGGTGGAGATTTTCTATTCTCCCTAGCCCTAGCGGCGTCAACGTATCGGCCGAGCAGGTATTTAATAAGAAATTTTGCTTGGCTGGCGTGGCGGAACTCAAGCGGAGGATATCCGAGCTGACCGCAGGCTCTACCATCTACTGGATTGACCACATCGTTGACGCTGGGCAGACGGCAACAGCTCGGCCGAGCGTCGCCTACCCTGCCCCGGAGATGGTCCGAGACTTACGTAATTATGCTCGAACGCATGGCGTCAAGTTGGAAGTGTCGGCTAACCAATCGAATTGATCGTAGGTGGCAAGCGTAGCCGGCTGACCGGCATCACCTATCCCGACCACTCCAAGGTAGGGGGAAATGCCGGGACAGAGGGGGAAATGCGGGGACAGACGGGACGTTCACCATTTAAATTTACCCTCAAGGAAGGTCCTCTCTCGCTCCCAAAGTTTTCCACAGCCCCCTTGTGACATCTGACCTTGCGCTCGTTTTTAATTTCTCCCATAATTGTTCAAGCAGTAGCAGCGCCATCTAGATGGAGAAACTCGGAGGAGTCGGGCGAGAGATCACCCACAACCCCTTTGCTTTCTATATTTTGGCCTGTAAGCTCTTTGACATCTATATTTTACAGGCCAAACCATGCCTAACCCCATGATTCCAGAGATTGAGGGGGGAGGGGGGAGGGGGGTACCCTGTTATCAAATAGTAAACCCCATTTCACCCGACCCAAAACTCCCGCCGCAAGTTTATTTTCAGTCGATAACCTGAGCCGCAGGACGGCCGTCAACACGAGAGAACCCACCCGGCCCACGAGCATCCATCCGCACAGCCGCACATTCTTCCCGGCGCCACGCAGATGAACATTCCTGTACACCTCAATCAAGCTTTGATCCCTCCGGAATTTGCGATAGAGTCGAACCCTCGGCGGCTACGCGGTTGAACAGGTACCGAAGTACTCTGGGGCGTTCCCACAAGCGCCGTATAATCAGCAGTTAGAGGCCGGCTGCGGGGCGATGCGGACGGACGCTCGACCAGATAAGGATAGACAAGATAAGGTCGATTCCAGGGACGATGGTTCTCTAAGCATGGCGGATCAGAACGACAACCAAAACGAAACGCGGCAACTTGTTGCAGACGCCGTGAGTGAGGCTCTGGCAGCGCAGCTCCCTCAACTGCAGTCGCAGATCGTGCAGCAGGTGCTGGAGTCTTTGCCAGCTCAATCGACCGCCGCTTCCGCTGCACCGCGCGAATATGCGAACACACTGGTCGAAGCGGTCTCGAGCATCCATGCGGGCTCAAGTCAAAAAGAAATTCTGCGCGCGCTTCTCGATGCCGGCAGCGGCTACTGCGCGCGCATCGCGCTTTTCGTGGTGAAGGCGGGAGCCACATCGGGATGGCAATCTCGCGGCTTCGGCGGCGAGGAAATCGCCAAAGATTTTTCTCTCGATCTGAATGCCGGACCAGCATCCGATGCTTACCGCAACCGAGAGGCCACACCCGGCAATATCGCGGCAATGGATTCGCGATTCGTCGAGCACTTCGGCAGTCCAACTCAGGAGCAAGTGCTGTTATTGCCGCTGGCGCTGAAAGATAAAGTAGCAGCGCTGGTTTACGCCGACGGCGGCGACAACGGCAAGTTGGAAACCGACGCCCTCGAATTACTGGTGGCTGCAACCAGCGCATGGCTAGAAGTAACGTCGCTGCGCAAGCAGTTAGCAGCCAAAGAGGATGCGTCGGCGGCGAGCCGTGCTGAGAGCCCAGCTCCCGCAGTACAAACGGTTTCTTCTTTTTCGGATCCCTTCGCGTCGCACGCGCCCAAACATATTCCCGCAAGCGCCCCGGTTCACGCTGAGCCCGCACCTGACGTGGTAGAAGTTGCGGCGCATGCATCTGCTGCCGCCGCGCCGGCTGTAGCTACCGATCCTTTGGCTGGCTTATCACCGGAAGATGCCGACATGCATCGCAAAGCACAGCGCTTCGCCCGCCTATTGGTGGATGAAATCAAGCTCTACAATCAGGCGAAAGTCGCTGAGGGACGCCGCAACAAAGACCTATACGACCGCCTGAAGGAAGACATCGACAAGAGCCGCGGCACGTTTCAAAAGCGCTACGGCAGTACGGCAGCCGCGAGTGCCGACTATTTTTATTACGAGTTGCTGCGCAGTCTGGCCGAGGACGACGTCTCCATCTTGGGCTCGAATTTCCACCGCTAGATTCGGCGGCAGTTTCAAAAGTTGATTTGAAAAGAACAAGCTCTGGCAGTAATTTATCTCCGCGAAAGTAAACGCAGTGCAAATAGACTTAGTGCAATCAGATTTACTGCAAATAGGTTCGGTGGAATCAGATTCAGTGCAATCAGGTTCAGTGAAGTGGTGGGTGCTCACAGCCGCAATTCTCTGCGGCTTTTTTGGCGTTCTGCCGGCGTCGGCAGAGCCCTTGCCGCAGACTGCGCCCAGCGCGCCTCAAACCCAGGCCGACACAGTTCCGCCAAAACCGGTTGCACAAGACAGCGGGAGCAAAGATACCGGGAACAAAGATAGCGCAACCAGCAGTAAGCTCAGCAGCAAACCGCATCCCGGCACAACTCAGGCACGTAAATCGTCTACCGCCGCGAAGCCCGCTACTGGCACTGCCGCGCATCACCCCACCAGCACCGCCCATAGGCGCCGGCCTGTCTCTCCACGAGTCGCGCGTCTGCGGCAGGCCTTTGTAGCTTCAGCCAGCCTGCGTCCCATGGCGCAACAGCTTCTGCAGGATCGCACGCCCGCCGCCTACACCGGCCTTGATGCCTACGCCCGCGCTCATGCGAAAGAAGACGCCGGAGCGCTGGCATGGCTCGTTGTGGGCTATGCCCATGTGCTCGATCGAGACTACGCCAAAGCCATCGACCCGCTAACTCGCGCCAAGCTCCATGCCGGAGATTTAGGCGATTACGTCGCCTACTACCTGGGAACCTCGTATCTGCAGACCGGTCACACCGCCGAAGGTATCGCAAACCTGGCGGACTTTGCCAAGGCTCATCCGGATTCGCTGTTAGTACGCGATGCGGCCATCCGCTATGCCGATGCTCTCTTGCTCGAAGGCCAGGCGGCCGAAGCAGTCACATTATTAGAGCCGCTGCGCTCGCCCACACGGTCGGATCTCGAATTTGCGCTGGGCCGGGCCTACGCGGCCTCAGGCCAGACCCCGAAAGCTGCCATCACGTTGGCAAATATTTACTACACAATGCCAACCTGCGCAGAAGCTGACGCGGCGTATACGGAGTTGAAAAAGCTTCCCTCCGCCCCGCCCGCGACTGCCGCACAACGCAAAGCCCGCGCCGACGCCTTGATGAGCCACAAGCGCTATGCCGAAGCCGCGGACGAATATCGTGCTTTGGCCAATGAAGCCAGCGCTGGTGATAAACCCGCCCTGCAACTTTCTTTAGCGGACGCTCTTCATCGCGGCGGCAGAAATCACGACGCTAAGTTAGTCCTCGCCCTGCTCGGCAGCGAAGGCGGCGAAATCAACGCGCAGCGCCTTTATCTGTTGGGCCAGCTCGATTGGTCCGCCAGCGACAACGATGCCTTCTACCGCACTGTGAATGAGCTTCGCCAGGCGGCTCCAAGCAGTCCGTGGCTCGAGCAGTCGCTGCTCTCCGCCGCGAATCTGCATCTCGTGCATCACGAATACGATCAGGCGCTCGACACGTTTCGCGAAATCCACCAGCGCTTTCCGAACGGAACTCGCGCTTCCTACGAGCATTGGAAAGCTGCCTGGCTCACCTTCCGCCAGGGACGCACAGAGGATGCGAAGAAAGCGTTCGAAGAACAGATTGCGGTCTATCCCACCGGCGCCGAAACCTCTGCGGCTTTATATTGGCGCGCCCGCCTCGCTGAGGAAGACAATCAGCCTTTAATGGCGCGCGCGTTTTATCAGAAGCTTTCCGATCGCTATCGCAATTTTTACTACGCCGAGTTGGGACGCGAGCGAATGAAGCATCTCCCCGCGGCAGCGCCCGATGCCGTTACCCAATATGCCTTGCTCGATCGCGTGCCCCCACTCGACAGCGCCAGCAAAGTAAAAGACGCCGAACCGCCGCATGATGAGTTGCACGTGCAGAAAGCGGAGCTTCTGGGCAACGGCGGCCTGGTTGATTTCGCCGTGCGCGAATTGCAGGCGGCCGCTGCGGCCACGCCTGACGGCGGCAGTTGGGGTCCGGCGGAAACCGCGCAGCTCTATGACGAGACCGGCCACTACGATCAGGCCATCGAACTGATGAAGCATTCCGCGCCCAATTATTTCGCGCTCGACATTCCGGATCTGCCGCGGAAATATTGGGAAGCGCTCTTTCCTAAGGCTTTCTGGAATGATCTGAAACGTTCGGCCGCGGCGAATTCACTCGATCCCTATCTCGTGGCATCGCTCATCCGGCAGGAATCTGAATTTAATCCCAACGCAGTATCGCGGGCCAATGCGGTAGGACTGATGCAGTTGTTGCCGAAGACTGGCAAACAAGTAGCGAAAGAAGTGAAGCTGCAGCGCTACAGCGCCAGCCAACTCTACACGCCTGCCGTCAATCTGCAATTGGGCACGCGCTATTTCCGCGGCATGGTCGACAAATTCGGCGGATCATTCGAATACGCGCTCGCCGCCTACAACGCAGGCTCCGACCGAGTCGACGAGTGGCTAAGCCAGGGCAAGTATCGCGACCCGCAAGAGTTTGTGGAATCAATTCCCTTCACGGAAACGCGCGAGTACGTGCAGGCAATCCTGCGCAATGCCAGCGTGTACAAGCAGATTTACGGGACACCATAGACGCACGGCCGGCAGCCTGGCTGGACAGACGCGATCATGCGGCGTAGTGTTTCCGGTATGTTCAGGCGCTACGCCGAAGCGGAGAGGCAATACTGGCTACAGGTTAAGCCTGGAGGCAGAAGCCGATTCATCCTGCGCAAATTACTCTGGAGCCTTCCAGTGTGGTTGACCTGGACACCGCTAATGGCGCTGATCGGATTTAAGTCCCAGCCATTCTCCGTGGGTAAGATCATCTCCATCGGCCTCGTCGGCCTTCCTTTATGGCTGCTCGGCGGGTACTTGAATGGCATGTGGAGATGGAAAGAGTTGGATAAGAGGTTTCCGGAATAGTCGCCTCATCGGGCCGGCGCATTATCTGAAGGTTTCGAATTCAACTCGGTTGAGTATCTTCAGCTGCGCTCGACTTGTGAAACAAAATCTCCAGCACCAATAACCGCGCCCCCACGATCGCGCTGCCCGCCAGATAAACGCCGCTCCCTATCCGAACGGATTAACAATCCGCAAACCATCGATCTCGCGGCGATCCTGCATATCCTCCGAGAAGAGTACCGTGCAACCGGACTGCCTGGCAGCGCAGACTACCAGTGCATCCCAGAAGGAAAAGCCGTGAAGTCGATGCAGATCGATTGCCGCCAAAATGTCTCCCACTTCCGGTGCAACCACGTCGAATTCCGCCAGCAGTTCAACTTTGCGGCGGGCGATAGCCGCATCTACCCGCAACTTCCGCGTGACCGTCACGAAATATTCCTGTAGCACTTGCATCGAGACGACTCCGGTTCCCGCGCGGCGATGCTCGGCCACCAGGGCGAGAGCGCGGCCCTGTTTTGCAGGCGCAGCTTTGTCATCGGCGCAAATGAGAACGTTAGTGTCGAAGAAGCTACGAGCGGGCATCGTCGTGCCGCGAGTGAATTTCGTCACGATTGAAGCGCCAGCCCCGCGAGTTGCCCTTGCCCGAAAGCCGCTTGAACTCAGCGATACTGCGTTCCGGGTCGTCCACGCCCGCCAGCGATTGCAGGTAGTCCCGAATCAGTTGATTGAGGCTCTTGCCGAGAGCCTCCGCCTTTTTGCGGGCGCGAGCTAGCAGCTGCTCGTCCACAGATAGCGTTACGTTCATGTACACAGTATAAGTGTACACATAACCTGTGTCAATCTCCGGCAGGTCAGCGTGAGTCGGCTCTGGCCGTAATTTCCTCCGGCCCGCTCGACTTATGAAACAGAATCTCCAGCACCAATAATCCCGCGCCGACCACAATCGCGCTGTCCGCCAGATTGAAAACCGGCCACTGATACCGCTTCACATAGAACAGCAGAAAGTCGACGACGCGCCCGCGCAGCACGCGGTCCCACAGATTCCCCAAAGCTCCGCCCATAATCAGCGACAGGCCAACGCCAGTCGCCACGTGAGTATGGTGATTTTTCCAGAGCAGGACCGAAACTACGATCAATGCGACCGCCGAAAATCCGATCAACAATGCTGTTTTCCACGGCCCGGTCGAGTCGGCGAACAGGCTGAACGCTGCGCCGGTGTTCTCAGTATGCGTTAGCCGAAAAATGCCGGGGATAATCTGAATATTTCGGTAGAGCGGGATGCGCTGTGCCACGAGGTACTTCGTCCAGCGATCAAGTGCGACAACCACGAGAGCAATCGAGAGGTAGATGGCGCGCGCCGAGTTCTTGGTCATTCGTAGTCTGATTCTTAGAAAGTCTAGGCCTGAAAAGTTTTGGCTGCGTAGTCTTCGCGTGCGGCAGGCCCGCAACCATCTTAGCCTGCCGGGGCCGGAAAGCGCTCATCCTCCGCATACTCCGCGGCAATTCTCCGCGCCCTCCACGATTAAGAATTTCCCGGTGGCTGCAGCGAATGAAAAGCTTAAGACGCGGAGTGCGCTGAGAAATTCCGCGGAGGACGCGAATGCTCAGCTCATTGACAGCCATCCATGCAACTCCTACGATTCATCTTCCAGAGGAAACAGATGCTGACTCTCGCCAAACTCCGTCGATTGCCCCCAGCCAAGGTATTCGTAGCATTCATACTCGTCGCGCTGTCGAGCGCCGCGGCGACCGCACCAACCGCTCAAGCCGACCCCGCGCGGGTTCTCAACGACATCAAGGCCCTCTCGGCACCCGAAATGGAAGGCCGCGGCGCAGGTACAAAAGGCCTGGCGCGCGCTGCGGATCTGATCGTAAAGCGCTACAAAGAACTCCAGATTCCGCCCGCCGGCACTCATGGCTATCTGCAGCCCTTCACTTTGATTACCGGGGCGAAGCTGAAATCAGATAATCGGCTAGTGGTCGCCAACGGCGACACGAAGAAAGAACTGAAAACGAATCAGGATTTCGTTCCCTTCAGCTTTTCGTCCTCAGGACAAGTCGAAGGATCGATAGTCTTCGCCGGCTACGGCGTGACCGCCGAAGAATATCAGTACGACGACTACGCGAATCTCGATGTCAAAGACAAGATTGTAATCGTGCTCCGCTACGAGCCCACCGCCTTCGCCGCCAAGAGTGGAGAACAGGGACTGACTCATCACTCGCAGATGATTACGAAAGCCATCAACGCCCGCAATCACGGAGCGCGTGCGCTCGTGCTGATCAACGGCAAGATGGGAGATGGAGAAGAAGACTTGCTCACGCGCTTCGGCAGCGTCAGCGGTCCCGAAAACATTGGAATTGTATTTGTCCAGGTGAAGAACGACGTTGCAGAAGCCTGGCTGCAAGCGGCAGGAAAATTGTTAAAGGACGCCCAAGATCAAATCAACGCCGCCACCAAGCCCGCCTCTTTCGCGCTTCCCAATAGTTTGCATCTCTCCATGAAGGTCGACATAGAAACCACGCGAGCCACGGTCAACAACATTCTCGCGTACCTGCCGGGACAGACCGATGAGTACGTAATCGTGGGCGCGCACTACGATCACCTCGGCCGCGGCAACTTCGATTCGCTTGCTCCGTCGCAGATCGGCCAGATTCATCCCGGCGCCGACGACAATGCCTCGGGCACGGCAGGCGTGTTGGAGCTAGCCCGACTGCTCGCGCCCCAGCGCGGCCAATTGAAACGCGGAATTCTCTTCATGGATTTCGCCGGAGAAGAACTCGGCCTGCTCGGATCCGCCGAATGGGTGAAAGGGCCGACTCGCCCGCTCGACAAGGCCGTAGCCATGATCAATATGGACATGATCGGCCGCATCAAAGACGACAAAGTCTACATCGGCGGCGTGGGCACAGGTTCCACCTTTAGGCCCATTCTCGAAAACGCCGAGAAAGACCAAGCGCAGAAAGGCTCCGCGTTCAAAATCGAATACTCCGCCAGCGGTTACTCTTCCAGCGATCACACTTCTTTCGTTACGAAGAACATTCCCGTGCTTTTCTTTTTCTCCGGACTGCATTCCGACTATCACAAACCCTCCGACACGTGGGAAAAAATCAACGCCCACTCAGCGGCGAAGCTCCTCGACCTAATCGCAAATGTAACCGTGCAACTAGCGAATGCAAATACGGAAGACACGCCTAAGTTCCAAACCGTAGTCGAACAAAAGCAGTCCGGCGGCGGCAGCGGCGCAGGCTACGGCCCCTACTTCGGATCGATTCCAGACTTTGGAGAGATTCCAAACGGCGTGAAATTCGCCGACGTGAAACCCGGCTCCCCCGCAGCCAAAGCGGGTCTGAAGGCTGGCGACATTCTGATTCAATTCGGCGACAAGCCCATCAAGAATCTCTACGACTTTACCGACGCCCTCCGCCGCAGCAAGATCGGCGATGTACTCGAAGTGAAGGTCTTGCGCGACGGACAGCCGCTCACCGCGTCAGTCAAACTCGAGCAGAGAAAATAAGGCCCGGTTCTGGCCGTCCTCATCAATGCGGGCGCGCCAAAGGAAAAACGTAGGGCCCGTACCTTATTGTTACCTTCCAGCGATTTTTCTTTGTCCATAATCCGCAACTGCGGTTATCCTAATCCGGCTTTCGTTCCGCTCCATGCTGGCAACGCAGCACGTGGAGCGTTCATCTTCTTCTGCAATATGTTTGCGAAATGCGCGCATGAAATTTCTGAAACGATTCCGGGGCCGGACCCTGCTATTCCTAGCGGTTGTGGGACCCGGGATCATCACCGCCAACGTCGACAACGACGCCGGCGGCATCCTGACCTATTCGCAGGCCGGAGCACAGTACGGATTTCTCCTGCTCTGGACAATGATCCCGATCACTCTGGCGCTCATCGTTGTGCAGGAAATGAGCGCCCGCATGGGCGCAGTAACCGGTAAAGGACTAAGCGACCTCATCCGCGAAGAGTTCGGCTTGCGCATCACGTTTCTGATGATGCTCGGAATTCTGATCACCAACTTCGGCAACGTGGTCACGGAATTTATCGGCATCGCCACCAGCCTCGAACTTTTCGGCCTATCGCGCTACGTAACCGTGCCGATCTGCGCCGTCATCGTCTGGCTGATCGTGGTCAAGGGTCAATACAAGAGCGTAGAGAAAATCTTTCTCGCCGCGTCGTTCTTCTACATCACTTATATCTTCGCCGGAGCGCTCGCCCATCCCGCGTGGAAAGTCGCAACGGCCGCAACCTTCAAACCGCCGGAGTGGGCCAGGTTTCGGGAGCAGACATATCTGTACATGGTCATCGGCGTGGTCGGAACCACGATAGCTCCATGGATGCAGTTCTACCTGCAAGCCTCGGTTGTGGAAAAAGGCGTGACCCGGCGCGGCCTGCATGCTTCGCGCTGGGATGTAATCGTCGGCTGCATCTTTACCGACGTGGTCGCATGGTTCATAATTGTCGCCTGCGCGGCGACGCTGTACGTACACGGCTTCCGCGACATCAAGTACGCGGCCGATGCAGCGCAAGCCCTCAAACCGCTGGCCGGGCAGTACGCCTATATTCTCTTTGCCGTCGGCTTGTTCAACGCTTCCCTCTTTGCAGCATCGATTCTTCCGCTTTCCACCGCGTACACGGTATGCGAAGGGCTGGGCTTCGAATCCGGCGTGGATAAACGATTCGGCGAAGCTCCATTTTTCTACTGGCTCTATACGCTGTTGATCGTGGCCGGCGGTGCGGTCCTTTTGATTCCCGGCCTGCCGCTGGTAAAGATCGCAGTCTTATCCCAGGTAGTAAATGGTATCGTCCTACCTTTCGTACTGATTTTCATGCTGCTGCTGATCAACAAGAAAGAACTCATGGGCGAGTACGTCAACTCCCGCCTATTCAATGCCGTCGCCTGGCTGACGACGATTGTGATGGTCGGCCTTACGCTTGGATACTTCTGGTCCCTGAGAAAGTAGGGGCGTGAAGCAGAGCCCTCTGCATAAACGCAGCTATGGATTCACCACAATCTTCCCGAACATCTGGCTCTTCTCCAGATACTCATGCGCAGCGCGTAACTCGCTGAGCGGAAACACACGATCCACTACCGGCTTCAGCCGCCCGGCAAACACGTGCCGCAGCACTTCATGCAAATCGCCCATGGTTCCCATATAGGAGCCGCGCAGTGTCAACTGCCGCGCGAACAGATGCCGCAGATCGATCGCGACGTTCGGCCCCGTAGTCGCGCCGCAAGTCACCAGCGTGCCACCGGTCTTCAGCGATTTCACGCTCTCGTCCCAGGTGGCAGCGCCGACGTGCTCCACAACGATGTCGACGCCCTCTTTATTCGTGATCTTGCGCACTTCGTCGGCAATCTTCTGCTGATAGTGGTTGATGCCGTAGTCGGCGCCCAGTTCGCGGCCCTTGGCCAGCTTTGTTTCGTCGCCCGCGGTGGTAATCACGCGGCAGTGAAAAAGTTTGGCAATCTGAATCGCAGCAATGCCCACGCCCGAACTCGCCCCCAGCACCAGCACGGTTTGTCCCGCACGAACCCCGGCCAGCGCCACCAGCATATGCCACGCTGTCACGAATACAAGCGGCACGCTCGCGGCCTGATTGAAATCGAGAGAATCAGGAATCGGAATCACGTTCGCCGCCGGCACCGCAATCAGTTCGCAATTCCCTCCATCTACGCCGTTCCCGAGCACGGTAAATGCGCGGCATTGATTCTGCACTCCAGCGACGCACTTCTCGCAATGTCCGCAGTAGTGCATCGGCGAGAGCAGCACCCGCTGCCCCGCCTTGAATCCGCTGACATATTCGCCCACCTCGACGACTTCGCCCGCAACGTCGCTGCCAAGAATGTGCGGCAGCTTCACCCCCGGCAAACCCTTGCGCACCCATATATCGAGATGATTCAGCGAACACGCCCGCACGCGCACCAGCACCTGATCCTTGCGAGGCTGCGCATCTGGGATGTCTTCATAAGTCAACACTTCCGGCCCGCCGAATTGATGAATGCGAACTGCTTTCATGGAGTTCTCCTAATTAGGTGAAGTGCTATCCAAGCATACTTATCCCGAATGGAAATTCCCAATCTGGAGTCCGATTGGAATTTATTCAGACTCGGCCGTCCTGCGTTTGCATTACCGGAGTAGCATGCTCTCGACGGGCTAACGTTTAGAAGGCGTTGCCAGTGGGTACTGGACTTGGTCCGTCAAAACCAATGAGTGGCTCATCAGCCATTGCAGTTCGACTCTGCCGCCTTCTGTACTGCCACTCACGAAATAAAACATTGACTTCGATATCAATTCGCGTAACCATGGATTTGGTTTGACGGACCAGTCCAGTAAACTTCGCAACACCGCAATAAGCCCCGGAGTGATGATCCGGGGCTTTTGCTTTCCGAGTTTGACTCTCGCTGTTAACCGACAGATAATCAACACTGCAAGTCCAGCCTCATGGATATTTACGAGCAAATCGTGCAACTGCGCCGCGAAGGGCGCCGTGGCGCCGTCGCTACCATCGTGAACGTGCGCGGATCGATCCCTTCGTTTAAGACTGCGAAGATGCTGGTGCGCGACGATGGCTCGATTGTAGGCACTATCGGAGGCGGTTGCGTGGAAGCCGACGTGTGGCAGGCCGCTCGTGAGGTCATGGAATCTGAGAAGCCGCGAACCCTCCGCTTCGATCTCAATCAAGACCCGAAGTACGACACTGGCCTCGTTTGTGGTGGCACGCTCGATGTTTTCATCGAGCCCGTATTACCCCCAGCATTACTTTATGTATTCGGCGCAGGCCACGTGTCCGTAAATCTTTGCAAAGTCGCCGCCAACGCCGGGTTTGACCTGATCGTCACAGACGATCGCACCTCCTACGCCACCAAAGAACGCTTTCCCGCAGCTCGCGAAGTGTACGCGCTCGATTTTGACGAAGCTACGCAGAAGCTCGACCCCAACGAGGGTTCCTACATTGTGATCGTCACGCGAGGCCATCGCGACGATATGCGCATCCTGCGCTGGGCGGTGCAGACTCGCGCTCGCTATGTCGGCATGATCGGATCCAAGCGCAAAGTCATCGAGATCTTTAAGACGCTGCAAAAAGAAGGCGTGCCCGCGCATCTGTTCGATCGCGTTCACGCGCCCATCGGCCTCGACATCGGAGCCATCACTCCTGAGGAGATTGCAGTTGCGATCACGGCAGAGCTAATCGCAATTCGCCGCCACGCCGACGCCGCCCTGCCCCACATGAGCTGGTTCCATTCGCAAAAACGACCTGCTGTTGATGATGTTCCGAATGCACCGGCGGCGCTCGACGAGCACGAGTAAACTTCCGCTGATTCCTGGATTGTACTGCCGATAACTTTTGGATTGTCATCCCGAGCGAAGCGAGGGGATGAATTCACGTTTGAAGTGCAACAGAGTGTTCCAAGAATACCTCGTTGGGAGTTTTGAAAGCGAGGCATTTTCTGGGGGTGTTGTTGTAGCGTTCGAGGCAGAGGGTGAGGCGATGAGCGGGCAGGGTGTCGAGGTCGGTGCTTCTGGGCAAGAGGCGGCGCAAACGGCCGATGGCGTTTTCGATTCCGCCCTTCTGCCAAGGCGAGTGCGTGTCGCAGAACCAGGTGTGGATGCCAAACCGCCGGCTCAGGAGATAGTGTTTGCTGAACTCCGCTCCGTTATCGAAGGTCATGGATTGACACACAGGAGCGGGCATCGCTTCCACCATGGCGCTGAGATTGTCGGCGACGGACTGCGCTGTTCTCGTTTTCTGCCGCACCAGCAGGGCGCGCCGCGATCTGCGTTCCTGGGCCACCAGCAAGAACTGTCCCGGTTTGCGGAAGCTCATGAGGTCGGCCTCCCAATCGCCCGAGCGCGTTCTGGTTTCCACCACCGCCGGACGATCATGGATGGAAACCCTCTCCAATATGGACGCCGTCGACCATCCGCCATTGGGCAGACGCCTTCCGCGGCGGTACTTTCGGCGAGGCAACCAGCGATGCAGGGTTTCGTTGAAAGACCAACTGCGCCAATAAATGTAACGGTAGATCGATTCGTGGCTGATGCGGCCGCTGCCCGACGACCGGGCCATGCGCCCGGCAATCTGCTCCGGCGACCATCCCGCGGCGAGATGTTGCAAAACCTTTTCACGAAGTTCCGGCTGACGTTCGAGTTTGTGGGCTCGACCGCGAGCATGACGGCGCGAGGTCAGTTGCTGCGCCCGCTGCGGGTCGTAGCCTCCGGTCCACTGCTTGGACGCTTTACTGTTACGCCTCAGCTCCCGGCTGACGGTGGATGCGCTCCGCTCCAGCACGCCCGCGATCGAGCGCAGAGATTTACCGTCTGCATGCAGACGGTAAATCTCGATCCGCTCCCTGAGGCTCAACTGCTCATACTTTCTTTTTTCCATCGCAACACCTTTGTACGGTGTTGCACTTGATTCGTGAACTCATGGGGACCTTGGTTTCCTCGCCACAATATCAAAAAAAGGAGCACCCAAACGCAGCCTCAGGGCTGCGTTTTCTATTATGAAAAGCCAAAAACGATCCACCCGAACCCAAACCGAATCAGAAATCATCACCATCCAAGCCGTGGCCATGCCGCCCACCCGCAAGCGCCGCGGAGAAGCCGCCCAAGCCGCCTTCCTGGCCCGCGCCACCGCCCTCAACAGCGGCGTCCTCATCCCCTGGGGAGACAGCGAACGCTACGACAACGCCGTAGACTTCGGCCGCGGACTCTTCCGCGTCCAAATCAAATCCGCCACCGCCTACGCCGAAAATCCTACCGCGTCAAAACCACCGGAGCCGACGGCCGCGTCTACACCAGCAAAGAAATCGACTTCTTCGTAGCCTACATCGTCCCCGAAAACATCTGGTACATCATCCCCGTCCAGGCCATCGGCAAACGCAAAGGCATCCGCTTCTACCCCACCAGCCGCCGCCAATCCAAAGCCCAATTCGAAAAATACCGCGAAGCCTGGTGCCTACTCCAGTCCCACCTAAACGTCCGCCTAAGAAAAGGCCACCCCCGCCGCTGCCGCAGCAAAAGCCTGGAAGTCCGCTGCGCAGTCTGCCCCCTCCGCGGCTAGCCGCCTGACCGTTTGTCATCCTCCCGTTCGCCGTCCGCCGTTTGTCACCCTCCAGTTTGTCATCCCGAGCGCAGCGAGGGACCATGGTTCCCTCGCGCGCCGAAGAAACGCCCGTCGGACTTAGGATTCGTATCAGGGCACGGCTTCAGCCGTACCGCCAAATTGCATCTGGGAAGAGCAGCGCGTAAGCGCTGCGCACCAACGTGGAAGAGCGGCGCTTCAGCGCCGCGTAAAAGGCAGAAATAATGAACCGGGCTTCAGCCCCAAGGGCCCTCACCCGGCACAACCACAAATAGGGTGCCCCACTTCTCGCGTCCGTTGCGAGAAAGCCTGCCCTGAGCGGAGCCGAAGGGTGGGACTCACAAACGTCATCGCCACGGGATTTGGACTTCGACCGGAATTACCACGAAACCCCGCAGCGCACACCCACCACGTTGTCATTCCGAACCGGGCGCAAGCCCGGTGAGGAATCTGCTGTCCCGAACCCTCACGCCACCACCGACATCTCTCCATGCTGCTTCCGCGTCGGTCTCACCGTGATCTCCACATCCTGCCCCAGTGCAGTGAGAAACTCCATAAGCCGCTCCACCGAAAAAGAGCCCGAGCGGTTGCGCATAAGCGCCGAGACATGCGGCTGCTTGATGCCCAGAATCTTTCCAGCCTCGGCCTGCTTGAGCCCACGTCCCTTAATCAGCCGGTAAATCTGCAGCGTCAGCCGCGCTTTCAGAAGCTCCTGCCCAGGATGAGGAAGGCCGAGATCAGCAAAAACGTTCCCGCTACTTTTTTCGGTACGAATTCTCTTGGGCTGCGTGCGCTTGGTCGTTCTCATACTCGTGTCAACTCTTCCTTTCTCGATGCAGCTTGCCCCAGGGAGGAAGAATACGATTATGCGTCTAAACATATATCGCCAGGTGTCGTCCTGAGGCAGCGGAGTTCCACGCCGAAGGCGGGGAACTCCCAACGAAGGGCCTATGCAACTTTGCCGCCGTCGCCGATGCTCACAATCCGACCACAAGGTGAGGAACCTGCTGCGAAAGTCAGGACAGCCACAAACGAGGGTGCCCCGCTCCTCGCATCCGTTGACGGCAGCCGCGCCCACAGGACCTACCCATTTCATCTTTTCCCGGACGAAAGCGCAATCCGATAGACGCCACGGCCGTAGGTGGCCGCGTAAAGGCTCTGTGTCCCAGCCACCGTCTGTAATTCGCTAATCACGACATTCGGCAAGCCTAGAGGTAGCGTCGCGTTCGCCCAGCTCATGCCAGCGTTGTCCGAATAGAAAACGCCCACGTCCCCGCCCACATACCATGTGCTGTCCGGGTCGTAAGGATCGCGCGCAATGGTGCGTAGTGGATAGTCTCCCGGCAAGCCGTTCGCCGACCCCGACTGCGTAACGTCCACCCAAGTGGGGGAGGCCGCGGTCGTGTCGGAGCAGCGCCACAAGAAACTCGGACTCTTGCCGCTGAGATACAACACTACGAGAACGTCATTCACGTTATTAGGGTTCACCGAAATGGCGTTTACTTCAATAACTCCGGTTCCCGACATGGATTGCAGATTGCCCGTGATCGGGTTCCAATTACCCCCAGCATCGTTCGACATCCAGACTTCTCCCTGTTTGGCCCCGGTGTAAATCCGGTTGCCCGATTTGCCGCCGTTGGAACTGGCAATCGCGACCGCCTTTACCATTCCTTTACTGGAAAGCTTCTGCTTTCCCAACTGGCTGTCCCAGACCTCGGTCGATATTTTGTACCGGTACAAGTACGAGGTGGCAAGGTAAAGCAAATCCAAGTTGAAAGGATCGAGCAGCAGCGGCGGGGCGATAGAGAACCAATTTTTGATGTGCTCGATATTCTCGGCGACGATTAGCTTGGTGGTCGCGTTGACCGGTTTGGATTTGGTGCTGAGCAGCGGGTTCGAACTCTTCCACGCGTCGGGAGTGTACACGAGTTCCAGATCGCTGTAGAAATCACAGGTCGCAAACTGAACCATGGAGTTCGTCGGGTTTATCAAACAAGATCCCCCGTCGCCGCCATACACGTGGGTCCACTGGCTCAGGTTGCCGGCCGAGGCGGCCGTGCCCGTGTCCTGCATACCGGCGAGTATCGTTTTCGTGTCGGATGTGGAGTATGCCGCCTTATAGACCTCTGAGACCGCCAGATTCTTGTTGAGTGGAATTACCACCACGCCCAGGAAGGAGTACTGTGCGCTATAAACGCCACCGTCGTTGCCGATCAAAAAGAAACTGGGATCGAACGGAGAGATGGCCAGTGCATGCATGTCGGCGTGGCCGGGAAGGGTCGCATCCTTCAAATTCTTGGCTTGGCTGGATTCCACCCCATACCACTTCCCACTGCCGATCACCGACTGCCAAACTCCATACGCGCCTACATACAAGACATCGGCGCTTTTCTTCACGTTCAGCGTAGTGGATGAGCACGCCATGCAGTAGTTGTAACCGGTCGCCTGCGTTAAATTGTCGGCATAGTCGTAGGTGATATCTTGCCAGGTGGAAGCGGCGCCATTCCCGTAGTTGTTATGCGACCAGATCTTCGCGTCTGCCGGCGAGAACATGTACAACGTGCCCGGTGTCAGCGGAGAGCATGCGATTTGCGGACGGTTTTTTTCGGTTGCCTTGACCGGCGTGCTCAATTGACTCCACTGATTCCACGCCGCAACCCCGTTGTCCGCTCGCCAGAGCGCACCAGTCTTATCAAGCGCATAGCAACTCCGCTTTCCGTTTGACGCCACTCCAAACTCGATGCAAAGCCATCCCGCTACCGAGAACACGACGCTAGTCCACGTCGTCCCAGCATCGGTCGAAACCCAAACGCTTCCGTTCGGTTCAAACTCCGCAGCCAGAATGGTGCTCTGCGAATCCGGATGGATCGCGACTCGCGAGATGCGCGATCCGGCAAAGAACGGATCGCTGACGTTTGACCATGCGACACCCGCGTTGGTGCTCTTCATGACGCCCATTGCCAGCTTCCCGCTTGAGGGACAGTCTCCGGTTCCGACGTAGACGTTTTGCCCCGTGTTGTCTACAGCAATGCTACTGACACACAGGATCGGCCAGTTGTCGCTCATCGGTTGCCATGCCGGGTCACTGGTGGTCAACGCATTGGTCGCCTTCCACACTCCTCCATTCGAAGAACCGGCATAAAATGTCCCGCGATTGCTGGGATCGAAGGCGATGGCGTTGATGCGACCGGAGGTGGGAAACTGGCCGATCGCCGGTTTCGTTTCGAGAATGTCGCTGGGACCGACGAACTGCCAGCTCGCACCCGGGGCAATCTTAAGTTTCGCCGGCTGCATGTTGTCGCGGTGCCTGAGCGCCCGCTTCAACTTCTCCAGATCGAGACGGCCCAGTTCACGGCTATTGTCCAGCCAACTCCTCTCCTCCGCTCGCTGCTGGGCATCGCCATCTTCGAGGGCGAGAGCGTCCCAGCGTACCGGGACTAAACTAGCGGCGGCTGCAGATCCCAACCTCGCCAAAAACGAGCGCCGGTCCTGTCTCATAATAACTCCTGCGAGAACAACGATTTTTGAATAGTGTCTCGGACGGAAAGATCGTTTCACTCTCTGAAAAGCAGTCGCAAATTATAAGCCGAATATTGAATTTTCTTCACTCGCAAAGGAAGTCCCTTTCCGCAAGCGTTATACTGACTTCATCCATGTCCGCCGCCCCACAAAAGACCTTCTACCTCGAAACCTTCGGCTGCCAGATGAACGTCCATGACTCCGAAAAAGTCATCGGCACGCTGTTGCACGAAGGCTACCAGCAGGTGCAGACGGTCGAGCAGGCCGACTTGATTCTCTACAACACCTGCTCCATCCGGGACAAAGCCGAGCAAAAGGTTTTCAACCGGCTGAACGATTACAAGAAGCTGCTCAAGCAAGGCAAAAAGTTTGGGGTGCTCGGCTGCGTAGCCCAACAGGAAGGCGAAAAGATTTTCGAGCGAGCCCCGCACGTCTCCCTAGTCTGCGGTTCAGCCAGCTACCGCAACCTGCCACAAATGCTAACGCAACTAGAAGCCGGAAGCCGAAAGCCGGAGGCCGAGACCCGAAGCCCGAAAGCCGAAGCCCGAAGCCTGGTCCGCATCACTGGACTCGACGATCGCGAAACCGACGAATGCTTCGAAACGGAATTCACCGCCCGCACCAACCCGCATCGCGGATACATCACCATCATCGAAGGCTGCGACAAGTTCTGCGCGTACTGCGTAGTCCCGTTCACCCGCGGCAAAGAACGCAGCCGCACTTCGGAGTCGGTGCTAGCAGAAGCGCGCCAGATGGCCGATCTCGGCTACACAGAAATTCAACTACTGGGTCAGAACGTAAATTCATTTAAAGATCCAGCAGGGAAGCGGACCTTCGCAGAATTGCTCGCAGCAGTGGGCGAAGTGCCGGGCATTCATAGAGTGCGTTTCACCACATCACATCCCCGCGACTTTGGACGCGACATCATCGAGGCGATCGACGCCGTCCCCACGCTCTGTGACCACGTTCATCTCCCGGTGCAAAGCGGATCAGACCGCGTGCTCAACGCCATGCAACGCCTCTACACTCGCGACCAATATCTCGAACGCATCGCGTGGATGAAATCTGCAAAGCGCGAAATCAGCATCACCAGCGACATGATCGTAGGTTTCCCCGGAGAAACCGAAGAAGACTTCGCCCAGACATTGAACCTGCTAGAAGAAGTAGGCTACGACAGCGTCTTCACCTTCAAATATTCTCCGCGCCCAAACACTCCATCGCTGGCACTCGAGGACGCGATCCCAGATCAAGAAAAAGTCCGCCGCCTCGAAGTGCTGATGACGAAACAAAAAGAAATCCAGATCGCAAGCTACAAGAAATACATCGGGACAGTATTAGAAGTAATGGTTGAAGGAAAAAACGAAGCGCGCGCGCAATGGATCGGGCGCACCAGCCAAAACAAAACCCTAAACTTCACCGCCCCGGAATCATGCAAGCCCAAGGTGGGAAGCTACGTCCCAGTAAAAGCCACAACCAGCTTTCCCAACAGCCTTCTAGGCGAATTGGTGATATAAAAAGCAAAGAACGCAGAGCAGTCGGCGCACTCGAAGCAAGCAAAAAGTGGAGATAGCACCATGGAGGTAGCAGCATGGAGGTAGAGATGACAATCCGCGGCCTTTTGATGGATCCGGTGTCGAATATGCCGATTGTGATTCTTAAGGACGTGGCGGGGGAGAGTGTGCTGCCGATTTGGGTGGGGGTTTATGAGGCGAATGCGATTGCGTTGGAGATGGAGAAGGTTAGTACGCCGCGTCCGATGACGCATGATTTGATTAAGAATGTGCTGACTGGGTTAGAGACGCAGGTGCACAAGGTTGTGGTTACGGAGCTGCGCGAGGATACATTTTATGCGGTGATCTGGTTGGAGCGCGGCGGAGAGGTGATCAGCATTGACTCGCGTCCTTCGGATGCTTTGGCGCTGGCGTTGCGGGTGGATTGTCCGATATTTGTGGATGAAGTGGTGCTGAAGAATTCGAAGCAGACTGCGAATGGCTCGGACCGGGTTACTGCGGAAGAGTTGCGGAAATATCTGGAAGGTTTGAACGATGAGGATCTAGGCAAGTACAAGATGTAGCAGTTGCCAGCCGCCGGTTGCCAGTTGCCAGTGAGAAGCAAGGTCAGAGCCAGTGGTCAGTGGCTAGATGTAGCAGTTGCCAGCCGCCGGTTGCCAGTGAAAAGCAAGATCAAACCCAGTGTTCAGTGGCTAGTGGTCAGTTAAAAGCAACCTCCAACATCACACCCTCTTTGAGTCGGCGTCCTTCCTTCCTTTCATTTTTCCTTCGGTGCCGTTTGCGATCTTGTGATGTACTTTGTTTTGTGTTGACATCCATCGTGCTGCGGTGACATCACATTGTTATTATGCGCACCACTTTGAATCTTGATGATGACGCGCTTCGGAACGGTTGGGGTGCTGGCACATCTCTAAGGATCTGGCTCTAGCTAACTTTACATAATACCTGTTATCGGACACTGCGTCCGGGATGTCGCGTTAGTTGGTGCGCGGGATCTGGTTCTGACGGTAACTCAAGTTGTCCACGTTGCGGAACATAGGCGTTGCGGGGGGTAAGTTCTGAGGCAAAGCGAACAACGGGTCGAATATGTAATTGCGGTTCGGCGGGTTGTACACCAGGTTGCAGCACTTGTAAGTGCCGGTCGCATAGGTGGCGTAGTAGAGGCTAACCAAAGAGCCCTTGTAATTCAGGTTTTGCTGAGACGTCTGGCCGCCCCAATCCTCGAGAAAACGGAGGAAGTTATGAATGCCCCCATCCATGCCGAAAGAAAACTCCGGGTTTTGGGTGGAGTTGAGGAAAGCGATGTTTTTACCCGCGGCCACGGCGACGCGATAGTGCGTGGTAACCGCAATCCTGTTGGGCGTGAATGCAGGAACGTTCTGGCCGTTGGGATTGATCGGATTCACCAAGCTTCCGGAATACTGCGCCCCGGTTTGGCCGGCATCCTGCCAGTTGTTTGAGAGAACTGTAACAGCATCCGCAATCACGGCTGCAGCCGCATGTGCAGGTTCCGCGCCAGGAGGAGTATTCCAGGTGGGATCATAGTTGGCGTTGCCGGGAGTGCAGTCGGGAGTACCAGCGGCGGGACAGTTGGAATTGTAGTTTCCCTGAATATACACGGGGGATTCCGAGCCGACCGTGAAACCGCCGCAACCGGTCGGGTTGGCTGCGTTGAGCGTGCAGTTGTTAGTCGCATTACCCGGCGGCATGGTGGGCAGATTGCCCAGCGACGCATCCACTAGCTTCAACGCATGGCGCGCGCCTGTCACACGGTTGGCTCGGCCTACCGTGAAGGTGTTAATCCGGTGAAGAAACGGGTTGTGCGGCAGGGTGGTGTCAGTATCAGTTGTCGTTTGGGTTCCAAAAGCATCGCCCACTGTGACTGCGCCGTACGTAGTCACCGTGCCATCGTTCCATTGTTCTGTGTCTTCCGGAGAAACGCCGTTATAGTTGACCGGTTCCAGTGTTCCATTCGGAGCAAAGGGTGACCCGGCAGCGTAGTTGACCACATCCTCGAAGCCGTAAGCGCCGAGCAGAATATTGGTCGGATTGTGCGCCAGGTTGGGGTCGTACTGCATGCCCCGCCGGTCCGAGAAGTAAAGCACGTACCCGTTCTGCGTGCTGAAGTTCACGGTGTTGCCGGTGGTGCCAGTCAGGCCGAGGAGCCAGCGCCTCAGGTTGCCCACATCCAATTCAACGCAGTTGATGATGCCGTTGACGGTGCCCGTTCCAGCCGCAAAAGTGCCGGCCACATCGTTGTTTTCTCCCTCGCGAGCGTCATAAAGGTTGATGGGATACCAGTTGTACTGTGAATTTGCCCCGGAGTTAACGAGGGGCGTGGTGGTGATCGCTCCGTTAGCGACCGAGGTGAACGATATCGCATCCCCGGCATTGATCGTGCCGTTGCCGTTGCGATCCGCGGTCTGCTGGAAATACAGAATCGCGTTCTTGTGGTCGGTGAGAAAGTTGCTTCCGGTGGCGCCAATCGTATTGGTGGCCTGCGCCGCAGCAGAGCCGGGTGCCATGGGCACCTGTAATCCCCGGGCAAAGCCCAGTTGCAGCCATTCCTTGGTGACGCCCGTCCACAGGCCGGTGCTGGAGTTCAGAACTTCGACCAGCAACCAGCCGTTGACGATCGGCCACTCGGCCTGCGTTGGATTGTGCGCGGCAGTAGTACCTCCGGGCACCCACGGCGGCCAAATGAAATTGGTATCGCCATTCGTGCACGCATGACCGACAGAGCCGCCGCCCGTGGTTCCGCAAGCGCTTTCGCCGAAGTAGTAGGTGTTTCCGTTGACGAGGATTCCGCTCTGCGCTCCACCCGTGGTAGCAAATGGGCCGGCCGTGTTTGCAAACTCGGAGGCGGGAACCATGCTGGCTAATTCCACATCCTGAGTCGTGTTTCCATTCCAGCCGGGTAGATGTAGATCGGCTTCCTTATCGCTGAGCAGGATGCGAATCTGAGCTTCGTTGGCTAAACGCGATCCTCCGAGCAATGAAGTCGTTGATTCGCCCGGCGGCGGCCGTCGGATGATCTGAAAGGGAAACGTGGTGCCGTTCACAAAGGGAAGCGTCAGATCGCTGGCGCCGGTTCCGTTGGGGCCGTTGGTGGTGCCGGGCAGAGTGCCGTTGCCGTCGATGATGTAGCCGTTATACGGCGTACCGAGAGAAATGTTGTACCAGGGAGTGTACTGCCCGGAGGCATGGCCGCCGGTAACGCTGCCATCAACCGAGCCAAGAGCCGTCGTCGAAATGTCGACGCAGGTGGCGCTGGGGTTTGCGGTTGCGACGTTTGCCAACTGTGTGGAACAACCGCCGCTGGTGGTTGGAATCATGACGGTGCCGCCGTTATCGTTGCCGGCTGAGACCACTCCGTTATCCATCTGTTGGCGGATCACGTTGCCGAAGGCGCTGATTTTATCTCCGAAAACCAGGTTATAGCCATCGGCCACGCCTAAGTAGAGATCGCCATTGGTATGCACGCGGCCGGCGAAGGCGAGGTTGGGACTGCGTCCGAAAAAGCAATCGCCGTCGCAGAACACGCCGAACTGGAATACCGGAATCAGCGCTACTTCGGCGGTGCGGGTCATGCTCACCGTCTCCGTGTTGCCGACAATCCGCTGCGCCGTGACGTTCATCGTCACCGGGATAATCTGAGCGTACAGTCCTGCGTCTGGTCCGGATTGAATTGGGCCCCACACTGGAGACAGCGCCGCTGTGCACGGATTTGTCGCTCCCGGCGTAACCGGGGCTACGTTATAGCCCGCCGTATAGCTGACGGTCGGGTCCCAGGTTGGAGGATTGTTGCTCACGGCACAGATTTGCGCGGCGGTTGGCGACTGAATATTCTGGAATGTCGAGGCCAGGTCAGAAGTCATCTTTTCCATGGCGCCTTCGGCGGCACGATAGGTGTAATTATTGCTGAGATCGGCCGCGCCGACCTTCTGCTCGGTATTCACCATCATCATCAGAGCGATGGCGAACCCGGACAGCAGCAGCGTCAACAGGAGGGCCGCGATCAGTGTGAATCCTCGTGAAGCGAATTGTGCGCTAGGCGTCGTCTTGCTCCTCATTTCCTCAACGGTTCGATGATCATGGCGCGACACTTGGCGCCGCCTGCGTTTCGCATCGGGTATTCCAAGGGAAACTCTTGGATGTCAGCTCGATCCGAGTGGCAAGCGGCTGCGGCGCAGCAGGGCGCGGATTATGCTCGCCCATCTTCCACCACATCCACGGCATAGTGCTCTTCTCGCGGCCCCTGCCGCGCCACCCCAGCCAGAGCCGCATCAGCTTCCGAACGAGTAATCCTCATATTGGCCTCGATCACAGAGCCATTCTAGTTATAGAAAGCTCAGTTGAACCCGAAAATCCTCTGCGCGAAAGTCAGTGTTTCCAGAAATGGAACTCGTCTTCAAAACGGGTTTCACAACAGGAAGACAAACACCAGTCGCTGCGATCATGAAATAACAAATGGCACGAGGCAAATAAGGGTGGTCACATCCGTACCGTGCCGATTCACGGCGGCGCCGTCGGTGGATTTGGCACGATCTACACCCTCGCGAACGGCGTCAGCCTCTGGTGGAAACCGCACCTGTGGCGGCCCAGTCGGCCAGAGCGTCCTCATCCTGGGCACCGGCCTGACTGGATCCACCTGCGTCACGTTCGACGGCGGAGGCGGCGTTTACGGTGGAGTCCGATACCTATATCGAAGCGACGGTTCCGGCGGACGCGACCACTGGCACGGTTTCTGTAGTCACTCAATCTGGAACGCTCAACAGCAACCCGCAGTTTGTCGTGAGCAGGTAAGTGTTGAAACCAGGCCATTGCACGTTTTGACAGCTCGTCATTTGACAGCTCGTCATTGGATGTAATCGCCATTTAGCGACGGCTATCCTCTTGAGCCACCCAGCGATTCCATCGCTTTGATTGACTTGCCCCAGCATCACGCCTAACATTGCACGAATCGTAATCGGCTCAACCAGATTGTCAAAGCATGATTGGTCAAACCATCTCGCACTACCGCGTTATCGAGAAGCTCGGCGGAGGCGGGATGGGCGTTGTGTATAAGGCCGAGGATCTGAAACTCGGCCGTTTCGTCGCGCTTAAATTTCTGCCCGATGACGTGGCGAAAGACTCGCAGGCACTGGCCCGTTTCCAGCGCGAAGCCAAAGCTGCCTCTGCCCTGAATCATCCCAACATCTGCACCATTTACGAGATTGACGACGAGGGCGGGCAGGCATTCATTGCCATGGAGTATTTGGAAGGCGTGACGCTGAAGCACAAAATTGCCGGCAAGCCGTTGGAAATCGAAGCGGTGCTGGATTTGGGAATCCAGATCGCGGATGCACTGGACGCGGCACACTCCAAAGGAATCATTCATCGCGACATCAAGCCGGCTAACATTTTTGTCAGCGGCCGCGGGCAGGCGAAAATTCTTGACTTCGGTCTGGCCAAAGTCACCGCGAAGCCAGAGAGCGCGGGCATGAGTTCCCCGACTCTCGACGAGGTGGAGCATCTCACCAGCCCAGGCAGCGCGGTGGGCACTGTCGCTTATATGTCTCCGGAGCAGGCGCGCGGCGAAGAGTTGGACACGCGCACCGATCTTTTCTCATTCGGTCTGGTTCTGTACGAGATGGTGACCGGGCGTCCGGCATTTTCTGGCGGAACTTCGGCGGTGATTTTCGATGCGATTCTGCACAAAGCGCCGGTGTCGCCGCTGCGCCTCAATCCTGAACTTCCCCAGGAACTTGATCGCATCATCAATAAGGCGCTGGAGAAAGATCCTGAACTGCGCTACCAGTCCGGCGCCGAATTGCGTGGGGATCTGAAACGATCGAAGCGCGATTCGGGCTCGGGACGATCCAGCGCGGCTTGGTCGAGCGCGGCTGAGTTGCCCGCAAACATATCTGCAAGCGGCACGGCGAAAATAGCGACGCCGCCCATCCAGTCATCGCGCAATAAATACATCGGTGCCGCGGCAATCGTTGCGCTCATCGTGGTCTGTGCGGCGGCTGCGTATTACTTCCGCAACTCATCCGCCGGGCCGACCAAAGTCACGCAGATCAGCCATTGGAACAAACCGATGAACAGCGCGGTTCTGTCGCCCGACGGCCACACGCTCGCCTTCACCTCGCCGGTCTCGGGTTTCGACCAGGTGTTCGTAATGCTGGCTTCTGGGGGCGACCCGCTGCAGCTCACCAACGATTCAATCAGTAAGTTTGTGGAGGCTTTTTCGCCCGACGGTACTCAAATCTACTACTCGAACGACTTCACGGAGGACGAAAGCTTCGCTGTGCCCACGCTGGGCGGCGCCTCCACTCGGGCCGCTTCTGGAATCCGCCTCGCGATCTCACCTGATGGAAACGCTTTCTACTTTATAAGGCGGCGCGAGAATACGGTCTTGCGCAAGCCCAAGGTCGGTCTGGCGGAAGAGCTGATCTTTCGCTCTCCCGAGGGCTCGAGCCCGGAGCACATCCTGCCTTTTCCAGACGGCAAGGAGTTGCTGATCAGCACGGGAAACGATACGGTGCTGGGCTCTACAACAGTGATGCTCTACCGGGTCAATCTGGCCACGCACACGTCCCAGAAAATCGGCGAACTTTCAGGCAGCCCAACCGGTCTGGTGTGGAATGATCCTGGTAAAACTTTTCTGTGCAGCCGCACCGTCAACGAGGTCACCAATATTTGGGAATACCACGTGGCCGACGGAAACCTGAGACAAGTGACGAACGGCGCTGGTCCTGATCTTTCGCCCATGCCCGCAGCCATCGGCAAAGAAATTTACTTTGTGAACGGCAGGCGCTCGGGCTTTCTTACGGCCTACCATCCGCAGACCAAGCAGTCGTTCGACTTAACCAATGAAGAAGCTACTCAGCCGGCCCTGGCATGGGACGGCCGCCACGTCATGTACATCACGCTTTCGGGCAACGCACAGCAGGGAGATCTCTGGACTTCTGACATCGACGGCAACAACCGCGTCAAAATCACCTCGGGAACAGAGTTGATCACCGTTACGTTTACATCGGATGCTTCCCGGCTGGTGTTTGCAGCCTCTGAGGGTGGCAAGACAAAAATCTATATTGTTAAAACCGACGGGACTGGACTTCACCAAATTCCATGGTCAGGAGCGTCCGGCGGCTATGGATCGGCTAGTGCAGATCCGAATGCTTTCTACCTGGGTGGTCAGGAGGGCGATTTGGCGAAGGTGTCGACGTGGAAAGTCGCGGCGGACGGCTCTAGCGTCGAGAAGTTGGTGGACAATTGCGGTGCCGTCTGGGATGCATCGGCGGATGGCAAATACTTACTCACCTCTCTCAGTTCAAACGATTTGCCGGGTATCAGCGAGTACTCGCTGGCCGATCACAAGTGCATCCCACTGCTAACGGAACTAGCGACACTCATTGTGCACTTCTCCGCGGATGGCAAATCAATCCTCTACCTGGGCGCTTCGCACGGAGAGACCACGATCTATCGCCAGCCGTGGCATGACGGAAAGTTAACCGGGCCCGCCCAAGTGGCTCTCAAGCTTCCATTTGCATTCCGCCAGTCCTACTCGGGGAATGCGTATGAATTCTCCAAAGATCTTTCCACCGTTGTCTACGCGCGTCCCGCTGGTCATGCTGATCTTTATCTTCTGAGTCAGAAGTGAATCTTCTTTGGGCAGGGGTACGCGAGGGCTATCGACGACAATGGCGCGTGAAGTCGCGATGTTTCACCAGTTGAGGAAGAACCCAGCGTTGTGATCGAATTCTCTGAAGCCCCAGTTCCTCCCGGTACAATGGCTCCGTGCTTAACGGCATTGCTTATAGTTACCTTCGCCAGAGTCCCCAGACGACGCCGCGACGCTTGGGAAGTTGGGAGACTAATCCCTTGCGCTAAATATCGCCCATGACTAAGCTCGGAATCATTCTTGTTTCTTCCCTGTTTGCAGGGTGCTTTGCGATCGGGCAGGCGCAGCCGCCGAATGCAAGCGATCAGGCGGCACCCTCAACTGCTGATCAGCATTCTCAAACAGATAACGGTACGGGCGAGGTGCCGATGTTTCGTGCCCATGCGCGTCAGGTTCTGGTCACAGCCTCGGTTCGGAAAAATGCGGCCAAGCGTTCCCGAAGAAGTGTTGAAGCGACACCCTGGCCAGAAGGACGTGTTCGCTGTGCGCCCCGCGGCCCAGGGTTTGTCCTCGAATGATTTTCGCATCTTCGACAATGGCGCCGAGCAGAGGATCAACTACCTCGAAGAATTCGACTCATCTTGGCGGGATATAAACGGCCAATGGGTTTTCTATCCTCATGTCCGGGGAGCCTGGGGCAATTTTCTTTCTTTCGCACTTGAAAAGGCGTCGGCGATCTATGTGATTGGATATGTTCCTCCGCTTCTACAATCCGGCGACTGTCACACGATTCGAGTCGTGGCAGGGGGCAACGAGGTGGTGTTGAACCGCAGCGGCTACTGCAACACCGACGAAGATTCTACGGCGTCAGGGGATGGAGGGAAACTCGCGGTGCAAATGGAGGACTTCGCCAGGTCCGGTAAACGCGGATCGATAAACGTAATGAGCCGGGCGTTTGTGTTTTGGTCTTCTCGTGTTCTGTCCCTACGGGGAGATAAATCCAGGCACGACGTGGGTTCAGTGTCCGGGTCAGCTCCGAACAGTTCCAGCTATGTGGTGGCGGTGCATGACCCGAAGGCACCAGCGACCGTGCAGATTGCCACCGAATACAGATTGGAACGAAGATTCTGGGATTATCCTTGCCCCAAAAATCACCCAGCAATCTCCGTCTTAGGCGTCGTCTACCAGGCAAGCGGAGAAGTGGCAGCAAGATTTGGCGATAGGTATTCATGCGTCCAACGTGGCTATTATCCAACTGGTTTCGAGCCGCCCCCAGGAGCCAAGACCGGCACCATCCAGATTCCCAGCCGTTTCAATACTGCGGTTGAGTTGCGTCCCGGGGATTATGTTGTCCACGTTGTCGTAAGTGATGGACACAATTTCGGGCAAGCGCAGATGCCTTTGCGGGTGGAGGCTATTGCCAGTCAGGCGCTTGCGATGAGCGATATTGCAGCGAATGGCATTCTGCGAGATGCTTCATCGCTCTTGCGAGATGCCGCCATGGTTTCACCGTTGCCTCTTGTGCCAGCACCGCTTGTCAGCAAGCAGACACAATTCATACCGGTGCCAGAAGAAAGGATCTGGAAGAGCAGTTCTCTTCCGCTCTACTTTGAAATCTACGATCCGTTGCTGGCAGATCGAAACCCTGAAGTTTATTTCCGGATGAAGATTACGAACCTGAAAGATGGAGCAGAGGAGGTGAATGCGGGGCCGAAGAGTGTAGCCGACTTTGTCATACCGGGGAATGTCGTGGTCCCTATTGCGCTAAACGTTGACACTGGCAAACTGGGAAGCGGCGCCTACAGAATCGAGATACAAGCCTCGGATTCGATGGGTCAAGCTGCCGGGTGGCGGTCGGCCAAGTTCGAAATTCAGTAGTCTCAAACCCGCTGGAGACATGAAACTCCACATCCCGATACTGAAAGAAACCAAAGCCGAGTACGCACAACTGCGGTAGCAGAGGGGCGATCTTCCAACCATGCCCGACCTGCTTCCACAAGAGTTGTCAACTGGCGTTGTCAGGCCATTTCGGGCATTGATCTGAAGTTAAAGTAGGTTGGTTCTTTGACTACTCAGTCTTGAAGTTGCCCTTTCCCTCCAGGAATTTGGTTAGACTGCCCGCCACATGCACAAAGTCTGCTGGCATCATAATCACTGTGGTGCTGTTGTTTTCCGCACCCACCTCGGCAACCATCTGCATTCGGCGCAATTCAAGTGCTGCTGGGTTTCCGACCATCAACCGTGCGGCGTCGGCCAGTTTCTGTGATGCTTCCAGTTCGGCCTCGGCTTTGATGATGCGAGCACGTTTTTCCCGCATCGCTTCCGCTTCCATTGCCATTACGCGTTGCATCTCCTGCGGAATTTCAACGTCCTTCATCTCCAGCAATTCGACTGTAACTCCCCAGGGGGTGGTGTTCTCGCGCACATTCTTCTTGAGCAGAGCGTTGATCTTGTCGCGTTCCTTCAATACTTCATCAAGATCGTGCTGGCCAATTACATTACGCAGGCTGGTCAGGGCCACCTGCTGCACGGCAGAGCGAAAGCTCTCCACCATAAGCACGGCCTTTTTCGGGTCATCGACCCGAAACCAAAGCACGGCGTTTACTTTCACCGTCACGCTGTCTCGCGTGATGGTCTCTTGTTGTTCGATGGGATTGGTGACGATGCGAAGATCAATGCGAGTTTCGTTTTCAATGCCAAGCGGAATTAGCCAGAACAACCCTGGTCCGCGCAAACCGTTGTAGCGGCCTAATCGAAACACGACAGCACGTTGGTATTCCCTGGCAATCCGAAGTCCCGAAATTAGGATTGCCGATATGACAAGAGCTAACAGACTCCAGGCTATTTCCATGATTCCGAGCGTACCATCCCTTGCTTGCTTATCTACCAGCACGCCGCTTCGTCGAAACTAACTTGATAACAGGGCTGCGCTGACACTGATCTGCTCGAAGGAAATCTCTGGAATACTATTTCCGGAAACGTGAAACTCGGGAGGATGACTGTCGCAAGCGGGCGGTTTGGATTCGAAAAACAAAATCTTTAACCACGGGGTTACACGGGGTAAACCTCGTTCGCCGTTTTCGAGTTGAGGCGATTCACGTGCAATGCAAACGGCGTAGTATGGAGCGGTTCTTTGGGTTTAAAAAAACATTCCGAGTTAGACCGCAAAGGAGGAACATGGGAAAGCTGGCGCACCGGGCCATTTTCTTGTTCGTCTTCTTGTTCATCTTCTTGTTCGGCGGCTCCTCATTCCTCTTTTCAGGAACTACTAAGTTTGATGAAGTCAAACTTCGCCGGCACAAGAGCGCAGAGAAGCGCGAGTTGGTGGATAAGTTCGGCGTTCTTAGTTTCGACGATGACGCTCAGCAACTGACGTTCCGGGGTGAGCCGGCCGATAATTTCGCGGTTCCCTACTCTGACATTACAAAAGTGGTTTTCGATTCGGATGCCCATATGAACGCGGGTGCAGGAGCGCTGGCGCTTAACGCATTGAGTCCGCTCGGGGCCGCAGTGGCTGCGAGCATTCCTGTGCATGATCGGTGGCTTTACCTGGAGTACAAGCAAGGGGATCATGCGGAGAAAGTGCTACTGGTATTGCCGGAAGACAAATGCAAAAAGGCGACGGCCAAAGCCGAAAGTCTGTTTGGCGAACGCGTGACGATTGCGGATTATCCGGAAAAGGGCGAACCGATCGTCGACAAGTACGGTGACGTTGATAAGAGCCGTATTGCGGAGTGGAAGTCCAAGCATTCGATGAAGCTGGATAGGGCGGCTCATCCGTTGCCTGAGGAAAAGCCGGACCAGGCAACGGTTGTCGTCTGCCCGACGCTGCCGGCGCGGTTCGCCGGGTGGGGAAACCAGTTCAAGCTGCATGCCAATGGCAAGGTCATCGCCGTAAACAAGGCAGGCACTTACAGCATCGCGTATGTCGATCCTGGAAAATATTTCCTCATCTCACAGTCTGAAAACGCGAGCGGATTGGGCATGGATTTCGAGGCGGGCAAGACGTATTACTTCATCCAAGAGACTTTCCAGGGAATTGTGAAATACCGCACGACGCTGTCGCGCAACAGTCCCGAGATCGTAATGTACCTGGTGGAGGGTGCCTACCTTTCCGACTGGAAACGATTGCATTAGGGCGCGACTTCGCGTTCCCATCACGCCAAGGACCACGACCCACATGGGCAGGTTGCCGGCGGAAGAGGAAGCAGTTCCTCCACTGCGCCGTCGCTGGCGCTCCGCCTGCGGTCGGAATGACAGAAGTTGATGAGCTGAAATCCCTTTGAGCCGCAATCCCCCTATTTCTTGGGCCTGGACTCCGGGGGGACCAGGCCAGCCACGCGATAGTAGACGGCTAGCTGGCCGTAGTGTTCGCCGGAGTGCTCGATGAAGCCGTAGGCCATGTCGAGGACTCGCATCTGCTGGTGGGCGAAGGGATCGACCAGGAGGTCGGACATTCCTTTGTCGCCTTTGGATTTGATGACGGCTGCGCCGTCGGCGAAACTTTTCTTGACGAAGGCTACGATGTCGGCCTTGGCTTTGTAGTCGGCGCGTTTGGGATCTTCTTCTTTCGGGGCCGGCTTGCCCATGGCGGGATTGATGAAGAAATAATTTGCTCCGGCGGCGTGGAGCAGTTGGTCGGCAAAGGTGCGCTGGGCGGGTGTGGGCTTGAAGTCGTATTTGTCCTCGGGAAAATCTTCGGCCATCGCGATTAGCTTGCGGCCGACGTCGTTCCAGGTGTCGAGGAGGACTTTGGAGGGACTGTCAGCGGGCTTTACGGCGGGTTCTTTTTTGTCTTGTGCTTGGGCGGGCATTGCGGCTATCGCTGCGGCTAACAGGGCCGCGGCTAGGAACGGGGATTTGCTCATGGTGGCTCTCCTTGGATTGTCTTTTGGGCGACGCAATCTTAGCGGGAAAATCTTTTTGTGTAAACGTGTGAATGCGGCTTCGGCAAGAACAAACACTTTAACCACGGGGGGCACGGGGTTACACGGGGTAAACCTTAGTTTTCCTATAAAACTCCAGCTGTTGGGAGAATCTCTACTGATTCCACTGTGGCGTTCGGGGGGAGTTGGATTGCGTTTAGTACTGCTGTGGCTATGGTGGCTGGGGACATCATCTTTTTTCTTGGGACTTGGGGCCAGAAAGTATTCCAGATGTCGGTGTTGGTGGCTCCGGGTTGCAGGGCGATTACGCGGATTCCTTTTGGACGTAATTCTTCTCGTAACGTGTTGGTTAGGCCTAAGGCTCCGTGTTTGGAGGCGGCATAGGCGGCTGATCCGGCGAAGACGCGGGTGGCTGCGATGGAGAGATTGTTGACGATGGTGCCGCCGCGCTTCATTGTCGGCAGCGCGGCTTGAGTTACTAGAAACATTCCGGTCAGGTTGGTGGCGATTACGTCTTGCCAGAGTTGCAGGGGGAGTTTGTCTACTGTGAAGTTGGGATGGGCTATTCCGGCGTTGTTGATGAGAATATCGAGGCGTTTGAATTGTTTGCGGATGGCGCGGAAAAGATCGTTGACTTGTTGGGGGTCGCGCACGTCGCAAAAGTGAGTGAGGATTTTAATTTTCGTGGAGGACAGTTCCCTGCTGATGCGGCGTAGAGCTAGGTGGTCGCGTCCGGTTAGAACTAGATTGCAGTTTTGCTCGGCTAGGGCTTTGGCTATGGCTCGGCCTATGCCGCGCGTGGCTCCGGTGATCAGGGCTGTTTGGTTGTTGAGTTGTTGGGTGGAAGTTTTTTTCTGCACGGATTTATATTACTGAATCTGGAACGGAATCAAAGACAAGATCAAAGGCAGAACCACAGTGGCCGCCGTTGGAAATCCCCACTTCTCGCAAAGGACGCGAGAAATGGGGCACCCACAGTTAATTTGATCCAGACTTAATTCTCAGAAGCTCTCCGAGCTAAACGCCGTTTGGGCGCTGGCGGATCAGCGAAAGGAACTCCTGGCGGGTTTCGTTTTCGTTGCGGAAGCAGCCTAGCATGGAGGACGTTACGGCGGCGGAATGCTGTTTTTCTACTCCGCGCATCATCATGCACAAGTGGCGCGCTTCGATTACTACGGCTACTCCTTGGGGCTCGATTACTTTTTGGATGGTTTCGGCGATTTGTGTGGTGAGGCGCTCTTGAATTTGCAGGCGGCGGGAGAAGAGTTCGATCAGGCGCGGGACTTTGCTTAGTCCGATGACCTTGCCGTTTGGGATGTAGGCTACGTGCACTTTGCCGAAGAATGGCAGCAGATGGTGCTCGCAGAGGCTGAACATTTCTATGTCTTTGACGATGACCATTTCGTCGTAATCGACGGTGAAGAGCGCGCCTTTGAGCAGGGCTTCGGGATCTTCGGTGTAGCCGCGGGTCAGGAATTGCAAGGACTTGTGAACTCTTTGCGGGGTTTGCTGGAGACCTTCGCGGTTCGGGTCTTCGCCCAGGCGGACTATCATTTCGTGGACTAGGTCTTCGAAGCTGGCGCTGGTGAGGGTCGGTTGTTCGGTTGAGGGCTTCATAGTATTGAGCGATTGTGCGAATTTGTGATTTGGCGATTGAGCATCAAAATCAATTCTTTCCTTCGCCTGCGTATTCGAAGGAGTTCATCATCGTCTCTTCTATCCTTACTCTTTCAAGATGCGCGTGGTGGAAGCTGCGCTGCACTATTTCGTAGATATGGATGCAGAGATTTTCTGTGGTGGGGACTTGCTGGGAGAATTCTGGGAGCGTGTTTAGGTTTTCGTGATCGTACCGGGCTAGCACTTCCCTTTCGATGAAGCTGTCGAGATCGGTTAGGTTGCAGACCATGCCGGTTTTTTCGTCGACCTGGCCGCTTACCGTTACTTGGACTATGTAGTTGTGGCCATGGCCGTATGGGTTGTTGCATTTGCCGTAGGTTGACTGGTTCTCTTCTTTTGACATGGCTTCGCTGTGCAGGCGGTGGGATGCTGAGAACAAGTAGCGGCGTGAGAGGTGGGCTTTCATTTCGGTGCCTGCGGGTTCGAGTCAAAGACCAAACCTTTACCACGGAGGTCACGGGGTTTCACGGGGTAAATCGTTGAGTTCATGCTTCTCCGTAGAAATCTACGAACAGGTCTGGGGTTTCGTAGACTCGGACTCGGTGCAGCTTTGCGGTTTCTAGCTTGGTTACTAGTCGCTGCCAGATTGCTATTGCAATGTTTTCTGTCGTGGGTATGTGGTGCAGGAATTCGGGAACTTCTTTGTTTAGGAAGCGATGGTCCATGGCGTCGAGGACTTCGCGGTGCATTACTTCTTTTAGTTGCTTGAGGTCGACTACGAATCCGGAGCGCGCGTCTACTTCGCCTTTTACTGTGACTTCGAGAGTGTAATTGTGGCCGTGGCCGTTAGGGTTGTTGCATTTGCCGAAGACGCGGCGGTTCTCTTCCGGAGTGAACTCCGGATTGTGGTAGACGTGCGATGCGGAAAATTCTGCTTTGCGGGTTAGGTAGACCATTAGGAACCAGTTCTCAGTTCTCAGTTCTCGGTTCTCAGTTCTCAGTTGAAGAGTGGGCGCATCCGAATATTTGCGGCCCTTCCAGGGGACGTTGCCTTTTTCGTGGGCGCTCTTTGAGCTTAGCAACAGATATGAGAACAGTGGGAGACCTAGCAGGGACAGGATGTTTGCGTCCCAGCGAAAGTGTGCGCGGCGGATTCTTGCGAGAAGGAGCCCATACAGGATCACACAGAGTATTGCTGCCGCTGCCGCGGACGCTCGGCGTCCTCTGAGGGCGTTGATCAGGCTGATTGCCAGGCTCGCTATTATCAGGACGAACTCTAGGCTGCGCGTCGCTGCCAGTCTTGCTGGTGACGGGAACAGGAGCGCTAGATTTTTGGTCCAGCCTTCGCGGAGTTGGGCGAAGCTGCGATACATGCGGGTGTGGACGGCGTCGCCACCGTAGCGGAAGAAAATTTTGCGGCCGGAGCGCTTTACTGCGCGGGCTAGGGCTACGTCTTCGAGAAGATTGTTGGCGATGGCGGCGTGTCCTCCGACTGCGTCGTAGGCCTCGCGCGTGATCAGGATGTATTGGCCGTTGGCGGCGGCCGCGGTAGATTTTGGATCGCTTACCTGCGATGGGCGAAAGCTCGTGGCCAGTTCGGCGAAGATCACCGGCATTGTGGCTTTCTCCCAAAAACTCTTCACGATTTGCTCTGGCGAATACGAGAGCAGGGCTGCGCCTTGGCGCTTCGCTTCTTCGAGGCTGCGGGCTAGCGAACCGGTCGCATGGATAGTGTCGGCGTCGGTGAAGAGCAGCCATTCACCGCGAGCGGCTTGGGATCCGGCATTCACGGCGTTGTTCTTTCCGGTCCAACCTGCGGGGAGCGGGCCGGCTTCGATGATTCGGACTTCGATTTGTGGATTCGCGGGCGGCTGCGGGCCGGCGAAAGATTGAGCGATCTCGCGGGTGCGGTCGGTGGAGTGATCATCGACTACGATGATTTCGAAGGCGACTCCGCTCTGCGCGAGGATGGACTGAAGACACGCGGCCAGGCATGCTTCTTCATTGCGCGCCGGCACGATCACCGACACTGTTGGCCGCCCGGGAGCTAGGGATGTCGCAGGCATAGGTGGAATCCACTATTATAGCTGGGTGCGAGGCATGCTTCGTTTTTCGGGCGCGATTGCAGTCGTCCTTATTATTTCGGTGCTTTCTGGATGCTACGGCGGGAGCCGTCCGCCGCGCGTGGGATCGGCGGCTCCGGATTTCACGGTGCGCGATGCCGAGCACACCGTTACTCTGAGCCAATTCAAGGGGCAGGTGTTGGTGCTGAATTTCTGGGCGACGTGGTGTTTGCCCTGCGTCGAGGAGATGCCGTCACTGGTGCGGATGCAACAGCGCATGCAGTCGAAGGCCGTGACGGTGCTGGCGGTGAGCATCGACGTCGATGAGAGCAACTACCGGCGATTTCTGAAGGATCACAATGTAAATCTGCTGACGGTGCGCGATCCGGATCAGAAAACGAATAGCTTGTATGGGACGTCGAAGTTTCCCGAGACTTACATCATCGACCGCAATGGCGTGGTGCGGCGGAAGTTTATTGGAGCGGTGGATTGGACGGCGCCGGAGGTTATTGATTTCCTGGGCAAGCTTTGAAGAATTGTCGATTGTGTGATTGATGATTGTTGATTGAAAAGCCCGTCGTTTCACTTAGTGATCAAAATGGGCACAGACTGCAAATCCTTACAATCTTACGTTGCGCAGGCGCAGGGCGTTTGTGATAACTGATACTGAGCTGAAGCTCATGGCGGCGGCGGCGAAAATGGGGCTGAGGAGAAGACCGAAGAATGGGTAGAGAACTCCCGCTGCGATGGGCACGCCGATCGCGTTGTAAATAAAAGCGAAGAATAAATTTTGCCGGATGTTGCGCATGGTCGCCTGACTTAACTTCCGGGCGCGCAGGATGCCGATGAGATCTCCCTTCACGAGAGTGATGCCGCCGCTTTCGATGGCAACGTCGGTGCCTGTGCCCATGGCTATGCCGACGTTGGCCTGCGCTAGTGATGGGGCGTCGTTGATGCCGTCGCCAGCCATGGCGACTACTCTTCCCTGCCCTTGCAGCTTCCGGGTGATTTCTAATTTTTGTTCCGGCAGTACTTCGGCTTCGAATTCTGTGATCTCGAGGGCTTCAGCGACTGACTCTGCGACGGCGCGGCTGTCGCCGGTTAGCATCACTACCCGGATGCCGAGCGCGTGGAGTTCTCGAATCGCGCCTATCGCTGAACGCTTAATCGGATCGGCAATCCAGAGATTGCCGGCGTATTTGCCGTCGACAGCTACAAAGATCGTTGTTGCTCCCGGCACTGTGCCCGGGACGATTCCCGCCGTAGGTGGAATAGCGCCGATCTCGCGCATGAAAACGATATTTCCGACAGCGACGTTCCTTCCGTCCACGACGCCGCGGATGCCCTTTCCCGGCACGGAAGCGAATTCCGTTGGCTCGGAGAGATTTAGATGACGATCTATCGCTCCTTGCACTATTGCAACGCTCAAGGGATGCTCGCTGGCGCGCTCCAGGCTGGCGGCGAGCCTGAGGATTTCATCGCCTTCGGAGACCGATTGCGCCCCAAAATTCTCGAGTTTGGTTTTGCCTTCGGTGAGTGTTCCGGTTTTGTCGACAACAAGGGTGTCGATTTTTTCCAGAATCTCGAGAGCCTCTGCATTCTTGATGAGAATGCCGGCGCGCGCCCCTCGTCCCACTCCGACCATGATCGCCATCGGGGTTGCGAGTCCTAGCGCGCAGGGGCACGCAATGATTAGCACTGCGACCGCGTTTACTAGCGCGTGTGCCAGGCGTGGTTGCGGTCCAAGGAAAAACCATGCGATGAAAGTTAGCGCCGCGGCTACCACCA
>Ga0302177_10000325_pt1 | contig 37370 bp, 36 predicted proteins | sample I_Palsa_E1_2_FD_198780 | JGI IMG/M metagenome (GOLD analysis project Ga0302177, IMG submission 198780) | Peat permafrost microbial communities from Stordalen Mire near Abisko, Sweden - I_Palsa_E1_2 | ecosystem: Environmental > Terrestrial > Soil > Palsa > Peat permafrost | place: Sweden... | reverse complement strand
TGCGCGATCGAATCCATCAGCTGGGATACATTGCCGATATCCAGATGGCGGTTCGGACTTTGCGAATCCCTGCCGACCGGGATGCCGCGTATCGCGGCGATTTCCTCGGTAACTTTGGCCGCTGGCAGCAAGCCGCCCATACCCGGCTTGGCGCCCTGCCCCAGCTTGATGCTGACCATCTTCACCTGCTTGTTCGCGCAGATCGCCAGCAGTTTTTCATCGTCGAGTTTGCCGTCGGACGTACGCACACCGTACTTCGCGGTGCCAATCTCGAACACGATGTCGCAACCTCCTTCGAGGTGGTATGGCGCCAGGCCGCCCTCGCCCGTATCCATCCAGATGCCTGCCTTGGCGGCGCCGCGCGACAACGCGCGCACCGCTGGCGCCGACAGCGCGCCAAAACTCATCGCCGAGATATTGAAGAACGGCGCATGGCAATAGGGCTCCCTAGCGTACGGGCCGATCGTCACCGGCACCGGCTCGACGTGCTCTTCGCCGAGAGCTGGGAACGGTGCATTGACGAAGAACGGCACACCTTCACCACGCAGATCACGGCTGGAGCCGAACGCGTTGGTGTTGTCGACGTTCTTCGCGGCGCGGTACACCCAGGTTCGTTCGGCGCGATTGAACGGCATCTCTTCACGATCGCTGGAATACAGGTACTGGCGAAAAAATTCGCCCAGGTGCTGGAACCAGTAGCGGAAGTGTCCGATCACCGGGAAATTGCGCAGGACCGAATTGGACGTCTGATGGCGGTCGACAACCCACGTCACCAGAATCACCACCACCGCCAACGCCAGCAGCACAAGCAGGAGGGCGGTGCCGGTTTCCAGCATCACGATGAGCCAGTGCGAAAAACCCGTCGATTCCATGGTGTCTTCTCTGTGCGGTATCAAACACGCGCTGCTGGCGTCGGCACTTTCCAGCAAGCCTTGAGTGAAAAATGAAGCCTATCGCATCGTGGCGGTATCGACCCTGTGTTCAGAGCTCGATACGCAAGAGCCTGGCCGCACGTATGGCCTTGGCGACGGCCGCTTCCAGCGTTTCGGCGCGCGCCAGCGTCACTGCCATGCGTCGTCGACCTTTCACGGTCGGCTTGCCGAACAGGCGTAGTTGCGTATCCGGCTCAGCCAGAGCGTCGGCTACGTGGTGGTATCGCGGCGCCGCACCGTCGCCTTCAACCAGCACCGCGCAGGAAGCGGAAGGCCCAAATTGATGGATCACTGGAATCGGCAAACCCAGAATGGCCCGTACGTGCAACGCAAACTCGGACAACTCCTGCGAGATCAGGGTGACCAGACCCGTATCGTGTGGACGCGGGCTGACCTCGGAAAAAATTACCTGATCGCCCTTGACGAAGAACTCCACCCCGAACACACCCCATCCGCCCAGCGCCCCGGTGATGGCGGCGGCCTGTCGCTGCGCCTCGGCCAGCGCAGCCGCACTCATCGGCTGCGGCTGCCACGACTCGCGATAGTCACCGTCCTCCTGGCGATGACCGATCGGTGCGCAGAAGCTCACGCCGTCGGTATGGCGCACGGTGAGCATGGTGATCTCGTAATCGAACGCGACAAAGCCCTCGACGATCACCCGACCCTTGCCAGCGCGACCACCAGACTGCGCGTAGTCCCAGGCATGCTGCAGTTGATCGGCGTTGCGCACCACGCTCTGACCCTTGCCAGAGGAACTCATCACCGGCTTGATCACGAACGGATAACCGATCGCTGCAACCGCCGCGAAATACTCTTCTTCGTCATCGCAGAAACGGTAAAGCGACGTCGGAAGTTTCAATTCCTCAGCGGCGAGCCGGCGGATGCCTTCGCGGTCCATGGTCAGCCAGGTCGCACGAGCCGTCGGCACTACCCGCTGCCCTTCCTTCTCCAGCTCGATCAGCGTTGGCGTGTGGATCGCCTCGATCTCAGGCACCACCAGATCGGGCTTTTCCAGCTCGATCACGGCGCGCAAGGCCTTGCCGTCCAGCATGTCGATGACATGGCTGCGATGGGCAACTTGCATCGCCGGCGCATTGGCGTAGCGATCGACAGCGATGACTTCCACCGCGTAACGCTGCAACTCGATCGCCACTTCCTTGCCCAGCTCGCCAGCGCCGAGCAGCAAGACACGCAAGGCATGGTCGGAATGGGGCGTGCCAAAAGGCTTCATCGAGTTCTCCGCGGACTGGCAAAAACGGCATTGTAAGCGGGCGGGATGCCGATCAGACGGCCGCACCGGACGATCCGCATCGGCTGAGCCGATGGGTCCAGACCGGCACTTGAAAAGTGATATCTATTTGATATCTACTTTGCGTATCTCAGGGAGATACCACCATGAACGAACGCAACGGCTTTTCTGTAGCAGGCATTCCCTTCATCGGACTGTGCATCGTGCTGGCCGGCGTCGCCGTCGTGCTGGTTTTTTTCGGCGATCCCGGGCAACCAGGACTGCGAATGTTTGAGGGTGTCGTCTTGTTTATGCTCGAGCCCTTACTGCTCAAGGGCTTCCTCCAGGTCGCGCCCAATGAAGGCCAGGTACTGCAGCTGTTCGGGAAATACGCCGGCACCGTACGCGAAGCGGGCCTGCGCTGGACCAATCCGTTCTACAGCAAGCAGCGCATCTCGTTGCGCGTGCGCAACTTCGAGAGCGGCAAGCTGAAGGTCAACGACAGTGATGGCAATCCGATCGAAATTGCGGCGGTGGTGGTTTGGCAGGTCGTGGATACCGCCGAGGCCGTGTTCTGCGTGGACGACTACGAGAACTATGTGCACATCCAGAGCGAGTCGGCGTTGCGCCAGATGGCGCAGAGCTATCCCTACGACGCGCATGACGACGGCAAGCCGTCGCTGCGCAGTCATGGCGATGTGATCAACACGCATCTGCGCGACGAGATCCAGACTCGTCTGGGCAAGGCCGGTGTGCAGGTGGTTGAAGCACGCATCAGTCACCTCGCCTACGCGCAGGAGATCGCACAGGCAATGCTGCAGCGTCAGCAGGCTGGTGCGATCATCGCTGCCCGCACCAAGATCGTCGAAGGTGCGGTCAGTATGGTCGAGATGGCGCTCGATCAACTCAGCCAGCGCGGCGTGGTTCAGCTGGACGAAGAACGCAAGGCGGCGATGGTCAGCAACTTGCTGGTGGTACTGTGCGGCGAACGCGGCAGCCAGCCTGTACTGAACACTGGCACGCTGTACAACTGACGGCGTCATGACCGCCGAGAAAAAAGCTTACCCGTTGCGGATCAGCGCCGTTGTACTCGAAGCGATGCAGCGTTGGTCCGACGACGATCTGCGCAGCGTCAACGCGCAGATCGAGTACGTGCTGCGCGAAGCACTGCGCAAGGCGGGTCGGCTGAAACCCGGCAAGTCCGAGCCTGTAACCGACGACGATTGAGCCGCCACGCCGGACACGTAACTTCAAAGGAGAATCATTGATGAAACTTGCATACTTCGCATGCTTCGCACTTGCTCTCGGCGCCAGCACGGCGCACGCCGCCACGATCGATTGCCCCGCTGCATCGACCCGGCTGCTCGATCATCTGGACAAGGGCGATTATGCCGGCGCCACCACCGACTTCAACGATCGCATGAAGGCTTCGATGACGGCCGATCAGCTGGCCGGGCTATGGAAGTCCATGCCGCTGCGACTCGGCGCGCCTGGCAAGCGCGAACCTGCACAGGTCAGTGCCGTACCGGACTATGTCGTGGTGGCGACAACGCTGCACTACGGTCAAGGCATGATCGACGCGCGCGTGGCTTGTGACGTAGACGGCAAGATCGCCGGCTTCCATCTTAAACCGCATTATTGATTCGGCCAGCAGGCGTTCTTCAGGGGACGCTTACCGCCGCCAGCTGCAGTTGCGGCAGCTTGAGCTCGCTCTGTCTGCCGCCATCGTCGATCAGAAATAGACGGCCATCGCGCTGCGCCAGTGCATTGACATCGCGCAGGCCGCGCGTAACTTTTAGCCGTCCCAATGGTCGTCCATCTACAGCGCTATAGACCATCAGCTGATCAGCCGGGCCGTCGGCCACCAGCAGCCAGTCGTGGCCGACATCGTGCCAGTGCACCAGCGTATTGAAGGCAGGCTGCGCGCTGGTGGCCAGCTGCGGAGAACGGGACAGACCGACTACGCCGAACACCAGCAAGAGCAATCCGGCAAGCATGCCCATGGCAAGCAGCCACGGCGAACGGTGGAGGGTCGGGGCAAGGTTCATGCCCCATGCTGACGCCGTCGCATGACAGGCGGGTGACGCGCTCAGTCCGCCGGCGGACGCAAGGACAGGCCCAGCGCGATCCAGCCGACAATGAAAGACAGGCCACCGAACGGGGTGATCACCCCGCACCAGCGCGGCGCCCCGAGTGCCAGCGCGTACAGACTGCCGCTGAACAGCACGATGCCGAGCGCGAAGCCGGCGATAGCCACACGCCCGCTGCGACCACGGCCAAGACCCGCCGCCAGCACCAGCGCCAGGGCATGCCAGACGTGGTAGTTCACCGCGGTATGCCAAAGTTCGCTGTGCGTGCCGTCGAGCACGGCGCGCAACGCATGCGCGCCAAACGCACCCAGCAGCACCGCGCTGGCGCCAGCCAAACCCACCAGCAAGCCGGCGCGGGTACTGACATTTTGTCGCATCATGGGCAGATCCCTGCGCGGGCAAGCCCCGCGGCGCAGCCGGTGTCGTATGCTTGATCGGATGAACAAGACCATGGATTCTCGCATGAAGTCCCGCCGTTCTCCGGGCGTCGCCATATGGTTGCTGCTCGTGATCAGCCTGCTGCTGAGCGGCTGCCAGCGCAGTGCGCCGTTACCGTTCCAGCTGACCAACATCAGCGGACACATGCCCGCGCTGGACTTCAAGCTCACCGACGACCAGGGCAAGGCGGTTTCCGGGGCCGACTATCGCGGCAAAGTGGTGCTGCTGTACTTCGGCTACACCCATTGTCCGGATGTCTGTCCGCTGACCCTGGCGCAACTGCACGTGGTGATGCAGCGGCTGGGGCCGCTGGCCGATGGTGCACGCATCCTGTTTGTCAGCGTGGATCCGACTCGCGACACGTCCGCCGTACTGCATGCCTACGTCCACGCGTTCGATCCCCGGGTGGTCGGTCTCACGGGCGATCCTCGCATCATCGAAGCGCTCGTCAAACGGTACCGCTCGGCGTTCACCCGCGAACCGGCCAGCAGCGATGGCAACTATGAGGTAAGCCACAGCTCGGCGATTTACGTTTTTGATCGCGACGGTAATGCACGCGTACTGTCTACGCCGACAGATTCGCAAGACGACCTCGTGCACGACCTGCATTTGCTACTCAGCACCGGAGCCAGCTCATGAAGCCTCTTGCATTGTCGGCCCTGTTTGCTGGACTGCTGTTGGCCGCTGGCGCGCATGCGACATCGGCCGAGCACATCCTTCCCAGCCACGCATGGATCCGCGTATTGCCCGGCGATTTGCCTGCCGGCGCTTACGTCACGCTGGAAAACAGCAGCGATCAGGCTGCCGCGTTGAGCGGCGCCAGCAGCACCGCCTATGCCGAGGTCATGCTGCATCAGAGTTCCAACGAAGGCGGTGTGAGCCGCATGGCGATGCTCCATTCGCTGGCGATCCCTGCGCACGGCAAGGCTGTGCTGGCGCCGGCAAGCTACCACCTGATGCTGATGAAAGCGGCCACGCAGGTGAAACCCGGCGATGTGGTGAAGTTGAATCTGACATTCACCGACGGCAGTACGCTGGCTACGGATTTCATCGCTCGTCCGGCGAGTGCAATCGACGACACTCACTGATAGCCGGAAGACTCATGCGCCCCGCATCACTTCAGTGCAGACGCGGCAGCAGCCGAAGCGCGTGCCCCCGGCCGTCGCGGCGACTTGCGTGGCAGCCGTCCATTGCGTGACAAGCGCAACCATTGATTCAAGGCAATCAGTCCGCCAATCGACTCGAGCAGCGCCGCCGGTACCCAGGTGATCACGCCACCGATCAACTGTCCGCTCAATACGTTGAACGTGAAGGCGCGACCGCAGATCTCGAAAATCGGATAGAGGTCAGTGCGGGAGAAGGTGACGATGGCGCCGGCCACGATCTGCGGCGTCATCGTGATAGCCGGGGACAACACGCGCAGGCCGACGATCATCCGCCCCGGCGGATGCGGGCGGTGATCGAGCACCAGTGACCAGTAGGCAAAGCCACTGATCAGCATCGTCCAGTTCATGAAGCGATACACGCGCCAGTCCAGCATGGCCAGTGTCTGCATCGGCGGTATCAGCCAGACCAGCACGAAGACGATAAACAGCACCGTCGCCACCGTCGGATTCAGCAGCACGCCGCTGATCAGTCGCCACGGCCACGACCGCTGCAACGGTCGCAGCACGCGCAGCCGCCACGTCAACGGCAAGCCGGCGCGCAGCACGCTTGTCGGATAGGCCAGCACGATCAACAAGGGCGCCAGGTGATGCAGCAACAATTGCTGGGTGCGATGCACGAAAAATTCGTGCTCGGCGTAGTAATCCAGGTAGGTATGCAGAGACAGATAGATGATCGCCATGCCGACCCAGAACATTAGCTTGCGGCCGAAGCTCACCGGCAATCGTCTACTACCGCGTAGAAACAGCACGCAGGTCAACAGGAAGGTCGCGAGAAAAACCCACGAAAACTCCCACGGCACGATCCATTTCAACAACGTTGCCATCACTTCACTGCACCAGCGATCTCATCCACATCAAGGAAGTCAGCGACCCGACGCGCCGCGACCGCCCAGCATAGTGGCGCTACGGTAGCCGCCATTGCGGCAGATTGCCGCCCTCAAGTGCGTTGCCGGCTGCGCCGGGCCCGACGCCAGCCGTACAGCAGCCCGATCAGCGTCACCAGCGCCGGCACCAGCACAATATTGATGAATTTCAGGCGCAACCCAAGCGCATCGATTTCGGCGTTGAGCTGGTGTTGCACTTCACGCAGTTCTTTGTTGATCACCAATTGCCGCTGGCGGAACTGTTCGATCTCATGACGCTGTTCGGCGGTGACGGTGCTGGCCTCACTACCCTTGGCCGGTTGCAATTCATCGAGCCGGCGTCGCGTATCGGCCAGTTGCTGTTCCAGCTCCTGCTCCTTCTGCAGAAACTTCTGGTCTGCCACAGTACGCAGTGCCTGAACCCGGGTGAATGGACGTTGCGAGGTGGAGCGCCCGCGGATCGACAACAGTGCCGATGAACCGCTGAGATTGTCCACCAGGTTGGTTACGAAATCCCCGTTGTTCGCGAACACCCGCATCATGATCTGACCGAGAATAGTCTGCGGCTCGATCCACAACCGATCACTGAGCAGATCGGTGTCGGCCACCAGAATCACTTCCGCATCCGCGACCGACGTGGCAATGTGCCCGCGCTGAGCAGCACGCTCCGGAAATGCGCTGTCGAACGGACCGCGCAATCGCGCCGCCAGCACGTAGTGCTCGTTGTCCGCCTTGTAACCCTGCAGCAGCAGGGTGGGGTCGTTGCTTTCGGCCAGCACCTGCTGGGTCGATACCACCCTGGCCTGGGCCGTGCTCTGTAGCAATGGAATCAGTCGTGTGTGCGCATTCGGCGCCAGGTCGAAGTAGCCAATGGTGGATACGTTGATGCGCTGCAGGCTGGCCGTGATCACATCGTTGCGATTGAGCTCCTGCGTGCCCAGATCGAGCATGGCCGGATGATTGAAATTGCTGCCGGCCAGTTCGATCTGCAACGCACGCGCACGATCCAGCACGACTTTGTGCGGGTCGTACAGCACTCCCCATGCCGCAAATAGCCGTGGCAGGTCCGAGCTGTGCTCGGGCATCGAAGTGGCGCCGGCCTCCGACGGAGGACCGGGCGCGGTATCGAGCTCCGCAAGGGGATCGACAAACACCGCCAGATGCCCACCGCGCAAGACGTATTGATCGATCGCATACTGCGTATCGACCGGCAGCTGCCTGGGATGGATCAACAGCAGAACCTTGATGCTGTCGTCGATGTGTTGCAGCGTAGCCGGATCCAGCGTCTTCACGTCGAACAGCTGGCCAAGCTGCTGCATTATCGTCCATGGCTGCTCGCCGAGCACCGGGTTACCATTGATCGGAAGCGAGCTGATCACGCCGATGGCCGGCTTGCTCGACTGATTCAATTCGTACAGCAGCTTGGTGATGTCGTACTCGAGAAATGCTTCGCGGGACGGATCGAAGAACGGCACCGCCAGCGTTTTTTCCGGCACACGATCTTCCAGCCCATCGCCGTCGGCACCGTCTGAAGTGTTTGACAGGGCGCTGGCCGCCAGCCCAAAAAATACCCGCTCGTTGTTGCTGCCGCCATTCGCCGCGATCAGTCCGCTGCCTTCGGCGCTGGCTTCATCGTCGGAATACGGTACCGGATCGATCACCTGCAGATGGATACGGCCATGCGAACGCGCGACCATTTCCTGCAGCATTTCGCGCACGCGCTGAGCGTAGCTGCGCAACTGCGGCAAATCGCGAGTGGCGTGATCGGAGAAGTACAAAGTGAGTTTCAACGGTCGCTGCAGCGTATCCACAATATGCAGCGTGCCCGGGGTGAGCGTGTACAGCTGGTCGGTGGTCAGATCGATCCGCGATGCGTGCAGCCAGCGACCGCTGGTCACGATCAGCGGCACAAAAATCAAGGCAAGCAACACCAGCGAACCGTACAGAACGGCGCGTCGGGTGAAATGCCAGCGGGCGGGAAGCAGGCGAGCCATGCGTCAGCGCGTCCGCTTCAGGTCGAGCAGCAGTACACCAGCAATGAGCCAGGCAATCATGCTGAGCAGGAAATAAAGCAGGTCGCGCACATCGAGCACGCCTCGCGCGATCGCCTCGAAATGTTGCAGCATGCTCAGGTGCGCCACGCCATTGATCAGTCGGCTCGGTAAACCACCCTGCAGGAAATCCAGCACCTGCGGCTGCCCCACCAGCATCAGCAGTACACACACCAGCGCCGTCAGAACGAACGCCACCACCTGGCTGCTGGTCAATGCCGACAGACATGCGCCGATCGCGATGAAGGTGCCGGCCATCAGCCAGCTGCCCAGATACCCGGCCAGGATCACCCCGTTGTCCGGCGAGCCCAGATAATTGACGGTCACCCATATCGGAAACGTCAACGCGAGCGCCAGTCCGATGAACAGCCACGCCGCCAGAAATTTGCCCAGCATCGCCTGCCATAGCGTCACCGGCAGCGTCAGCAACAACTCCAGCGTGCCGCCCTTGGCTTCCTCCGCCCACATGCGCATGGTGATGGCCGGCACCAGGATCAGGTACAGCCAGGGGTGCATGGCGAAAAACGGTTGCAGGTCGGCTTGTCCGCGTTCGTAGAAGTCACCCGCATAGAACGTAAGGATGCCGGCGAGCACCAGAAAAATCACCAGGAACACGTAGGCCACGGTCGTTGCGAAATAGCTGCGCAACTCGCGACGCATGACGGCCGCAACCGGACTCATGCGCCACCCTCCGCGGTGACACCGATGTCGCCGCGAACCTGAGGGGCCACGTCGCGCGTGGTGATCTGCCGGAATACTTCGTCGAGGCGGCCACGCTCCAGCTGTATCTCCGACACCTCCAGACCCTGCTCACGCAGCAGCGTTTCGACCGGCTCCAGAATCCGCTCGCCCGGTTTTGGAAACACGGTGATGCGACCGTCCAGCGGATCGACCTCGATCGCCGCCACCTGCGGCAAGCGTCCCAGCATTTCCTGCGACATGCCACTACCGGGCGCGCTGAACGATACCGCGCCGTGATAGCGCGAGCGTTGTTCGAGTTCGGCCGGGGTCGCATCGGCCAGCAACCGTCCCCGCGCGATGATCACCACGCGGTTGCAAAGGGCGTGCACTTCTTCCAGCAAATGGGTGGAGATCAGGATCGTGCGCTCGCGTGCCATGACGTCGATCAACTGGCGCACGGCATGCTTCTGATTGGGGTCAAGGCCATCGGTCGGTTCGTCCAGCATCAGCACCGGTGGATCGTGCAGGATGGCCTGTGCCAGCCCGACGCGTCGACGCAGACCCTTGGACAAGGTATCGATACACAGGTCCAGCACTTCCTCCAGCTGCAGCCGATGTACCACTTCCTCGAAGCGCCGATAACCGACGTCAGCCTTCAGACCACGCACACGCACGATGAACTGCAGAAACTCGCGCACCGTCATTTCGCCATAGCTGGGTGCGCCTTCAGGCAGGTAGCCGAGTGCGCGCTTGGCCTTCAATGGCTCGCGGCTGACGTCGTATCCGCAAACCCGGGCCGTGCCCGAAGTGGGCGCAAGAAATCCGGCAATCATGCGCATGGCCGTCGATTTGCCTGCGCCGTTGGGGCCGAGCAGACCGAGTACCTGGCCGGGTTCGACGCGGATGCTCAGCGCATCGACCGCGGTCAGGTTGCCATAGCATCGAGTGAGCTGGTCGGTTTCGATCATGTCCGGTGAAACGTGGTTGCGGGGCGCGTCATCGACTGCCGACGGGATCACTACCGACGTCGCGAATCATCATGCAATGTACCGCAAGATACCCGCGAAGTTCGGTTGTGCCGCCGTAACAACGATCTTGCCGCTTACAGAGACTGGCAAAGAAAAGGCCCTACCTTGCGGAAGGGCCTCTCTCGATCCTGCGGTTGATGCCGGGCCACCAGGACCAGGCAGGCACCCCTATAACAAGAACTTAGTGGCTGGCGCTCGCAGCGGCGGCGGGTGCCGCAGCGGTGCTGGCCGGGGCGGGCGCGGTGCCGGCAGCGGCCGGAGCAGCCGTGCTGGCAGAAGCAGGAGCGCTGCCGGTGTCCGGTGCGGGCGGCTGCAGACCGGCTTCCTGCTCGGGGGTCTTCGCCGGCGCATCGGTGATCGGCAGATAGATTTCGAACTTCGAGTACGTGGTGATGTTGCCGCCGGCGTCCTTCACTTCCGGAGTGACCAGGATGTCGTACGAGCGGTTGACCACGTCATCGAACTTGTAGCCGTGCGTCTGCGAATAGGCCTTGAGCATTTCGCGAGTCGGACGAACACCGACGTAAGTGCCATTCCACACACCCTTGAGCGCGGCACCACCGAAGGCCAGCGTGGCACGCACGTTGTTGTCCACGACGACGCGGGAGAAGCGATCGCGGCTGCCCGGTGCAAGGGCGGCGGCGTTGGCGGCATCCGCTGCAGTGCTGGCTTCGGCCGGGGCGGCGCCGGAAGCATCCAATGCAGGTGGTGTCGGCGCGGTCAGCTGAACGCTCTGGCCAGCGATGGTCAGGGTGCTGCTGTCAATCGGCAACGCCACATCGAAGGTGTCGGTCTGATCACCATAGTTGGTGGTGAAGATGATGCGCGGACCGGTGACGTTCACGCCGAGTTTCTTGGCGGAAGCCTGGATCAAGGCGACTGCCTTGTTGGTGGCGTCGTCCAGTCCATCCAGGCCATCTTTGAGCGCGAACGAGGTGGGTACCAGCAACACCGGGGTCGGCTGGGTCTGCTGCACGTACGGGATCAACTGGCTGTAGTCGACGTTCGGAATCGCGGCAAGCACGTTCTGCAGGTTGTTCAGGCCGAACTGGATGAACGCGTCGGGATCACCATGGATATACAGATTGGCGAAGCGGTTGACGAGGTTCCAGCCGTAGTCCACGTCGTACGACCAGATGATGTTGGTCAGCTGTCCGCGGCTGCCCTGACGCTCCAGGTCAAGCGTGAAGTGCTTGTCCATGCCGCGCCAGTCGTTGTCCAGGTTCCAGACGATGCTGGCCTTCTTGGTGTTGCTGTCGATCTTGTCGAAATCCGGGGTGGCGCTGGCAATGGTCAATTCGCCATTGCCAACCTTCGGATCGGTGCTGTTCCAGGCCAGCTCGGCGCCCGCACCGTAAGCCTGACCCGAAAACTTGAATTCAACGTGCGGATCGTAGGAGCGCAGCACCGAATAATCCGGCAACCGACGGAAGTTGTTGAGCACGTCATAAACCTGGCGTAAGTCCTTGCCGACCACCAGCGAGCGATCCACATGACCACTGCCGGGCATAACCACTGCCGCCACGACACCGAGCACGATTACGATGACCAGGGCAACAAGAAATTCAAGGACACGCATCATTTCCAGAGTTCTCCGAGCGTCTCTACGCCATACTAAAAAGTGTCGCCCCAGCCGCCAAACGGGCCTTCCCTAGGGTTCATCCCGTGGGTCTTGGTAGGGGGTCGGCAAATGCCGAAGCTACGGATGTTACTTGCTCGCGGGCAGGAACGCTATTAGCGGCCGCGGGACCCGTTGGATGGCTGAAAAGTGAGCTGCAGCAAGCACCCGGCCACGCACAATGCGCGTGAATTTCGTCGCAACGCAGCAATAATCCGAGAGGCGGGTCATCCCAACCTCTCGCCCGGCGGACCCGATTCTGCAGCGATCAGACGATCCCCAACTCCAGCGCTTTGAGTACAGCACGGGTACGATCACGCACGCCCAATTTGGAAAGAATGTTGGACACGTGGTTCTTCACCGTGCCCTCCGCCACTTTCAACGAATTGGCGATCTCCTTGTTGCTGTAACCACCGGACAGCAGCCGCAGGATCTCGGTCTCGCGCTCGGTCAGCGGATCGGGCTGCTCCAGGCTGGTGAACTGGTTCTGCATGCGGGCGACGCCCGCCATCAGACGCTGGGTCACCATCGGCGCCACCAGCGAGCCGCCAGCAGCCACCGTGCGCACTGCCTCCACCAGTTGCTCCAGCGACACGTCCTTCAACAGGTAGCCGCGCGCACCGGCCTTGAGTCCCTGCAGCACCAGCTGATCATCATCGAACGTGGTCAAGATGATGGTCGGCGGCAGCTCATTGCGAACCCCCAGCGTCTGCAGTACTTCCAGCCCGCTCATGTTCGGCATACGCAGATCGAGCAGCACGACATCGGGCTTTATACGCGGAATGTCCTGCACCGCCTGCGCGCCGTCCGCGCATTCGGCGACGACGCGAATATCCTCGGCCAGATCCAGCAGCGAACGAACGCCCTGGCGCACCAGATTTTGGTCGTCGACGAGACAAACGGAAATCATCGTGAATCCTCAGGCAACATGACTCGACAGAGCTGACTTGGAAGATCGGCGGCAACGCTGTCTCCGATACGGAGGCATTCTCGCACGCCAGCCCTAACCCTCAACATTACGACACACTCAGTGCGGGTGGTTCAAATCGCGTCGGTGCGTGGGCCAGTGCGGTTTGCTCGCCCAGCGGCAAGCGCACGATCAGCGCAAACCCCTTGCTGACGCCCGTATCCAGGGTCAGGCTGCCGCCGAACTCGACCAGTCTCTCGCGCATGCCGGACAGCCCATTGCCAGGCGAGAACTGATCGGCCCCGCGACCGTCATCGCGCGCATGCAGATCCAGCAGATCCGCCTCGACGTAGGCAAAGTTGAGCCACAGGTTGCGTGCGCCAGCATGGCGGGCGGTATTGGTGATGATTTCCTGCGCGCATCGCAGCAGAACCTGCGCGCGGCGAGGATCTTCCACGCTGAAGCGCGGCGGCATGGTCACGTGAACATCGAGCCCGGGGACGCCCTCGGTCAGGCTGCGCAAGGCCTGGGTCAAGTCGATCGCGTCGTCCTGGCGCAGCTCGCTGACCGCCTCGCGCACATCTGCCAGCAGGTGCTTGGCCGTGCTTTGCGCGCTGAGCACGTGCGTACGAGCCGCCTCGTTACTGAGATGGCTGGCCACTTCCAGGTTCAGGCTCAAGGCGGTCAGGTGATGACCAATCAGGTCGTGCAGGTCGCGCGCGATGCGCATGCGCTCGGCAATCCGGGTCGACTCGGCCAGCAGCGCGCGGGTGGCGCGCAGTTCGGAGTTGAGCCGGCGTTGCGCCTCGCGCTCCTCGGTCTGCTGACTGGCCACGGCCGAGGCCACAAACACCAGCACGGCGATACCCAGATACAGGCTGGCCTGCAGGAAACCCAGCGTGAAGCTGTGTTCATACTCCGGGAAAGTGGCGAAAATCGGCACCAGGATCAGCTGCTGGAAAACCAGCCAGAACACCGCAAGCCAGAACGGCAGTAGCCAGGGCAGCGCCACCGAAGCCACCACCATCAGCATGGCCGACAGCCCGCTGTGGCTGTACCAGCCGACCGCCATCGCCGCTGCCGTCATCAGGGCCAGACCCAGCAGCTTCAGGCCCGGGTATCGTCGCGAACCGAGATTGCTGGTTAGCAGCCAGTACATCAGGCCAAAGATGAGGTAGCACAGCGTCCACAGCAGCAGCGCGAAATTCGGGCGGTGCAGCTCGTTGAGGCGCTCGGTGGCCCAGTTGGTGATCAGCGGCGTGCCCACCGACAGGTAGGTAAAGAAGCCCGCGTAACGGAGCAGTCGGATGTGATTGAAGAAAGGCCAGCGCATGCCACGCATGATTGGGTGTGCAGGAGTTTCGCGCAATGCGCGAGAAGTCATGCTTCTCTCGCGGCGTCACGCGACTCGACGCTTTACGAAGCTTTTACATACCTTCGCCGAGATGTACGGGCATCGGCTGCATGCCATAATGAGCCATTGTGCGAGGCCATTGATCGGCCTCGTTCCCGAATCCAACCTTGCGGAGCAACGAATGGCCCTTGCCATCCGCGACGTGCGCGAGCACGACCTGGATGCCGTACTGGCGCTCAACAACGCTGCCGGTCGCTCCATCCTCGCCCTAGACGCTGCCCAGTTGCGCTATTTCTACGAGCACGCCGAATATTTCCGCGTGGCCGAAATCGACGGTCACCTGGCCGGGTTCCTGATCGCGCTGCGTGAAGGCGGCGACTATGTAAGTCCCAACTATCGCTGGTTCGCCCAGCACTATTCCCAGTTTGTGTATATCGACCGCATCGTGATCGCCAATGCGTATCGCCGTCACGGCCTCGGTCGCATTTTCTATTGCGACGTGCACAGCTACGCCGAGGTGCGCGTGCCATTGCTCACCTGCGAGGTATTCCTGGAGCCGCGCGACGACGTGGTCGTGCTGTTCCACGGCACCTATGGCTTTCAAGAAGTTGGCCAACAGCGCATGGACGAGCACGGCCCGCAGGTCAGCCTGCTGGCGAAAGACTTGCCCAGCTACGCCTACGTGCGTGAAACCTGGCTCGATCACGGCGGCCTGCCGGACGCGCCATGGCTGAGTGAACGCCAGCGCCCGTTCGTGGATGGTTCCAGTCGCAATGGCTCCAGCCCGCGCCGGCTCGCCGGGGAGCGGCACCCTTGAACGTGAAGACAGAAACCACCGATGCCTGCGACCTGCGTTTTGGCCAGGTCGGTATCGCCTGCGTGCGGGTGCGCCGGGTCGACGCGGCCGCCTTGTGCGATGAACTGGAACGACGCGTACGGGCGGCGCCACAGATGTTTTCCCGCGCAGCTGTGGTGCTGGATCTGAGCCATCTGCTGGACCTGCCCGACGACGGTGCCGTCGACGCCCTGCTCGAGGCGGTGCGCAGCGCGGGCATGTTGCCGGTGGGCTTGGCCTACGGCACCAGTGAAACGGAAGCGCTGGCCAAGCGCATGGGTTTGCCGCTGATTGCGAAGTTCCGCGCCGCTTATGAACCCTCCAACGGCGGCCAGGTTGCCGCCGAACCCGCTCCGCGCGCCGCCGAAACACCGGCGGTCCAGCGCGAGCCGATACTCTCCGCCCCCGCGCCGGGCAGCATGCAAGGTGCCCAGCACCATGCCAGTCCGGTGCGCTCGGGCCAGCAGATCTACGCACGCGATCGCGACCTGATCGTCACCGGCGCCATCGCGAACGGCGCCGAAGTGATCGCCGACGGCAACATCCATATCTACGGTGGCCTGCGCGGCCGCGCCATGGCCGGCGCGCAAGGCGACGAGAAGGCACGTATCTTCGTGTCCGACTTTCGCGCCGAACTGGTGGCCATCGCCGGACACTATCGCGTGTTTGAACAGATTCCTGACAACCTTGAGGGCCAGTCCGTGCAATGCTGGCTCGAAGGCGAGAAGCTGCTGATCGCCAAGCTCTAGTTACCGATTAACCGATTACCTAACAACAAGAACATAAACGGAGATGAGCCATTGACTGCTGAGATTATCGTTGTCACCTCCGGTAAAGGCGGCGTCGGAAAGACGACGACCAGCGCCTCCCTCGCCACCGGCCTGGCCATGGCCGGCAAGAAAGTGGCCGTCATCGATTTCGATGTCGGCCTGCGCAATCTCGATCTGATCATGGGCTGCGAGCGACGCGTGGTGTACGACTTCGTCAACGTCGTGCACGGCGAAGCGACGCTCAAGCAGTCGCTGATCAGGGACAAGCGCCACGACAATCTTTACGTGCTGGCGGCCAGCCAGACCCGCGACAAGGATGCACTGACCCAGGAAGGCGTCGAAAAAGTGCTCGACGGCCTGTCCGAGGACGGCTTTGATTACATCGTTTGCGACTCTCCGGCCGGCATTGAAAAAGGCGCGCATCTGGCGATGTACTTCGCGGATCACGCGGTGGTCGTGGTCAATCCGGAAGTGTCTTCGGTGCGCGACTCCGATCGCATTCTCGGCCTGCTCGCCAGCAAGACCCGGCGTGCCGAACGCGGCGAAGGCCCGGTCACCCAGCATCTGCTGCTGACCCGCTACAACCCGGCGCGCGTCGCCATCGGCGAAATGCTCAGCGTGAAGGACGTCGAGGAAATCCTCGGCATCGAAGTGGTTGGTGTGATCCCTGAATCGGAGAACGTGCTGACGGCGTCCAACAACGGCATCCCGGTGATCGTCGACGCCAATTCGCACGCCGGTCAGGCCTATAGCGATACCGTGGCTCGCATCCTCGGCGAAGAGCGTCCGTTGCGCTTCATCGACGTGCCCAAGAAGGGCTTTCTCCAGCGCGTATTTGGAGGTTGATCACGATGGGTATTCTTGATTTCCTGAAGCGCAAGCCGGAACCGACCGCCACCGTGGCCAGGGAGCGCCTGCGCATCATCGTGGCGCAGGAGCGCTCTACCCGCGGCGCGCCGGATTACCTGCCGATGATGCGAAACGAGTTGCTCGAAGTGATCAAGAAATACGTCCACGTCGATCTCGATGCGATCAACATCAACTTCGAGCGCGACAGTGGGCATGAGATCCTTGAGCTGTCGGTGACGCTGCCCGATGGCAAGCCCACCGCCAAAGCCGAATCAAAGAACGAAGCCAAGACCGGGTAAGCTTCTCCGTCTGGCGATGGTGGTTGGCCTGAAACCAGGCGATTCGGCGTCGCCGGGCGTCACCACCGCCGCAATGACCGGCGTCGCCTCAACGCGGCAACACGCGCATGTATTCCGATAGCCTCCTCTCGCCTGAATCCATCGACCCGGCCAGCACCGTCATACGTATGGCGGAAATGGGCTTAGACGTGCCACGCGCCCTGCTCGCCCGCTACGATCTGCAATTGCAGCACGTGGCGCATGGCGAACCCATTCCCGGCAGTTTCTGGGGCGACGAGGAAGCGGGCATCATCGGCAGCACGGTGCACGCGCGCGACGACACACCGGTGCATTCGCTGCTGCATGAAGCCGGCCATCTGATCGTGCTGCCGCCAGAGAGACGGCTGGACGTCCATACCGATGCGACCGATTCGATCGAGGAAGAAGACGCCACCTGTTATCTGCAGATCGTTCTGGCGGACCAGTTGCCCGGTGTGGGGCGCGAACGCCTGATGGCGGACATGGACGCCTGGGGCTATTCGTTCCGGCTCGGCTCGACCCGAGCCTGGTTCGAACACGACGCCGGCAATGCACGACAATGGCTGATCGATCGATGCCTGCTGACACCCGATGGTTGCTCGCCGATATGGAGCACCGACCGGGCTGGTGGCGTATCCTGCCGCGCTGGGTAACACCACGCATCCCTCTTTATCGTTCGTCACCGACAACCTTCAACAAGCAGGCTCACCGTGCCGAGAACCATTCGCGACTCGATCCGCATCAACGACTGGCGCCGCCGCGTGGCGCGCGGACTGATGCGCCTGCTGTTCGGTGCGCCGGCACAACTGAGCAGCGAGCCATTGCCGCGCACCGGCATCTACCGCATCGTGATCTGCCATGTCAGCCATACCCTGGGCAACGCGCTGCTATTGACTCCGCTGATCCAGGAACTCGAGGCAACCTGGCCTGGCGCGGAAATCGACATCGTCACGCGCAGCCAGGTCGGCCAGCAGCTCTACGGTCACTACGCTGGCGTCAATCGAGTATTTCAGCTGCCCTCGCATGGCGTCGGTCATCCGGTGCAATGGCTGCGCGGCATTCGTGGCATGCGCAAGGCACATTACGATCTTGCGATCGATCCGGATCCGCAATCGCAAACCGGCCGCTTGCTGTTGCTGATGGCCCATGCCACTTACAAGCTCGGTTTCACGGGACGCAAGAAAAGCGGCAACGTGACACACGCCGTAGCGATACCTGAAGCGTTGCCCAGCAAGGGGCAGCGTCCGGTGTTTTTGCTTCGTAGCGCGCTAGGTGACGCGATCGGCTCGTCTTATCCGGTGCCTGATATCCGACTCGACGCGATCGAGTCGGACAAGGGCCAGGACACGCTGGCGCGCGTTCTGGCCGCATCGCCTGCCGCCTTGTCATCGCGCAGGAAAACAATTGGCGTCTTCGCCAATGCCACCGGCCCGAAGCTGCTCGGCCAGGACTGGTGGTCGCCACTGTTGCAGGCGCTTGAAGCCAGTTGCCCGGACTACCAGCTGCTGGAAATCATCCCGATGTTCGGACGGTCCATGCTGGGCTCTCGCTATCCGGCGTACTACACCACCGATCTGCGCAAGCTCGGTGGTGTGCTCGCGGCGCTCGATGCCTACATCAGCCTGGACTGCGGCATCATGCATCTAGCCACTGCCTCGCGAGCGCCGACGCTGGGCATCTTCACCACCACCAACGCGGCCGAATGGGGACCGTATGGCGCAGGTAATCACGCCGTGCACGCGTATGAGCTGGCGCCCGACGCGGTTGGTCATAAGCTCGCTGAGCTCATCCGGGGCGATGCTCTGCACACTGAGCCTGTCCTGCGCTAACCTGCGGCTTCGGCCATTCGCGTGATGCCTGTTGGAGGCATGCAGCGATCCGCATGGGGAAGCTGATGATCAAATTCTTGCACGTCGCCACCGCTGTCGCTGTCGTCTGCACGCTGACCACCACGGTGGCAGCGCAGACCACACCACCCACTCCAGCAGCGCAATCCGCACCGGACAAATCGTTTACAAGACTCGCCGACAGTTATTTCGATACGTATTATTTCCCCACCAACCCCAGCACGGCGACCTCTCAAGGGCTGCATACGTTCGACAGCAAGCTGGAGGATTACTCGCGCGCCGGGATCGATGCCAACGTCAAGGCGCTGCAGCAGTGGGAAGCGCGCGTCAATGCGGTCGACCCGGCATCGCTCGGCGAGTTCGTGCGCGGCGACCGCGAACTGGTATTGAACAATATCCACAGCACGCTGCTGACTTTGCAGACGATCCGCCCGTGGCAGAAGAATCCCGATAGCTACTCCAGTGGCATCACCAGCAGCGCGTTCAGTCTGATGGAGCGCAAGTTCGCGCCGCCGGACGTACGCCTGCGAGCGCTTATCGCACGCGAACAGCAGATGCCCACCGCTCTCGGCGAGGCGCGCAAGAATCTCGACAACCCGCCGAAAATCTATACCCAGATCGCGTTGGAACAGCTGCCCGGACTGGTTCACTTTTTTCAGAACGACGTGCCGTCGGCATTCACCGATGTCACTGATGCCGCACTGAAAAAGCAGTTCGCCGACAGCAATGCCGCCGTCATCAAGGCATTGCTGGACTATCAGACTTGGCTACAGAAAGGCGTACTGCCGCGCTCACACGGTGACTTTCGCATCGGCGCGGCGACGTTCCGCGACAAGTTGAAATACGACGAGATGGTCAGCACGCCGCTGGACCAGCTGATCGCGATCGACATGGCGAACATGCGCCAGAACCAGCAGGCATTTGCCGACGTTGCCAAACAGCTCGACCCCGGCAAGACGCCGCGGCAGGTACTGGGTGAACTGGCGTCGGACTATCCGCCGCCGGACAAGATCCTCGACACTTTCCGCGACACGTTCAGCCATCTGATCGCCTTCATCAACCAGAAGCAGATCATCACCATTCCGTCCGACGTGCGCCCGATCGTGGAGGAAACGCCACCCTTCATGCGCGCCACCACGTTCGCGTCGATGGACACGCCCGGACCTTACGAGACCGTAGCGAAGGAAGCGTATTTCAACGTCACGCTGCCTGAAGCCGACTGGAGCAAACAGCGCACGCAGGAGTTCATGGCGCAGTTCAGCTATCCGGTGATCTCCACCATCGCCACGCATGAAGCTTATCCGGGCCATTACATCCAGTTTCTGTGGATGCACCACCTGGATGACCGCGTGCGCAAGCTGCTCGGCGCGAACACCGATGTCGAGGGCTGGGCGCACTACTGCGAACAGATGATGCTTGATGAAGGACTGGCGCAGTTCGAATTCCCCAACGACAAGCACCAGCAACTGCTGCTGCGCCTGGGCCAGTTGCAGGATGCGTTGCTGCGCAATGCGCGCTTCATCGTCGGCATCAAGTTGCATACCGGACAGATGACGATGGATCAGGCGATCGATTTCTTCGTCAAGGAAGGCTATCAATCGCGCGCGGTCGGCGAAGTGGAGACCAAGCGCGGCACCTCCGATCCGACTTATCTGTACTACACGCTAGGCAAGCTGCAAATCATGAAACTGCGCGCCGACCTTGCAGCAAAGGAAGGCAAGGACTTCAACCTGATGCAGTTCCACAACGCGTTCATGCAGCAGGGTTTCGCGCCAATCAAGATCGTGCGCGAAGCGATGCTGCACGACAGCTCGCCGACGCTTTAACACGGCAAGGGCCTGCCGAGGCACTTATTCGGGGAGTAATTGTCTCGGCACTGGTTCTGCGCAGCGTGGCGGCTTAGAGTTTTATCGGGGCGACAACACGGCGTCGCACAGGAGGGGGAGATGGCCGCACGAAGGATTGTGCTGTTGTTTGACGGCACCTGGAACAAACCTGAGTCGAATACCAATGTAGAGCGTCTGCGTCGGTTGATCGCGAAGCGCGATGCCGAAGGCATCGCTCAGATCGTCGACTACATTCCCGGAGTGGGCGTAACTCAAGGCCTGAAGCATCTGCTCGGTGGCGCATTCGGTTACGGCCTGTCCGGCAACGTGATGGAAGGCTACCGTCGACTGTGCGAAAAATGGCAGCCCGGTGACGATGTCTATCTGTTCGGATTCAGCCGTGGCGCTTACACCGCACGTAGCCTGGGTGGGTTCATCCGCAAATGCGGCCTGCTTAAATCAGGCAAGGACAGAAGGGTCAGCAAAGCCGCCGTTTCCGAAGCCTACGATTTCTACCGCGATACCACGATCAAGCCCGACGATGCAGCGGCAGTGGCATTCCGTGCACTTCACTCCATCGAGATCGGCATTCACTTCATCGGCGTGTGGGATACCGTGGGTGCGCTCGGCATCCCTGATACGGCGTCGTGGTTTCCGTTCGCGCGCGCAAGCTACCAGTTCCACGACACCGAGCTCAGCAAGATCGTCAAGTACGCGTATCAGGCACTCGCACTCGACGAGCATCGCGGCGATTTCGCACCGACCGTGTGGACGCGCAACCCCGATACGGTGAAACCCGGCGAGACGCTGACTTCGAAAAAACTCGAGCAGATCGAGATCGAGCAGCGCTGGTTTATCGGTTCGCATGCCGATGTCGGCGGCGGCAATGACCGCGATGGCGCCGGCCGCAAACCCGATCCCCTACCTGAATTGCCACTCGCGTGGCTGCAGCAGAAAGCGATTGCCGCCGGCCTCGGCTGCGATGAAATCTTCGTACCCAGCGCTGACGCCGACACTGGTGTGCCGCGCGATTCCTACGCCGAGTTCATGTATGGGATCTACAAGGAATTCAAGCCGCCATTCGATCGCACTCTTGGTCTGGGCGTGAACGAAACCGTGGACAACTCCGTGTGGCAACGCTGGCACGTCGACCCCGGCTATCGTTCGCCTTCGCTGGTGCAGGCGCTGGCACGGGCGGTTCTCATGTTGCCGGTCAGCCCTTCGCTCAGCGCGGACCCGGACAGCGATCCCGTGTACGTCACCCAAGTGCCGACGGCGACTATCGTGGATGCGCCGCCGTTCGATTCCAATTCGCCCTGAGCAACGGCGGCTGCGTCGAACCTTAATGCGGCTCGACGATTTCCACCTGGATGACTGCGCCAGGATCCTGGTTGGCCAGCACATGCGGCAGCGGGCGGTGGAGGATGCCGCGATACCAGCGCCAAGCCAGCGCACCAACCACGGTCAAACCCGTGGCACCCAGCGCCAGATGCAACATGCTGTCCGATAGCAGCGGCGACAGCACGCCGGCCACGACACTGCACAGCAACAGGCTGGCGAATGCCTGCGCCGAGGAAATGCCACCACGTTGGTGCGCAAAGCGATCCAGCAACAACAGGGTCAACGTGGGAAACGCCAGCTGCACGCCGACACCGTGCACGATCAGCGGCAACATCGACCACGGCAATCGCGGCTCAGGAAGTATCCACGCCAGCAACAGGTGCAACGCGCAGGCCGCCAGCATCACCGCGTAGCCCAGGTTCACCGTAAACGCCGCGCTGCGCCGCTCAGCCATCCGTCCGGACAACCAGGCGCCGCCAACCAGGCCCAGCACGACCGGCACGAACAACCATGGAAAGCCTACAGGCGACAGATGCAATAACTCGCGCACGATGCGTGGTGCCGAGGATATGTACAGGAACAGTCCGGCAAAATTTACCGAACAGGAAATCAATAGCGGCCAGAACGGACGGTCGCGACTGAAGGCCAGGTAGCTAGCTAGCAATGGACGTGGCGCAAACGAGGTACGCCGGGCCGGTGGGTGGCTTTCCTCCAGCCACAGCATCAAGGCCAGTGCCAGCAGCGCGGTGAACCCGGTCAATACCCAGAAGATGCCGTGCCAGCCACCCAGCGGCAACAGCAGTGCGCCAACCATCGGCGCGATCACCGGCGCCACGCCGAAAATCATCATCACCCGCGACATCATCCGCTGCGCCGCGGCGCCTTCGAGACTGTCGCGGATCAACGCGCGTCCCACCACCAGCCCGGCGCCAGCGCACACACCTTGCAGGCCGCGACAGACCAGCAGCATGGCGAACGACGTCGACAAGGCTGCGCCCACCGAAGCGAGCGCATAGACCAGCATGCCCGCCACGATCACCGGCTTGCGTCCTATCGCATCGGAGATCGCACCGTGAAACAGGCTCATCGTCGCGTAGGTGATTAGGTACACACTGATCAGCTGTTGCAGCGCCGCGTTGTCGACGGCAAAACGCGCACCGATCAGCGGGAATGCCGGAAATACAGCGTCGATCGAGAACGGGCCGATCATCGAGAGTGCTGCCAGCAGCCAGGGCAGGCTGCGCCGCACGGTGCGATGGGCTGGGTTCATGGCGTAAGAGCGTCGGCGGAGGCCGGGCGAGTATAGATGGCCAACGCAAAGATTCGCCGCTATTGACGGCAAGGCCGCCGGATCGAATAGGATAGCCACTCGGGAGATGGCATGCCTCCCGTTTCGCGAAAGCCCCAGGGCGATCCGAAACAAACCGCCTCTCGCCTGGCGTTGAGGTTGATGATGCCTGCACCACCGGTTTCCGGCGGCGCAGGCGTGCCTGCCACCGCGGCAACCGGACACTCTCATTGTCAGGAGACGCGCTCGTGGGTTTTAGCGGATTTGCAGCGGTAGGTATCGGCGGTGTGTTGGGCTGCTGGTTGCGTTGGGGTTTGGGTGTGTTGCTCAATCCTTTGTTTCCCACTTTGCCGCTGGGCACACTGGTGGCGAATCTTGCCGGCGGCCTGATGATGGGCTGCGTGATGGGCCTGTTCGATCACTTTCAGACCTTTTCGCCCGAGCTGCGGCTGTTTGTGTTCACCGGTTTTCTGGGGGGGCTGACCACGTTCTCCACCTTCTCGGCCGAGTCCGCCACGTTATTGCTGCGTCAGCAATACCTCTGGTTCAGCGGTCACGTGATGGTGCACGTGATCGGATCGTTGGCGATGACCGTGATGGGCATCGCGCTGACCCACAGCTTGCTGCGTCATTGATCGGGAAGCCGCATGACTCAGGAAACGGTACAACAAGGCGTCCACCTTTATTTCTACTGCCATTTGCGCGCCAGGCACGATGGCATGTTGCTGTCCGAATGGCTGCTGGAGCAGGCCAAGCGCGAGGGCCTCGGCGGTGGCTCGGTGTTCCGCGCGATCGCCGGCTTCGGCCGACACGGGGTATTGCATGAGGAGCAGTTTTTCGAACTGGCTGATGATCTGCCGGTAAAGGTCGAGTTCCTTCTGCGCGAAGATCAGGCCGAACTGCTGCTGCAGCGGGTACGCGCCGCCGGCGTTGACGTTGTGTATGCACGCTCACCGGCAAGTTTTGCCCTGCTCGACAAACGTCGACCGTCCTGACCGGGCGCGGCGCCAATATCCATCCAGACAGCGAGGGAAGGCATGAGTCAGGACAGCCTCAAGGATCGTGCGAGCAGCCTGCTCGAAAGTGCCGGCATCCGCATCAACGGCAATGCTCCGATCGATCTGCGCGTGCATGACGAGCGGCTGTATGCCCGTGTGTTTGCGCGCGGCTCACTGGGCCTGGGTGAGTCGTACATGGACGGATGGTGGGATGCCGATGACCTGCCCGGGCTATGCACCCGGCTGCTGACCGCCGGGCTGGATCAGGAGCTGAAAACCCTCGACACCCTGCTCGCCCATCTGAAGGCCCGCTTCATCAACCTGCAGCGCGGCGATCGCGCGTTCGAGATCGGCAAGGTGCACTACGACCTCGGCAACGATCTGTTCCGCGCCATGCTGGGCCGGCGCATGGTGTATTCGTGCGGCTACTGGGCGGAATCCGACAACCTCGACGACGCGCAAGCAGGCAAGCTCGACCTGGTCTGTCGCAAGTTGCAGCTGAAGCCCGGACAGCGTGTGCTGGATATCGGCTGCGGCTGGGGCGAGGCGCTGAAGTACGCGGCGGAACATTACGGCGTCGAAGGCGTCGGCATCACCGTATCGCAGCAGCAGGCCGAGTACGCGCGCGAACTATGCGCCGGGCTGCCGATCGAGATCCGATTGCAGGACTATCGCGACATCGATGAGAAGTTCGACGCGATCTATTCGATCGGCATGTTCGAACATGTCGGCGGCAAGAATTACCGCGCCTATTTCGAAGCGGTGCGACGCTGCCTCAAGGACGATGGGTTATCTCTGCTGCACAGCATCGGCAGCAACAGCGCACCGGCACAAACCGATCCGTGGATCGAGAAATATATTTTCCCGAACTCGATGATACCCGCAGCTAGTCAGGTCACCGCCGCACTCGAGGAGCTGTTCGTGGTCGAGGACTGGCACAACTTCGGTACCGACTACGACCGCACATTAACGGCATGGCACGCAAACTTTGAAGCCGCGTGGGCCACATTGTCAGCGAATTACGACGAGCGCTTCCGACGTATGTGGCGCTATTACCTGGCGGTTTCCGCTGCGGTATTTCGCAGTCGTCGCGATCAGCTGTGGCAACTCACCCTGAGCCCGCACGGCGTACCTGGCGGGTACCGCGTGCCTCGCTGAGCCATCGCCACGGCGGCGGTGTCGTGCCAACATCGTCGTCACGTACGCTGCCAGGAAGATCCATGTCACTGTTCCTCCATGCCCGCCACTACGCAGTGGCTTTGCTGTTTGGTCTGCTGCTGGTTGCCCCCGCCATGGCGCAACCCGCGCTGTGGGTCGTAAAAAATACTCACACCACCATCTACCTGTTCGGCACCGTGCACCTGCTTCCCAACGACACCAACTGGCGCTATCCGGCACTGGAAAAAGCACTGGCCGCCAGCGACTCGCTGACGATCGAGCTCACTGACGACGATGCTGCCCACATGCAGGCGCTGGTACTGCAATACGGACTGGACCCGAGCCATCCGCTGTCGAGCAAACTGTCGCCTGCGGAAAACACCACGCTGACCCAGGCCGCACAAACCGCCGGCGTACCGGGCGGCGTCCAGACGCTGCAGCTGATGCGTCCCTGGCTCGCCGCACTGACGCTGTCGGTGGCGCCATTACTGAAAGCCGGCCTCGACCCTGAGCACGGGGTCGACAAGTTGTTGCAGGCGCAGATGACCCAGGCCGGCAAGCCGGTGCACGGAATGGAAACTGCCGAACAACAGATCCGTTTTCTCGCCGATCTGCAGCCTGCGGTCGAGCTGGCCATGCTGCGCTCCACGCTGCACGACATCGACGAGGGCAGTAGCGAACTCACCGAGCTGATCGACGCATGGAAAGCCGGCGACATCACAACCATCGCCCGGCTGGAAGACGAGGATCTGCGGCAACGCGAACCACAGCTCTATCAGCGTCTGTTGATCGATCGTAATCAGGCCTGGGCCGCACAGATCGCCCACATGCTGCAACAGCCCGGCACCTTCTTCATCGCCGTCGGCGCCGCGCATCTGGCCGGCCCGGACAGTGTGCAGCAGCAGCTGGGCAAGCTGGACATCGAAGCGGTTCGCCAATAGCAGGCCCGGCCATGGTGGCCAATGTAGGAGCCACTGCGGGAAGCTTTACGGTGAAATCTGATTCCCCAGCTCGTCATCCCTGCGAAGGCAGGGACCCAGTAGCCTCAGGTTCCCACAGAGCCAGGTTCCCGCAAAGTGGGGGGACTGGGTTCCTGCCTTCGCAGGAATGACGAGCGTGAACGACAAGTCCGGGCATGCGCTCCTACAAGAACCCGCCGCTTTCTGGCACCATCGTCCGGCTATCCGCGCGCCGCGCGCAACTCATCAGACGTAACCGCATGAACCTGCAAGCCAATTACGAACAGATACCGCTCAAGGAATACGCCGAGCGGGCCTACCTCGACTACTCGATGTACGTGGTGCTCGACCGCGCGCTGCCGTTCGTCGGTGACGGGCTGAAGCCGGTGCAGCGACGCATCATCTACGCGATGAGCGAGCTGGGGCTGGCCGCCACGGCGAAGCCGAAAAAATCCGCGCGCACCATCGGCGACGTGATCGGCAAGTTCCATCCACATGGCGACAGTTCCTGCTATGAAGCAATGGTGCTGATGGCGCAGCCGTTTTCGTACCGCTATCCGCTGGTCGACGGCCAGGGCAACTTCGGTTCGCCAGACGATCCGAAAAGTTTCGCGGCGATGCGCTACACCGAGTCAAAACTCAGCCCGATCGCCGAGGCACTGCTGGGCGAGCTGGGCCAGGGCACCGTCGACTGGGTACCGAATTTCGACGGCACCATGGACGAACCCAGCTGGCTGCCGTCGCGCGTGCCGCACGTGCTGCTGAATGGTTCGATGGGTATCGCGGTCGGTATGGCCACCGATATCCCGCCACATAACCTGCGCGAACTGGCCAGCGCCTGCATCCGCCTGCTGGACGATCCGGACGCTACCGTTGCCGATCTGTTCGAGCATGTGCGCGGTCCGGACTACCCGACCTCGGCGGAGATCATCACCCCGCGCAGCGAGCTGCTGGCGATGTACCAGAACGGCATCGGCTCGGTGCGTGCCCGCGCGGTTTACCAGCGCGAGGAAAGCAACATCGTGATCACCGCGCTGCCGCATCAGGTCAGCCCATCGAAGATCCTCGAGCAGATCGCCGCGCAGATGCGCGCAAAAAAGCTGCCGATGATCGAGGACCTGCGCGACGAGTCCGATCACGAAAATCCGATTCGCCTGGTGATCGTGCCGCGCTCCAATCGCGTCGATGCAGACGAAACGATGCAGCATCTGTTTGCCACGACGGATCTGGAAAAGAGCTTCCGCGTCAATCTCAACATGATTGGTCTGGACGGCCGCCCGGCGGTGAAGGATCTCAAGCGCATCCTCACCGAGTGGCTGACTTTCCGTACCAGCACGGTTACCCGCCGGCTCAACCATCGCCTGGCCAAGGTCGAACGTCGCCTGCACCTGCTGGAAGGCCTGCACATCGCCTACCTCAACCTGGACGAGGTGATCCGCATCGTGCGCAGCGAGGACGAGCCGAAGCCGGTTTTGATGGCCCGCTTCAAGCTTTCCGAAGAGCAGACTGACTACATTCTCGAAACCCGCCTGCGCCAACTCGCGCGGCTGGAAGAAATGAAGATCAATGCCGAGCGCGACCAGCTCGAAGAAGAACGCGCCAAGATCAGCGTGCTGCTGAAATCACCGGCCAAACTGAAGAGTCTGATCAAGGAAGAGTTGCGCGCCGACGCCGCAAAATTCGGTGACGATCGCCGCTCGCCGCTGGTGCAGCGCGACGCCGCTCAGGCGCTGGACGAAAGCGCGCTGGTGGTCAGCGAACCCGTCACCGTGGTGCTGAGTCAGAAGGGCTGGGCACGCGCCGCCAAGGGACACGACATCGACGCTGAAGGCCTGAATTACCGCGAAGGCGACGGCCTGCTGGCGGCGGTGAAGGCGCGCACCACACAGCAGGTCGCGTTCATCGATTCCACCGGCCGCAGCTACTCCACGCTGACTCATACGCTGCCCTCGGCGCGCGGCAACGGCGAGCCGCTGACCGGGCGCTTCAGCCCGGTAGGCGGCGCCAGCTTCGACGCCGTCATCGCTGGCGACAACGACACGCGACTGATTCTCGCCACCGATTTCGGCTACGGCTTCGTCACCCGTTTCGAGGCGCTTACCGGCCGCAACAAAGCCGGCAAGCAGATCATCAGTCTCAGCGACCATGCGAAAATCCTGGCGCCTCAGGTCAGCGCCGACCCCGCGCGTGACCGCATCGTGGTAGTTACCACGGAAGGCCATCTGTTGATGTTCTCAGTCGCCGAGCTGCCCGAACTGGACAAGGGCAAGGGCAACAAGCTGATCGAGGTACCGAAGGCAAAACTCGTCAGCGGCGATGAGCGCGTTGCAGGCATTGCCGTGGTCGCCGAGGGCAAGGGTGAAGTCACCCTGTATGCCGGTCAGCGCAAACTCACCCTGAAATGGTCGGACCTGGTTGAATACGGCGGCAACCGCGCCAGCCGTGGCGGCCTGCTGCCACGCGGTTTGCGCAGGGTCGAGCGGATCGAGACGACGGCTTAGGAACTTCCGCAGTACCATAGACACAAACAGGGATGTGCACGCCTTTCGGCATCGTGCGTTGAACACGTCATATCCCCGGAGCACGTATGAACATCAAATGGCTAATCGCTCCCTTGGCAGCCCTGCTGGTTGCCTCGGCATGGGCGCAGACCGCGCAGCCGTTGAACCTCAAGCTGCCCGCCAACTTGCCCGCCGCAAGCTCGTCCACGGCGAAACCCGCGAGCTCCAGCTCAGTCTCCAGTGCCAGCTCGACACCCGTCGCTGGCGCGACCGCCAAGGCTGGCACAGCGGCTCCTGCGAAGCCGGCTCCGGGCGTGTACTACGGCGACACCAGCGGCAGCACGGACGCCGGCCTTGCCAGCGCCCAAGCCTGTGATGACTCCAAGTTCAACGATCCGCAGGTGCACGGCAGTGTCAGCACCGGTGTGGTCAGCGGCAGTCATATGGGCACCGGCACCTGGGAAGGTGGTGAGGTGAATGTCACCAAGACCTACGGCGATTGCGATCACCCGACCGGCAGCGTCGGCTTTTCGATCAGCGTCAACCAGGGCCAGGGCAACTTCGGCAACTATCGCAATCACGGCTTCTGATCAGCGCCAGAGCAAAGCCCTGACCTGATGAATTCCGCGCACTACAGGCGCGTGAATGACCATGACTGCATGCGGCCATCGTGATACGGCATCACGCCATGGAACGGGCGTGGATCATCGTCGAACACCAAGGGCAGAAAGTGACGATCGCCTTCCCACATGGGCAAGGTCATCAGGTCATTCCGTTTCACCCATTCCAGCGCGCCTTCCGCATTGGCCTGCAACGGCACCCCCGTATAGCGATCAATCAGGAAGATAAAGCCGAGCCAGTCTTCGCCCTACTTGCCGAAGCCGGGCCAGTTGAGCGTGCCGCGCAGCCGCATCGACTCGCAGCTGATACCGGCTTCCTCCAGAATTTCGCGCTGCATGCAAGCGGCGATATCCTCACCCGGCTCCATCTTGCCGCCGAGACCGTTGTACTTGCCAAGATGCTGGTCATCCGGCCGTGCATTGCGATGGATCATCAGCACTTCGCTGCGATCGGGCGACAGCACATAGCCGAGCGTGGCCACAATGGGGGTGTAAGGCATGGGAGAACTCGCCGACAGGAAACCCAAGTCTAGCGGCACGCCCGGATCGATGCCTGAGCGTGTGCTTGAGAACTGCGGCACAGGCTCTTACCGCCGACGGTCATCGGGCTTGCGCATGATCGGCGGGCCGGCGACCATCGACAGATGCGATCCTCGACTCCCCTTTCCCTACGCTCCATCCGTGGTCGGCAGCCGCTGCGCTGGCTGCTTCCCTTCCTGTTGCTCGCCGGCGTGCTCGGTTGCGACTCCAGCGCGCAGGCGCTCAGCAGCCGCGAGTTGACGTTCGACGGCCAGATCTATCGCGTCGTTCACCTGGATCTCAAACGTGAGTCTTTGAGCCTGCACTGGCGCGATCCACAAAGTGGCCAGCCGTTTGGCAGCATCGAGACGCTGCGCCAGTGGGGCGACGCGCATCGTCAGCGACTGCTGTTTGCCGCCAATGCAGGCATCTACGACCGGCAGTTTGCGCCACTGGGGCTGTATGTGGAAAACGGCAAGACCGTGGTTCCGTTGAACTTGTCGCACGGCAACCCTGCCTCCGGTAATTTTTCGCTGTTGCCCAACGGCGTATTCGCGGTGTATCCGGACGGCCACGCAGCCGTGCGCAGCAGCAGCGATTTCAAGGCCGATGGCAAACCCGCACAATGGGCGACCCAGTCGGGTCCGATGCTGTTGATCGATGGCAAACTCAACGAACAATTCGTCGACGACTCCGACAGCGTGAAGTGGCGCAGTGGCGTATGCATGAAAACACCAACCGAGGCCGTATTTGCCGTGAGTGAAGCACCCGTTAACTTCCATTCGTTTGGACGGCTATTTCGCGACCAGCTCGGCTGCCGCGATGCACTGTATCTCGACGGCACGATTTCCCAGATGTACGTTGATGGCGAAGGCTACGCTGGCGCGCCGCCGTTCATGGTCAAGCCGTATGCCGGTATCTTTGCCGTGTTTGTCGCACAATGACGACACGACGTTGGCGGCTATGGCGCGGCCTGCTGCTGGCACTGCTGGTACTGGTGCTGGCGGTGTTCGCCACCGGTTGGTGGTTGCTTGGCGGTAGTCGTGCACGCCTTGATGGGCAGCACACGCTGGCCGGTCTGAGCGCCAGTGTGCGCCTCAGTCGTGACGCGCTGGGCACCGTCACGCTGCAGGGGCAGAACCGCGGCGACCTCAGCTATGCGCTCGGCTATGTGCACGCGCAGGAACGCTTCTTCGAGATGGATCTGATGCGTCGCGTGTCGGCGGGCGAGCTGGCTGCACTGGTGGGTTCGGCGGCGCTTCCCTCCGATCTCAATCACCGCCGCCATCGGTTGCGTGCGGTTGTCGAAGCGGCTTACGCGCAAATGCCCCCGGCGCAGAAACTACAGCTCGATCGCTATCGCGATGGTGTCAACGCCGGCCTGGCCGATCTCCGTGTGCGACCGTGGGAATACCTGCTGCTGGGCACCCGGCCACAACCGTGGCGATCGGAAGACAGCGCGCTGGTGATCGCCGCGATGTATCTGGACTTGAATGGCGACGGGCGAAACCAGCGCGAACTACGGCTGGCGCAAATGCGCTCGGTATTGCCCGGCCCACTGGTGGATTTTCTGCTGGCGCCCGATCCCAACTGGGAAGCTCCGCTTAGCGGTCGGCTGTCCCCGTCGCCCATCGTCCCCGCCGCCGATGTGTTCGATCTGCGCCATCTGGCTGCCACCACACCCGCCTGGGCATTCACCGATCTGGCGGCGCTTGCGCCGGCCGCCGACATGGCGCGGCCTGGCAGCAACAACTTCGCTGTCGCCGGCACGCTGTCGGATAGCGGAGCGGCCATGCTCGCGAACGACATGCACCTGGGCCTGCGCGTACCGAACATCTGGTTTCGCACCCGCCTGCGCTATCCCGATCCGGGCGCACCCGGGGGACAACGCGACGTCAACGGTGTAAGCCTGCCCGGCACGCCGGCGATCATCGTCGGCTCCAATGGCCAGATCGCATGGGGCTTCACCAACAGCTATGGCGACTGGCTGGATTGGGTTCGTGTGCTGCGCGATCCCGCCAACGTCACCCGCTACAAGGTGCCCGAAGGCTGGGCCACGATCGAAAGTCACGACGAACACATCCAGGTCAAGGGCAAGCCGGACACGATCCTCAAGGTTGAGGACACCCGCTGGGGGCCGGTCATGGCCAGCGACGTCGACGGTACGCCACTGGCGCTGTCGTGGATCGGCGATCAACCACGAGGCTACAACGTCGTGTTGATGCAGCTCGAACACACAGCCGACGTCCACGCAGCGCTGGACCTGGGTCCGCAGCTCGGCATGCCGCCCCAGAATCTGCTCGTCGCCGACCACGCCGGGCATATCGGCTGGACGCTCGCCGGCAATGGCATTCCGTTGCGCGTGGGCTTTGATCCACAGTTGCCGGCCGACTGGTCCAGCCCGGGTAGTGGCAGGCAAGGCTGGGCAATGCCTGCGCAATACCCGCGCATCGAAGATCCCAGCAATGGCCGGCTATGGACGGCGAATAACCGAACGGTCGACGGCGACGCGCTCGCCCTGCTGGGCAACGGCGGTCACGACCTTGGTGCGCGTGCGCAACAGATTCGCGACGATCTGTTGGAACGCAGCAAGTTCATGCCCCGCGACATGCTTGATGTGCAGCTGGACAATCGCGCGCTCTTCATGAGCCGCTGGCAGTTCCTGTTGCAGGACACGCTGACCGACAGTACCGACCCAGCGTTACTCCAACTACGGCAGATCACAGCGCAATGGCGTGGCCGTGCCGCTGTCGACAGTGTCGACTACCGCCTCGTTCGTGCGTTCCGAAGCCAAGTCACCGAGCGTGTGTTGGCACCCTTCATCGCGCGGGTAAAACAGCGTTACAGCGATTTCGCCTGGCCTGGCGAAAATAGTACCGAGGCAGCGGTGTGGGCGCTGATCAGCGCGCACCCGGCGCATCTGCTCGATCCGCAATATCACGACTGGCACGCCATGCTCACTGCCGCCGCAAAGCAGGTGGTGAACGAGCTGGGCCAGCAGCCCGGCGGGCTGGTCGCGCGCAACTGGGGTGAGTTCAATCGCAGCGATATCAAGCATCCGCTGTCCGCCGCACTGCCCGGCTGGCTGGGCCATTACCTCGACATGCCCGATCAACCGTTGCCCGGCGACAACAACATGCCGCGGGTCGCCGCCCCTGCCTTCGGCGCGTCCGAACGTCTCGACGTCGCGCCCGGTCACGAAGCCCAGGGCATCCTGGAAATGCCTGGCGGCCAGAGCGACAACCCGCTGTCGCCCTACTACGGCGCCGGCCACGAAGACTGGGTCAACGGCCGCCCCACTCCTCTGCTGCCAGGGCCGGATCAGCACACGCTGACGCTTGAACCGGGTCCGCCTCAGCCGAGGTGAGGGTTCGCTGCGTCGCTACCCTCCAGTACTTTTAAAAGGGCGGGAAGGCGAAGTTGCCTGCTATCAGGCGAAGAGCGACCCCACCCCAGCCCTCCCCTGCAAGCAGGGGAGGGAGCCAGACCCAGCTTCCTCATTTCGCCTGAAATGTGACGAGCATCACACTTTGCTGGTATCGTTCTGGGCGGAAAGCGCAAACCAGGCGCTTCGGCTGGCCGGTTGGGGACCGGTCGAATGAATGGGGACTTCCCGGCACAGGGAAGAGCGTGACTAGTGCGGGAGTGCGGTGCGTCATGACGCAGGCCTCCGTGATACCGGACTTCCGGTACCGCGCGTTCATCAGTTACAGCCACCAGGACAAGTCCTGGGCGGCTTGGCTGCACAAAGCACTGGAAACCTACGCGATCCCGAAGCGGCTGGTCGGCCAGGCCACCGCGGCCGGAGTGATCCCCAAACGTCTCGCACCGATCTTTCGCGATCGCGACGAACTGGCCAGCGCGACCGATCTCGGGCGCAAGGTCAACGAGGCGCTGGCGCAATCGGCGAATCTAATCGTGATCTGCTCACCGCGCGCGGCCACTTCGCGCTGGGTCAACGAAGAAGTGCTGGCGTTCAAGCAGATCGGTCGCAGCGAGAGCATCTTTTGCCTGATTGCCGACGGCGAGCCGAACGCGAGCAGCCTGCCCGGCCGCGAGGCCGAGGAATGCTTTGCGCATGCCCTGCGCTTCAAGATTGACGCCGACGGCCAGTTGACCGATCGACCTACCGAACCGATCGCCGCCGACGCGCGGCCCGGCAAGGACGGCAAGACCAATGCGAAATTAAAGTTGATCGCCGGCATGCTGGACATCGGCTTCGATGCGCTCAAGCATCGCGAGCTACAACGTCGTAATCGGCACATGGCCGCGCTGGCCACGTTGGCACTGATCGTGATGGCGGTGACGACCACCTTGGCGATCGTCGCGGTGATCGCCCGGCATACCGCCGTGGTCGCCAGCCACGCCGCCGAGCGCCGCCAGAAGCAGGCAGAGGCGCTGGTCAGCTTCATGCTCGGCGACCTCAACGACAAGCTGGCGCAGGTGGCGCGTCAGGACATCATGGAAGCAGTCGACGATCACGCGATGGATTATTTCCAATCGTTACCGACTGTCGACGTCACCGATGAAGCACTGGCACAACGCGCCAAGGCATTGGAAAAAATCGGCACCGTGCGTCTGGATCAGGGCCATCTGTCAGCGGCCATGACGTCCTTTCAGGCGGCTTCGACGCTCGCGGCCGCGTTGGCCGCGGCGAAACCCGCGGACACGAAACGACAGCTCGGCTATGCGCGCATCCTGGCTTACATCGGGATGACGCATTGGTATCAGGGAGCGCTCGACATGGCGCAACGCAGTTTCGAGTCGGCGCAGACCGTCTTGTTGCATGCGACGACCGGTGGTGCGAATGATCCGCCGTTGCAGTTCGAACTGGCGACGGTCGACAACAACATCGGTCACGTGCTCGAGGCACGAGGTCACCTCGACGAAGCGCTCGCCCCTTACAGCAGCATGCTGGTGGTGTCCCGGAAACTGGTTGCGGCCCAACCCGACAACACTGACTGGGCGGATCAGCTGGGCGATGCTCACAATAATCTAGGCAAGCTGGCGCTGATGCGTGGCGATCTTGCAACGGCTGTCACCGAGTACTCCGCAGACGACGTCATCGAGACCGCGCTGGCCGCGCGCGATCCCAGGGATAACGACAAGCGCAACAATATGGTGAAGGTTCACGCGATCCTTGGACGCACACAAGCGCTTACCGGTGATCTCGACACCGGAATAAATGATCTGCAGCAAGCGGTCGAGATGTCCACGCAACTGACCAAGGTCGACCCGAGCAACACCGATTTTCAGGAAGATCTCGCGTTGTATTCATCGCAGTTGGCACGCTTGCGGCGACTGCATGACGAGCTGCCTGCAGCGCAGGCTTTAACCGCGCAGTCATTGTCCATTTTTCGTGTGCTGACCAAGCAGGATCCGGCGAACGTAGGATGGCAGCGCGAGTTCGCCGAGGCGCAGACTGAGCACGCCGCACAGTCGCGCGCAGCGAGTCAGACAGACGCCGCTGGCGCGCAGGCTCAGGCCGCGCTAACCCTGTTGGAACCCGTGCAGGCCAAACAGCCCGATGATCGCGCGACCCTGCTGGCCATCATGGGCGCAAAGCTGCTGCTGGCGTCGGTGACAGCGAATGCGCAGTCCGCAGCGCAGCTGCGCAACGACGCACTGCGCACTATGCAGGCAATGAAAAACGGCGCAGGCGATCCACGCCTGCTTGCCATGCAGGTCGAGGCGCAGCTGGCACTGGGAAGAAGAGCCGACGCCCAGTCGGTCATCCAGCAACTGTGGAACAGCGGCTACCGCGATGTGGCGTTCGTGGCGGTGTTGCAGCGTGCGCAGATCGCCTACCCGATCAATGCATCTTTTCAGCAAAAGCTGCTGGCAGCCACTGCCCGTAGCGATCACTCGTAAGAACAGACAATTCAACAGGGGCTTGAACATACGGACGGAGCGCATCGTCCAAAACCTCACCTCCACAGGAGCGCAACATGCCAAACACTATGGATGCATTGTTGAGTGTCACCCTGGATAAAAGCGGTCCGCAATGGTTTCTGCACGTCAATGAAACCAATCACCCGAATTACGTGAATGCGGGGCCCGATCCGCTGTTCCTCGTGTGGACGTTGATGGGGGACGCTTCCACCGGAACGTTTCTACCGCTGCTCGGACCGGAGCTTGGTTTCGCCTGGATCGGAACATCGCCACATTCCGGCATTTTCGATACGCCTTTCCTGTCGGCGAACAATCAATTGAAACTGCTTGATCGCCACACGGGCCCAGGCACGGCAGGGACTTGGACCTACATCCTGCGCGCCAGGATTAATGGCACCGTCTACTCGACAACCGCGTTGTCACCGACGGCGCAAAACACGAATCCCAGGATCAAGAACAACTAGCGTAGATCCGACGCGAAACCGAGGGAGGCCAGTCATGAGTGGATAACGAAACAGGTGTGCGAATGGCGTGGCCGTTAGCCACTACTTCACCGATTCCGGAGAACAACATGTCAATGATCGCCAATCAAAATCAGAATTTTCCGCCAGAAGAAGACGATGAGAACGAGGAAGCCCTTCGTGAACCCGAGCAAGAGTCGGCGGAAGGGGAGATTCGTGTTCCGGCTACGAAGAGCGAGCCGAGAATAAAAAATAACTAGTGCGCCCGCGTAACTATTGGTCCGTACGTTCAGCAACGTTCGATCGGCTCCCAAGCCGGCTGCCGACTACGGCTTCTTCGGAAGCATGGGTTCTCGTGGCCGCACCATTCTCAACGCGCCTCCTTCATCGCCAGGACGCCAGCATGACACCCTTGGTTATCGGCGTGACCAGTCATCGCAATATCCCTGCGCACGAGATGCAGCCTATCCGACAGCGCGTGCGAGATTTTTTTTCCCAGCTCAAGCGCGACTTCCCTGAGCTGCCGCTGGTCGTGGTGTCGGCTTTGGCCGAAGGCGGCGATCAACTGGTCGCCCAAGAGGCGCTCGACGCCGGCGCACGTCTGGTCGCGCCATTGCCGTTGCCGCGCGAGTTGTACGTCGACGATTTTTCCGACGCGGCGGTACGTGAAAAATTCGACGCATTGTGCGGCCAGGCCGAGATCGTTCGACTACCGCAGCTTCTGGCGCAGTCGCGACTGGCGATCGGTTCGCCAGGCATGGCGCGTGATCGTCAGTACGCCAAGGCCGGTGTATATATCGCCAGTCACTGCCACATCCTGCTGGCGATATGGG
>Ga0302177_10000322_pt1 | contig 37589 bp, 32 predicted proteins | sample I_Palsa_E1_2_FD_198780 | JGI IMG/M metagenome (GOLD analysis project Ga0302177, IMG submission 198780) | Peat permafrost microbial communities from Stordalen Mire near Abisko, Sweden - I_Palsa_E1_2 | ecosystem: Environmental > Terrestrial > Soil > Palsa > Peat permafrost | place: Sweden... | reverse complement strand
GGCCAAGACAGTCGTTCGATCGGTACGCCATTCGTGCAGGTCGGAACTTACCCGACAAGGAATTTCGCTACCTTAGGACCGTTATAGTTACGGCCGCCGTTCACCGGGGCTTCAGATCAGGCCTTCGCTGTCTTGCGACAGCTAAGCCCTCCCTTTAACCTTCCGGCACCGGGCAGGCGTCACCCCCTATACGTCGTATTCGACTTAGCAGAGAGCTGTGTTTTTGTTAAACAGTCGCCGAACGCATTTCACTGCGGCCGCCTCGGGCTATAAACCCTAGCGCGGCACCCCTTCTCCCGAAGTTACGGGGCTAATGTGCCTAGTTCCTGAGCCAGCGTTCTCTCGAGCGCCTGTGGATATTCACCTTGTCTACCTGTGTCGGTTTGAGGTACGGGCACCGTTTGTACTCCTTAGAGGTTTTTCCTGGCAGCGTGAAATCAGAGACTTTGTGGCCGTGTGGCCTCGGACCCGGTCTGACTGTTGAATGACCCCGTGGATTTTCCTGCGGGATCCAGCTTGCACCGAGACATCGGGACATCCATCACCCGACTCCCCTATCCTTCTGCGTCACCCCATCGTATAACGTCCAAACGGCGGGACAGGAATGTTGACCTGTTGTCCATCAGTTACGCCTCTCGGCCTCACCTTAGGACCCGCCTAACCCTGAGCGGATTAACCTTCCTCAGGAAACCTTAGACTTTCGGCGACACGAGTTCTCATCGTGTTTATCGCTACTTATGCCGGCAGAGTCTCTTCCATTGCGTCAAGTAGTTCTCTCGATCTACCGTCGAACACAATAGAATGCTCCCCTACCAAATGACGAATTCCCGTAGGAATCGTCAATTCCGCAGCTTCGGTCGCAGACTTAGCCCCGTTGGATTGTCGGTGCGTGAACACTTGACCAGTGAGCTGTTACGCTTTCTTTAAAGGATGGCTGCTTCTAAGCCAACCTCCTGGCTGTCTGTGCGCTCACACGTCCTTTCCCACTTAGTCTGCAGTTTGGGACCTTAGCTGGCGTTCTGGGTTCTTTCCCTCTCGACCACGGAGCTTATCCCCCGTAGTCTCACTCCCGTACTGTTGTACACGGCATTCGGAGTTTGATTGGATTCGGTATCCTGGATGGGACCCTAGTCCATTCAGTGCTCTACCACCGTGGCAAATCATACGAGGCTGCCCCTAAAGGCATTTCGGGGAGAACGAGCTATCACGGAATTTGATTAGCCTTTCACCCCTACCCTCAGCTCATCCGAGCGATTTTCAACTCACACCGGTTCGGTCCTCCAGTCGCGGTTAAGCGACCTTCAACCTGGCCAAGGGTAGATCATCCCGCTTCGCGTCTATTCCCACACACTTGTCGCCCTATTCGGACTCGCTTTCGCTACGGCTCGCTTGCGCTTAACCTTGCGTGTGAGAATAACTAGCCGGCTCATTAAGCAAGAGGCACGCCATCAGGCCTTTCCGCATCCGAAGACGCGGCATAGCCCTCTGACTGCTTGTAAGCATACGGTTTCAGGTTCTATTTCACTCCCCTAGCAGGGGTTCTTTTCGCCTTTCCCTCACGGTACTAGTTCACTATCGGTCGCCAACGAGTATTTAGCCTTGGAGAGTGGTCTCCCCGGATTCCCACTGGGTTTCTCGTGCCCCGTGGTACTCAGGATATCCCTTCGAGTCCGGTAAGCTTTCGGCTACGGGGTTTTCACCCTCTTTGACCCTGCTTTCCAGCAAGTTCACCTAGCCTCCGGATTGGTAACTCTACTCATGGGATCCTACAACCCCGGGATATAAATACCCCGGTTTGGGCTGTTCCGATTTCGCTCGCCGCTACTTTCGGAATCTCTTTGATTTATTTTCCTCCAGGTACTGAGATGGTTCACTTCCCTGGGTTGACTTGTACCGACCTATGTATTCAGTCGGCCATAACCTGGTTTTACCAGGATAGGTTTCCCTATTCGGAAATCCCCGGATCAAAGCCTGCTTGCGGCTCCCCGAGGCTTATCGCAGCTTGCCACGTCCTTCGTCGTCTGTTGGCGCCAAGGCATCCACCGTACGCCCTTAGTAGCTTAACCATAAAACTTACCCAACACGTCGCCATCGCCGGCCTCTGGATGATCACTCATGCAAAGGGCCGACCCCGCGCGTGGAGTAAATTCGCCTTTCCACATTGCGCTACTCTCGAGCAAATATTTGCGGTTTACTACATCATGCGAGCCTTGAAACTCGCATAACATAGTGCCAGCTTCCTTCAGTTGTCAAAGAACCCCAATCCTGTCAACAACTTCCGACTGGATCGTCTCCCCTCCCGGGGGAGTGCGCCAAGGTTTTCTGTGCCGAAGCTCAAAACCCTTTTGCGCAAGAAAAAACCCGGCAACAAGCGCCGGGCGAATCCGTCCTGCCTGCGGGCCGCGTCGTTCGCTGGCCACTAAGGACGGAAGTGCTCGAAGCTCGATTGCTGTCTACCCGGTGTTTGTACCCAAACTCACCTCGAAGAAGAGGAAGGCTAAACCGGTGCTGCCTGCGACAATCTGCTTTCGCAGACACCCGCTGACATCAGGAGAATATAGCACCTTTCAGAAAAAGGTCAAGTATTAATGAAATATTTTTTGGGCAGACTTCTTGTGGATATTCGAGGGTTCTGTGGAAAACGGCGCTCGTCGAACGTGCGTTCCGAGATGAAACTTGTTCGCGCTTACTTGTTGTGCTTGAAATATTCGACCTGGCGCAGACGCTTGGCTGCTGCTTCGCGCGTCTTGTACAGGCCGCCGAGATTTTTTCCCTTCTCGGACAAAACTTTGTAGCCTTCTTTTACTTTTTTGATCACGATCGTTCCCTCCACTGCTAATTATCCGCATCACTGTTACGTCATCAATACGGTTTGCGCTGTAGGCAGGCGCGGGTGATTTGTGTTTTCCTCGAATAGAAATTCTGCGCGGCGCAGAACCGGAATTTGTTTTGCAAAAGCCACCGAGAGGATCGCTGGGATGAAAAACGTGAGAATTGTGATTCGTATCGTGATGGCGTGTTTCCTGCTTTCGATCGCAGCTGCGGAAATCACGCAGGCGCAAACCAAAGAACAGTTGGAGCAATGGAACCAGCCGGTTGCTCCCTTTCGAATTATCGGCAACGTGTATTACGTCGGCGCCTCGGACGTCACGTCGTACCTGATTCATACTCCCGCCGGTGACATCGTGCTGGATGGCGGCTTGGTTCAAACTGCGCCGCAAATTGAAGCGAACATCAAGACGCTGGGTTTCAAACTGGACGACATGAAGATCCTGCTGAATTCGCACGCGCATTTCGATCACGCCGGTGGGCTGGCGGAGTTGAAGAAAAGCAGTGGCGCGTCCCTGGTGACCATGGAAGCCGATGCCAAACAACTCGAACGCGGCGGGCACGGAGATTTCTTTTTTGGCGATGCCGATTTGTTCCCTGCGGTTACGCCCAATCGCTTGATTCACGACGGCGATACGGTCAGCCTGGGCGGAACAACTTTGACCGCTCATTTGACTGCGGGCCATACGCGCGGATGCACCACCTGGACGATGACCGCTGAGGAAGCCGGTAAGGACTACAACGTGGTTTTTTTCTGCAGCGCGAGCGTGCTGGATGGTTACGTGCTCGTGGCGCGCCCGGGCCACCCGGCCAGCTATCCGGGGATCGCTGAAGACTACGAGAAGTCGTTTCGAATTTGGAAATCGCTATCGTGCGATGTGTTTCTCGGCGCACACGGGCAGTTTTTCGATCTGACTGAAAAATATAAAGCGCTAAAAAATGGCGCGCAAAAAAATCCGTTCATTGATCCGGCGGGGTATCAGGCCTACGTCGCGCAAAAAGAGGCGGACTTCCAGAAAGAGCTGGAGCGTCAAAAAGACCTCGCCGCGAACGCGGACAAAACTCCGCCAAAGAACTGAAGAAAGCCGCGTCAGCGATTCTACGTTCGCTGGTTGTTGTAAATGGCGGCGACGATCAAACCCATGATGCCGAGTTGAATGCCACCGGCGATCATCCACTTGATCACCAGCTGGTAAGGGACGATGTAGACCACGTAATCGCTGAGCGAATATGGAACCACGGTGAGGAATGTGACCATGATCGCGTAGCGAATTCCCTGGCCGGCCCATGGTTGGGTTCAATGCCGCGCTGATAAATGTAGGCGAACAGCGCCGCGAAAAAGAATTGGCCAATCAGCATGGCCCAGAATCGGTGCATCATACCCTCCGGCGAGCGATGGCTGGCGGGAATCGCCGCGTAGTCGGCCATCAGCCAAATGCTATGCACCACGTAGTTGGTGGCCATCAACGCGACGTAACCCGCGATCGTGGCCAGTACGAGTTTCTTCATGGAATTCACCTCACGATTTTAGACAACCCGGCCGGTTGGAATAGGTGGAAAAGCGATCCGAAGGCCACTAGGATGCCCTCGCAGCGGCAGCGTAGCACCGGCAATTCAAATCACGAAGAGAATTGTAGGCGGAAGAACTGCTACTTACAGAAACGTCTGGGACCGTTCAAAATTCCAACGGACCGCAGCAAACGCTAGGGATTGGTGACTTGAATGGAAACGCTGGCTTCGCGCAGCGGAACGTATTGCAGTTCCCAGGCGGCATGGGCTTTGCTTTCGGCGTAGGCATCAGCGGCATCGCGATCGCGGAATTCGATGGCGTAGGCGGCATTGAAATCGCGCGGCTGCATACGCTCACCCTTAATCCAAATGTTCTTGATGCCCGGCACTTTTCCGGCCAGGTCCTTGATGCCTTCGATCGCGCGCTGCTTATCCGCATCGGTGGCCGTGGGATTCCATTTCAGCTCGACGACATGAAGGATGGTTTTGGGCTGGCCAAAGCGGTTTTGGCCGGCCACGTAACCGGAGGCAAAGAACGAGGCCGCCAGGAATGATCCCGCCAGAATTTTCGTCGCACGGCTGAAATGAATTCGCATACACGCTCCTCGATCGAACCGAAATGATAGCACTTGAGTGTAAGTGAGACGGCGAGCGCGGCGCAATGTGAGCACACGGACGAACGCAGGGCTAAATGAGGCGTTGGTGCGTCGATTTCGCTGTTGACCCATTGCTGGCGGGTTCGCTACGATGCGCAGCCAAGCGGCGAACGCCCAACGACGCGACGTAGGAGGCACGATGTTCTGCTCGAAATGCGGCGCGAACGTAGCGGAAGGCGCAGCTTTCTGCGCGGCGTGCGGCCAACCCGTTCCCGGATACTCCATTGGCCAGCCGAGTCCAACGGTTGCGCTGGATTCCGGTGTAAATCCAGCCGCGGCAGGAATTCCGGCAGCCGCGTACGTTCCACCTCCCACGCAGACTTGGCAAGCTCCGGCGGCTATTCCTCCCCCACCAACGGTAGGCTACGCGGGCTTTTGGCTGCGCTTCGTCGCAGTGATCATCGATTTCATTGTGATTTATGCGGTTCGGGCAATCCTTTTCAAGCCATTTGGAATCGGCATGGGGATGGGAATAGGTGTGTTTCACGGAAGGCAGCCGCGGGACTTTGCTGAAATCGCGCCGATGCTCGGTATGCTCATTCGCGTCGCGATCATCAGCGCGATCGTACAGTGGCTGTACTTTTCACTGATGGAAAGTTCGGTGTGGCAGGCGACGCTGGGGAAAAAAGCGCTGGGTTTGACGGTGACCGACCTCGAAGGGCGGCGTATCGGTTTCGGTCGTGCGACGGGACGCTATTTCGCCAAGATTCTTTCCAGTTTGACGCTGTTCATCGGCTACATGATGGCGGGGTTCACCGAGAAGAAGCAAGCCTTGCACGACATCATCGCCGGAACGTTGGTGCTCCGGAAACTGTAGGGGCAATCGCCGGTCGCCGTTCATAAGGAGTCTTATGTTCTGTGGAAAATGCGGAGCGAATGTAGAACAAGGCAGGCCGTTTTGCAGCGCGTGCGGACAGCCCATGCAGGGTTACGCGGTGGGCCAGGCGGTAGCGAACGCGCCAGCATCGGGCTCGGTGCCTGCGGGCGCCGCTCCGGTTTACGGTGCGCCGGGGTCCCCCAGCTTGCCGGCTTCCGCGGCACAATCGAATATCGGGTACGCCGGATTCTGGCTGCGGCTGGTCGCGGCCATTATCGATGGCATCGTGATTTCGATTCCGCTGATGCCCGTCTTTTTCCTCGTTTTCATCGACATCTTCCGGCACGCACAAGATTTTCAAGGAAGGCAAGACCCGGCGGGTCTCATGACGATCTTGGGACCTAAGATTGGGCTGATATTTTTCATCAGCGCGATCGCGTCGTGGCTCTACTGGGGTTTATTTGAAAGCTCCGCGTGGCAAGCGACGCTGGGGAAGAAGGCGCTGGGGATTATCGTTACGGATCTCGAAGGCCGACGGATCAGTTTTGGCCGCGCGAGCGGGAGGTTTTGGGCCGGTCGCGGAGTAGGTGCGATTCCGTACCTGGGCGGCACCTATTTCCTGATCGATTGCATATGTGTCGGATTCACCGCGAAGAAACAAGCGATTCACGACATGATCGCCAGCTGTTTGGTACTGCGCAAGCTGTAACGACGCACTGACGGTCAGGAGCGAAATGTACTGTTCGAAATGCGGGACGCAGTTAACCAACGACACAATATTTTGCAGCGCATGCGGACAAGCGACGGGCGTGGTTGCGCCGGCCGGCGTTGCTGCCGCGGTTGCGGGTAGCGCCGCGCCGGGATTGCCCGATTACGCGTCCGTTGCGACTGCGCCGCCGGGTGCGGTGGCTCGATATACGCCGGCGACTGGCGCGATGCTTTTTGTGCCTCCGGCGTACGCGGGATTCTGGCTGCGCTTTCTCGCCTACATCATCGACAACATCGTGCTCGGCGTGATTTTCGGAGTTGTCGCATTGCTAGCCATCGCGGCCATTGGCGTGGATTATTTTCGGGCCATGATCCATGGCTTGCAGGACGGGAATGGAGAATTCCCGGTGGCGTTGGTTTCGGCGATCTTGATCGCCGCGTTGCTGTCGGCGGTGGTGAGTTGGATTTATCACGCCTGGATGGAAAGTTCGCAGTATCAGGGGACGCTGGGGAAGATGGCTTTGGGATTGATCGTGACCGACTTGAACGATCAACCGATCACGTTCGGGCGGGCCACTGGCAGATTTTTCGCCAAGATCATTACCGGTTTAATTCCGCTGGGGATTGGCTACATCATGGCGGGATTCACGGAAAAGAAACAGGCGCTGCACGACATGATCGCGAGTTGCCTGGTGCTCAGGAAGCGCTGAAACTTGAGCTAAATATTGAGTCGGTGGTAGACGGAAGCTAAAAAGCAGATCCCTCGCTGCGCTTTGGGATGACCGATGTTTGTTCTGCGTACTAATTAAATAATTCTAGACGCCCCAGCCGTAGCGCTCGGAGTGTACGAGTGCGTCGTGCAGCTCCGCACGGATGTGACCGGTGAATTCGGAGGCGGTAAGGTTGCGCGCCGAAGGTTCGGAGATATCGATGGTGCGGAAGCCATGGTCGAGCACGTGGTCGATGGCTGCTTCGATCCATTGCGCTTCGAGCTCGAGGCCGAAGGATTCGCGCAGCATCAGCACAGCGGAAAAGATCGAGCCCAGCGGACAAGCAATATCCTTGCCGGCGAGCGACGGCGCGGAACCGTGAATCGGTTCGTAGAGCGCCGGGAAACCGTCGCGTCCGCGGCTCATAGAAGGAATCAGACCGATCGAGCCGGCGAGAGCGGCGGCTTCGTCGCTGAGAATATCGCCGAACATGTTGCCGGTAAGAATCACGTCGAATTGCGCAGGTTTCAGGAGAAGCTGCATCGCGGCGTTGTCGACGTAAAGATGTTCGACGGTGACGCTGGGATGATCGGCGGCGACGCGCGACACGGTCTGACGCCACAATGACGACGTGGCCAACACGTTGGCCTTGTCCACGCTGGCCAGGCGGCGATTGCGAGATTCGGCGCGTCCAAAGGCATAGCGGGCGATGCGCTCGATTTCGGCTACGGAATATTCGGCGACGTCGCGGGCGTAGGCTTTTGCTCCGGTGCCATGCAGTTCGTGGGCGCCAAAATAAATGTCGCCGGCCAGCTCGCGAATGATTTCGAAATCGCAATCGGAGATGCGTTCGCGGCGGAGCGGTGAAATGCCACGCAGCGCAGGGCGCAGGCGAATCGGGCGAAGATTGATGTAGAGACCAAGTTCCTTGCGGATTTTCAGCAGGCCCGCTTCGGGGCGCTTTCCGAGAGGAAGCGAATCCCATTTGGGGCCGCCGATAGCTCCGAGCAGGATGGCGTCCGACGCCCGGCAGCCAGCGAGCGTCTCATCTGGCAGTGGATCGCCAAACTGATCGATGGCTGCGCCGCCGAAGGCAAATTCGCGGAATTCAAATTTGTGCTCGAATGATTTCGCGCAGTCTTCGAGGATCTGGATCGCGGCGCTGGTCACTTCCGGCCCTATGCCATCGCCCTTGAGCACCGCAATCGTTTTGGTTACGCCAGCCATGGGTTAAATCTCCTTCGAAATTTCGTCGCGGCGCTGATCGTTTATTGCGCAGCGGCTGCGGAGGCTTGATCGGCGAAGGCCTGTGAGCGATTGCGCCGCACGCTGTGAATGATCGCGAGCAGGTCGCGGTCGGTAACTTGTTTGGCGGCGTCAGCCTGCGCCGTTGCCAGTCCGTAGCAATCCGCGAGCTCTTCGTCGGTGATGGAGTAGCCGAGTTCATCGAGGCGCGAGCGCAAAGCATTGCGGCCGGAATGTTTTCCCAGGACCAGGCGGCGCGACGAAACTCCCACCTTTTCCGGAACGATAATTTCGTAGGTCAGCGGATTTTTCAGGATGCCGTCCTGGTGAATTCCGGCTTCATGCGCGAAGGCGTTGGCACCGACGACCGCTTTATTCGGCGGGACGCTAACGCCAGTGACTGAGCTGAGCATCCGGCTGGTGGAATAAATTTTCTCGAGCGAGATATTGGTGGCGGCGGAGTAATGAGCCTGCCGCACGTGCAAGGCCACGACAATTTCTTCCAACGACGCGTTTCCGGCGCGCTCGCCGATGCCGTTGATGGTGCATTCGACCTGGCGGGCGCCGGCGGATATCGCGGCCAGCGAATTGGCGACCGCGAGGCCAAGATCGTTGTGGCAATGCGCGCTCAACACGACCTCCGGATGGCTCGCCAGTGCGGCGCGCGCGGCTCGGAAAATCTGGCCATATTCATCGGGCGTGGTGTAGCCGACGGTGTCCGGGAGGTTGATGACATTCGCGCCAGCTTCGGCGGCGGCTCGAATGACTTCGATCAGGAAGTCGCGATCGGTACGGCTGGCGTCTTCCGCGGAAAACTCCACGTCTTCGCAGTGCTGGCAGCCGTAACGAATCATCGAGACGATCTGGTCGAGGGCTTCGGCGCGCGATATGCGCAGCTTGTACTTCAAATGCAGATCGGAAGTGGCGAGAAAAATGTGCAGGCGCGGCTTGGCGGCCGGTTCGAGCGCGCGGAGCGCAGCATCCACGTCATCCTGACGGGCGCGTGCCAAAGCGGCGACGCGGCAACCGGTAATTTCGGCGGCGACGGCGCGCACGGAATCGAGGTCACCCGGCGAAGCAATGGGAAAGCCAGCTTCGAGGACGTCGACACCCAACGCTTCCAATTGGCGCGCCAGCTGCAACTTTTCCGCGCGATGCATGGAAAATCCAGGCGATTGCTCGCCGTCACGCAGCGTAGTGTCGAAAATATGAACTTGATCCAAGCAGGCTCCTTGGGACCCTCCCAGTATTTGGCCGTTACGGCAAGGAGGTCCAATTTATAAGAGTTGCATGTAGGATAAATCTCTCTTATACAATAGGTTCAGGCGTAGGGAGGGTTTCGTGGACCTGGCGGCATTACAGACGTTTCAGATGGTGGCCAATGAGAAGAGTTACTCGCGGGCGGCCGCGAAGCTGTTTCGCACCCAGCCGGCCATCAGCATCGCCATGCGCAAGCTGGAGGAGTGGGTCGGCGAGCCGCTGTTTGTCCCGGGCTCGGGAGCCAAGAACCTGACCGATTCGGGCGTTCTGCTGTTGGAGTACGCCGAGCGGATGCTGAACATGCGCGAAGAAATCCGTAAGGGATTGCAGGAGCTTCGCGGCCTGGAGCGCGGGCAGATCTCCGTGGGCGTGAACGAAAGCTCGATTCACGCGCTGCTGCCTTCGCTCGATCGCTACCGGAACATGCATCCGGGAATTCACCTGCGGGTGCACCGCGTTTTTTCGCGGGCAATTCCGCGCGAGTTGCTGAATCATCAGTTGGATATCGGCGTGATTTCCTATCTGCCGGAGGAGCGCGAGCTGACCGGCGTGGAGTTTTACCGCGATTCGCTGGTGCTGGTGGTCTGGCCGGAACACAAGCTTGCCAAAAAACGCGAAGTCGACATCACCGCGCTGGGCGACGAGATTTTTGTGGCGCACATCGTGGAATCGCCGTACCGGCACCGCGTGGTGCAGATGTTCGCGGAGCATCGCGTGCCACTGCGCATGGATGTGGAGTTGCCCACGATCGAAAGCATCAAGCGGTTCGTGGAAATGAAGAAAGGCGTGGCGATCGTGCCGCGCATGTGCGTGGTGGAGGAGCTCGAACGCGGCGACCTGCGCGAGCTGAAAATTCGGCAGATGAAAGTGGTGCGGAGGCTGTATCTTGTGTACCGGAAGGACCGGCCGCTCACCGCGGCGGCGCAATCGCTGGTGGACGTGATTCTGGCGCCGAAGAAAACACGCGGCGCCACGAAACGCACGGCGTAGCGCGGCGGTGTGATTTAGAATAGCGGACGATCGCGGGAGCGGCCCCCAGCTCAGCTCTTTCAATCGCTATAGGCTCGGTTGGAGGAACATTTGGGAGCGGTAAAGGCGCTTTTGCAGAAATTGGGCTTCGTGGCGGGCGGGAACGGACTCGGTTCCCTGCGCGACAAGCGCCGTGCGCAACGCTTGCCGATCACCATGCCGGTTTCGGTTTACGGATACGCGGGTGACGAGCCGTTCGCGGAAAATACCGAATCGCTGAATGTGAGCGCGCGCGGCGGCCTGGTGGCGATTTCCGGGAACATCAGCTGCTGGCAGAAAATCGTGCTGACCAATTTGCAGACCGAAGAGGATGTCGAGTGCCGGATCGTGCGGCTGATTCGCTCGGAAGGCGGCAAATTGTTGGCCGGCATTGAGTTTCGCGACGTCGCGCCGCGATTCTGGCGCACCGGGACCACGCCGTTGACGCCTTACGAAGAGATGTGAGATTTTTTTCGAAGCAAAAAACCCGCTCAGCCCAGCTGCGAATGAAAAAAACCGTATCGACATGGATGATCGTTGCTGCTGTGCTGGCGAGTGGCAGCCCGGCCAACACGCAGTCACAATCTCCCACCGACCGAACTGCAAAATACCTCGAATCTGCCCGCAATAGCCCCGTCGCTTTACTTGATTTTCTGGAACGTATGCCCAAGGGCGGCGATCTGCATCACCACTTAACCGGCGCCGTCTATGCGGAAAGCTATATCGACTACGCAGTGGAAGATGGTTTGTGCATCGACAAGGTGGCGGCGACATTGTCCGCGCCACCCTGCGACGCGGCAGCCGGGCGCGTGCCGGCCGCGCAGGCGCTGACCGATTTCCCGTTGCGCAATCATGTGATCGATTCGTGGTCCATCCGGAATTTCGTTCCGGCGCCGGACGATCGCGACGTGCGGCACCATTTTTTCGCGGCGTTCGGAAAATTCGATCCGGTCGCCAGCAAGCATTGGGGTGAAATGCTGGCGGAAGTGGTGCATCGCGCGGGCCTGCAGAATGAAATTTATCTGGAGACCATGCTGACGCCGGATCAGGGCGAAGCGACCAAGCTCGGCCGCACGCTCGAGTGGAATGACGATTTCGCGGCGATGCGGTCGCGGCTCTTGAGCGGCGGAATGAACCAGGTGGTCGCCGACGGGCGAAAAAATCTGGACGACGCCGAAACCAAAATGCGCGCGATTCTGGGCTGTGATGGGGCCGCGCCAGATATTGGATGCGGCGTCACGCTCCGCTTTCAGAATCAGGTGCTACGCGCGTTTCCGAAGGAAGAAGTGTTCGCGCAGATGCTGACCGGTTTTGAAATCGCGAACGCCGACCCGCGGGTGGTGGCGGTGAACCTGGTGCAGTCGCAGGATGAATACCGGGCGCTACACGATTTCGATCTGCATATGAGGATGCTGGATTATTTCCACGGAATTTATTCCAACGTGCACATTGCGCTGCACGCGGGCGAATTGACGCCGGGCGAGGTGAAGCCGGAGGAGCTGTGGGCATCGCATATTCGCAAGTCCATAGAAATTGGGCATGCGGAGCGCATCGGCCACGGCCTCGACGTCATGTATGAAAAAGACGCGCCGGGATTACTGGCGGAGATGGCGCAGCGGCACATTTTGGTCGAAGACTGCGTGTACAGCCACGAATTGGTGCGCGGGATGACCGGCGAAGAAAATGTGCTGCCGATTTATTTGAAGGCCGGCGTGCCGGTATCGATCGCCACGGACGACGAAGGAATCGTGCGGTCGGAGTTGACCGGGTATTTTCGGCGCGCGGTTGAGGGCTATCACGTGGATTACCCGACGCTGAAACAGATGGTGCGCGCGAGTCTGGAGCATGCGTTTGTGTCGGGCGCGAGCCTGTGGGTCGCAGCGGACAATTTCACCGTTGTGCCGGCTTGCGCCCAGGATATGGCTAACCCAGCGGCACCGTCCAAGGCGTGTAGCGATTTGCTGGCCTCGAGCGAAAAAGCGCGTCTGCAATGGAAAGAAGAAGCTGCGTTCGGCAAGTTTGAAGCACAATTCTAAGAAAACTCGTTCCAGACCAGTTCAGAAATTTCGCGGCGACTACTATTCGTAGTGAAGTGCGACCATGGGATCGACCCGCATGGCGCGGCGCGCGGGGATGTAACAGGCCAGCAGTGTGATGGCCAACAGCAGCGCGGAAACGCCGGCAAAAACCAGCGGATCGCTGGGCTTCACCTCGAACAACATCGAGCTTAAGAGCCGAGTCACCGCAAACGACGCGGCTAGCCCCAAAGTCACCCCGGCGATCGCCATTCGCGCACCCTGACCCACGATGAGACCGAGAATATTTCGTGGCTGCGCGCCCAGAGCCATGCGTATGCCAATCTCATGCGTGCGTCGCGCGGTGGCGTAAGCGATGACGCTGTAGACGCCGATCGTCACCAGGATCAATCCAACTCCGGCAAAAATTCCCATCAGCAAAAATCCGAAGCGCGGCTGCGAGTACGTGTAGGAATTCATGTAACTTTCGAGTGTGCCGGTCATGGTCAGTGCCACGCCGCGATCGACGGCCCAGATTTCGGTGCGCACCGCGTTCATCATCATCAATGGGTCACCGGAAGTTCGAACCAGCAGGCCGCGACGCGCGGAGCCGGTGACGGTGTAGGGGATCCAAACTTCCGACAGCGCCGGTTTCCGCGGACCTTGATTCTTCGCGTCCGCGACCACGCCAATGATTTCGAACCAGGCATCCGGCAACGGGTCCGTCCAGCGTTCCAGGATCGGCAAATGCAAGCGCTGCCCGATGGGATTGTCGGAGCCCAAATATTCGCGGGCAAACTTTTGATTCACCACCGCTACCTTGCGTGAGGCGTTTACTTCGGACCCGTTGAACGGACGCCCTTGCAAAAAAGAAATTCCCACCGTCGGGAAATATCCTTCGCTGCACAACTGAAAGAATGTTGACCATTTTTCCGGATGGGTTTTTCCGGAAACATCCACGTCGCCGGTGATACCACCGTAAAGCGGAAGCGTGCTGGTTTCTGCGGCGTCTACCACGCCGGGCAACGATTTGACCCGAAGCAGCAGCGGACGGAAAAACCCGCTCACCTGCGCGGCGGTTTTGTAGCGTTCTTCGGGAAGCGGAAGCCGGACTACCAGGACGTGATCGGGCCGCAGACCCAGATGAACCTGGCGGAGGGTCAGGAAACTCTTCATCAGCAATCCGGCGCTGACCAGCAGGGTGAGCGAAAGCGCGACTTCTAGCGCTACGACTGCGTTGCGCAGGTTTAAGTGCTGCGAGCCGCCGCTTACGCCTTTGCCGCTATCGCGCAGCGGATCGTTCAAATCGCGGCGGGAAATTTGCAGGGCAGGAGCCAGACCAAAAAGGAGTGCGGTGAGAATCGCCACACCGAGTGCGAACAGCAGTACCAGGGCGTTCATCTGAATCACGGCTTCTTCGGGAAGAATGTCTTGGGGGATCACGGCAATCAAGGCGCTCAGGGCGGCCGAAGCCATCACGCAACCCAGCACCGCGCCCGCGGACGCGAGCAAAAAACTTTCGATCAGCAACTGGCGTACTAGCCGGAAGCGGCTGGCGCCCAACGTCGCGCGAATGGCAAATTCCTTTTCACGGGTGGTGGCCCGGGCGAGCAGCAGGCTGGCGACATTGCCGCAGGCAATCAAGAGCAAGACGCCGACGGACGCGAGCACAATGAGAAGCGTTTCGCGAAAATCTCCGACCGTTGCTTCGGTAAGCGAAATCACGTGAACCTTGAAATGTTTGGGATATTCCTCGGCATAAATCTTCGACACCGTCTGGGCCAGAGACGTGAGTTGCTCCTCCGCCTGATGAACCGAGATGCCGGGCTTCAACCGGCCGACCAGTTGCCAGTAGGCCGGGAACTGGCGGTCCATTAATTTCGTGGACTGATCCATGGGATCAGGAATCCAAAGATCGGCATTGCCCCAGGCGAAACGGGGCGGCATGACGCCAATTAGCGTTCGCGGAGTTCCGTTGAGGGTGAAGACCTGGTTCAGGATTTTCGGATCTCCGGCGAACCGTGAAATCCAGGTTTTGTAACGCATCACAAAAACCGGCGGCGCGCCTGGCTGGTAGTCGGCGGGCAGCATGGTGCGACCCAGCAGCGGAGCCACGCCCAGCAATTCGAAAGTGTTGGCGGTGACCAGGTGACCGTTGAAGCGCCGCGTTCCCTCCGGCATGGTGTACAGCACATCGGTGCTGACATTGCCGATTACGGCGTCGAACGCCTCGCTGTGCCGGTAGTAATCGCGGAATTCGGGAGTGCGAAAACTGGTGCGCGGGTCGGTCCCGGATTGATCCGTGTCTTCGATTTCGACCATCATCAGACGGTTCGCGTTCGCGTAAGGGAAAGGTTCGAGCAGGACGTGGTCGATCACGCTGAAAATGGCGGCGGACGCACCGATGCCGAGAGCCAAAGTAAGAATGGCGATGAGGGCGAAGCCGGGATTTTTTACCAGTGTCCGCCAGCCGTAAGAAAAATCCTGACAGAGAGTTCCCATAGCCACCTGAGCGCCTGCAACCTTATCCGAGTGAACTGACCTGAGGTTCGCGGGTAGCGGTTAGGTGTCCGCGATTGCCCGCAGGTTCAGACGTTCAGCGAACAGAGGGGATAGCCGATGGTAGCAATCCCTGTAATTTTTGAGTATACCTCCGTGAGCATCGCGAGCTGGCTAAGCCCGGGACCGGTGGCCGGAAAAAGTAGTGGCTGGGGGCGTTCACGAGCGCAAAAAACGCACCGAAATCGGGCCGCAAAACGCCGCCATTTTCGGCTGTGGATATCCTCTGCATATCTTCGTCGCCCAACCACAGACCAGGCCCGATACCCGCGCCCTAGTGCCACGAAGTTACTCCTGTATCTAGTTGAACTTAAACGATTTATAGTAATTTTGGGTCTTGTCTGAGCCTCTCGAATTGTTGCGTTTCTCGGCCAAGTTTTGAAGGCCTTTTTCGAGCTTCATAGGCGCTGAGCCCGGGTGTATAATGGGTTCTCCTGGCACCCAATTTAATAAAACACAGAGGCTCAACGTGAGCGTCGAGACTGAGAAGCAAAAGTACTCCGGAGTTCGTTGCTATTCCTGCGGCGAGGCGATTCCCCTTCCGGCGAAAATCGTGCTGAAAGTGAATGCACGCGCCGAGAAGGCAGATACCGCGCATCCGGAAACTCCGATCGTTTTTAACCTTCGTTGCAAGGCGTGCGAGAAAGAAAGCTTTTATGGCGTGAAGGACATTGTGCAGATTGAGGGAACTCCGCGCCAAACCCGTGCGGGAGCGCGTGCGAATACGAAACTGATGCGTCCGGCAATCGGCGGCCTGGCCCACGCTGCCAACGGCTAGATTCACTAACCCAACGAACGAGCTTTGATTCGCCTGGAACGCAGCATCGATCGCGATGCTCCGAGCCGGGCGATTTTTTTTGACGATCGGGTCTCAGCAGGTCAAGCTTGCGCAGCCAGGAAATTCACGACAGCTTCGTCGGCTGTCTTGGGTTGGTCGGCGGGAAAAATGTGGCTGGCGCGAGGGATTACGACCAGCTTGGCGTTCGGGATGCGCCCGGCGACCAGCTTTCCGTTGGCCGCCGGAATCAACTGATCGGATTCGCCGTGGATAACCAGCGTGGGCGCTGCGATTTGCGGCAGGCGGCTGTACGCTTCCCAGGCCATGATTCCCTGCAGCTGGCTCAAGTAGCCGTCGGCAGTGGGATACCATTCGATGCGAAGTTTCCGATCCTCGGCAATCCATTCCGGCGAAGTTCCCGGGTAGTAGATGAACGGATCAATGGCGTCGATCGCTTCTTCGGGTTTCATCCCCCTGCGCATTAAAACTTGGAGCACTTCGGCCGCCGGCTGAATGGCCGTGGGACCTCCCGCTGCGGTGCACCCGAGGATTAAGGATTTAACCCGTTCCGGATACTGCAGCGTAAATTCCTGGGCGATCATTCCTCCCATGGAGATGCCGTAAACGTGCGCGGACTTGACGCCAGCGGCGTCGAGGACCGCGGAGGCGTCGGCGGCCATGGTGGAAATCGGATACGGTCCTGGCGGAACATCACTGCGCCCGACGCCCCGATTATCGAAAGTGATGACTCGATATTTTTTGGCCAGCAGCGCGCGAGTGCGGTGCCACATTTGCGAAACCCAACCGAGGCCCATGATCAGCAGGATCGGTTCGCCTTTTCCCGTTTCTTCCCAAAAGATCTTTACTCCGTCATTTTCGGTGAATGGCATGGTGGTCCCTTTTGAGAATTGAAATGAAACTCGTTTTTTCAGCGATGAGCGCCGGATTTCTTATTTGTCGTCAGCGATTTTCAAGACGAGCTTGCCGGTGTTCTCGCCTTTGAAGAGCTGCAGCAAGGTATCCGGGAAGGTCTCGAGGCCCTCGACAATGTGCTCGCGCGTTTTCAATTTGCCCGCCGCCATCCATCCGGCCATCTCGCGGCCGGCCACGGCGTAGCGATCCGCGTAATCGAAAACGACCATGCCGGTCATGCTGGCGCGATTGACCAGCAGGGATAGGTAGTTGGAAGGACCCTTTACTGGGCCGGTGGCGCAGTATTGCGAGATAGCGCCACAAATCACGATGCGCGCGCCGCGGGCCAGATTGGCGAGCGCCGCTTCCAGAATATCGCCGCCGACATTGTCGAAATACACGTTGATGCCGTCGGGGCAATGTGTGTGCAAGGATTTTCGTACGTCTTCGGCTTTGTAATCGATGGCCGCGTCGAAACCAAGATCGCGGACGACGTACTGGCATTTTTCCCGGCCGCCGGCGATGCCGACCACGCGGCAACCCTTAATTTTTGCGATTTGACCCACGACCATACCGACCGCTCCGGCGGCGCCAGAAACGACTACGGTGTCGCCCTCCTTGGGTTTGCCGATATCGAGCAGGCCAAAATACGCCGTCATTCCGGGCATGCCGAGCGTGCCGAGATACACCGGGAGCGGCGCGAGCTTGTGGTCGACCTTGGTGAGACCTTTGCCTGCGTTCACCGCAAATTGTTGGACGCCGAGCATGCCGTAGACATGATCGCCGACGGCGAACGCCGGATTTTTCGATTGCACCACGCGACCGAGGCCGCCCGCGCGCATGACCTCGCCGATTCCGACGGGTGGCACGTAGGATTTTCCTTCGTTCATCCAGCCGCGCATCGCCGGGTCGAGCGAAACGTAGAGTATTTTGATCAGCAACTGGCCGTCGGCGAGTTCCGGGATCGGCTCGGCGGCATAATTCCAGTCGCTGCGTTTGGGCATGCCGACGGGACGCGCGGCGAGCGTGAACCGGTGATTGAGTTCGGTCATTTGAAAATTCCTCCAGTGGGGTCGAACCGGTTTTGGGGCAATCTGGCCCGCGCCACAATTATGATAGTCGCTTAAATGTGAAAGTGACTAACGCCCGGAGCATTGTATATAATCGGCGGCATCATGCCAAACCAGGAAACGATCTATCAGGTTGCCGACCACGTCGCGACCATTACCCTGAACCGCCCGGACAAATTGAACGCCTGGACCGCGATCATGGAGCAGGAAGTTCGCGCGGCGTTTGAACAAGCCGATGCCGACGAGAATGTCCGCATCATTATATTGACTGGTGCCGGCCGCGGATTTTGCGCCGGCGCGGACATGTCGCTGCTCAGTTCCGTTGCCGATCAAGGACTCGACGAGGCTGGGCGCGCGTATGCGGTGCGCAACGCGGGCAACGGCGGGATTTCGGGTGCGCGGCCGGACTTCCAGAAAAAATATTCGTATTTCCCGGCGATTTCGAAACCGGTGATTGCGGCGATCAACGGGCCGGTAGTGGGGCTGGGCCTGGTCATCGCGTTGTACTGCGATATTCGCTTCGCCTCGGACAGCGCGAAATTCAGCACCGCGTTCGCGCGGCGCGGACTGATCGCCGAGTACGGACTGGCCTGGATGCTGCCGCGGTTGATCGGGCACGCTAACGCGCTCGATCTGCTTTTTTCGGCGCGCATGGTGGATGCCGCCGAGGCGTTTCGCCTGGGGCTGGCGAACCAGGTGTTCGCGCAGGACCTATTTTCAGCCAAGGTTTACGAGTACGCGAAAGATCTGGCGTCGAACGTAAGCCCGCGTTCGTTGCGGGTGATCAAGAAACAAGTATATGAGGCGATGTTCCAGCCGCTAGGCGAGGCGTTTACGGTGGCCGAGCACGAAATGCTGGAAAGTTTGAAGTCGCAGGATTTCAAAGAGGGCGTCGCGCACTTCCTGCAGAAGCGGCCGCCGGTTTTTACTGGGAAATAACGAGATCATGAGCTTCGAGCTAAACGAAAAAACCAAAATTCTGCAGGGTCGCCTGCAAAAATTCATGGACGCGCACATTTATCCGAACGAGCGGCGTTTTCATGAAGAGGTCGAGCGCGATCGTTGGAAACCGACCAGGATCATCGAGGAATTGAAGGTCAAGGCGCGCGCCGAAGGTTTGTGGAATTTATTTCTGCCAAACGACGAGCGCGGCGCGGGCTTGACCAACCTGGAATACGCGCCGCTGTGCGAGATCACGGGCCGCAGCCACCTGGCTCCGGAAGTATTCAATTGTTCCGCGCCGGATACCGGAAACATGGAAGTGCTGGCGCGCTACGGCACGCCGGAGCAAAAGGAAAAATGGCTGACGCCGCTGCTGGCCGGCGAGATTCGATCCTGTTTTTCGATGACCGAGCCGGACGTGGCGTCGTCCGATGCGACCAACATCGGAGCCAGCATCACCAAAGACGGCAACGAGTACGTGATCAACGGGCGTAAGTGGTGGTCGTCCGGCGCGGGCGATCCGCGGTGCAAGATTTCGATCTTCATGGGCAAGACCGATCCCAAGGCGCCAACTCATAAGCAACAATCGATGATTTTGGTGCCGATGGATGCTCCGGGATTGGAAATCGTGCGGCTGCTCTCGGTGTTTGGGTATGATCACGCCCCGCACGGGCACGCCGAAATTAATTTTAAGAATGTGCGCGTGCCAGTTTCCAATATGCTGCTCGGCGAAGGGCGCGGATTCGAAATTGCGCAGGGACGCCTGGGGCCCGGGCGAATTCATCATTGCATGCGCTGTATCGGCGCGGCCGAGCGCGCGCTGGAACTTATGTGTGCGCGGGTGAAGTCGCGAGTCGCTTTCGGCAAACCGCTCGCGGAGCAAGGAACCATTCGCGCGGACATCGCCGCGTCGCGGATGGAGATCGAGCAAGCGCGCCTCTTGACGCTGAAGGCCGCTCACCTGATGGACGCGGTGGGCAACAAGGCGGCGCGCGCGGAAATCGCAATGATCAAAGTGGTGGCGCCGAATGTGGCCCTGCGCGTGATCGACCGCGCGATTCAGGCTCATGGCGGCGCGGGCGTCTCGCAGGACACATTTTTGGCCAGTGCTTGGGCCGCGATTCGCACCTTGCGCCTGGCGGATGGCCCCGACGAAGTTCATGTGGAATCCATTGCGAAGCTGGAGCTGGCGAAGTCCGGCCAGAGCAAGTCGGTAGCGGCCGTTTCCGATTCACACCAAAATTAGGCTCAACACCTTACGAAAGACAGGAGAGTTTTTATGGCCCAAGCCGCTCAGGACGCAGCACGGATCCCCGGACCGCCGCAATTCGCCACGCCGGCCGAAGAACGCAAATACCGCAAGCAACGGCTGGCTGCCGCTTTCCGGCTCTTCTCGAAATTCGGATTCGACGAAGGCGTCGCCGGGCACATCACGGCGCGAGATCCGGAAAAGCTCGATCATTTCTGGGTGAATCCATTCGGCATGCATTTCGGACAGATTCGCGCCTCCGATTTAATCCTGGTAAACCATCGCGGCGAGGTCGTGGAAGGAAAATATCCGGTGAACGGCGCGGCGTTCGCGATTCATTCGCAAGTGCACGCCGCACGGCCGGACGTGGTGGCCGCGGCCCACGCGCATTCGATGTACGGAAAATCGTGGGCGACGCTGGGGCGATTGCTCGACCCGATCACCCAGGATGCCTGCGCTTTCTATGAAGATCACGGATTGTTCGCCGATTTTACCGGAGTGGTGTACGAAACCTCGGAAGGCGAGCGCATCGCGAAGGCGCTGGGCACCGGCAAAGCCGCGATTCTGCGCAATCATGGACTACTGACCGTGGGCCATAACGTGGACGAAGCCGCCTGGTGGTTCATCACCATGGACCGCAGTTGCCATGCGCAGTTGCTGGCGGAAGCCGCGGGCGAGCCGATCAAGATCGAGCACGCGCACGCGCTGGCCACGCGCGCGCAAATTGGAAATCCGATGGCGGGATGGTTTCAGTTTCAACCGCTCTTCGCGCAGATCGTTCGCGAGCAACCGGATTTGCTGGAATAGCTGGCGGACGGAGACTCCGTGGCGGCGACGATACTCGAATCAGTGGGCGCGATGAAAGATTTCGTCGGCCGCGAAATCGCGGTGACCGATTGGCTGACGGTTACCCAGGAACGCATCAATCTCTTCGCCGAAGCTACGGAAGACCGGCAATGGATTCACCTCGATCGCGAGCGCGCTGAAAAAGAATCCCCGTTTAAGACCACGATTGCGCACGGCTTTCTGACGCTTTCGCTCGTTGCGCATTTCATGCAGCAAGCCATCCAAGTGCAGGGCGGGCTCCGCCTGGCGGTGAATTTTGGATTGAACCGCGTGCGGTTCACCGCGCCAGTGCGCAGCGGCGCGCGGATTCGCGCGCGGATTGTGGTGCTCTCGTTCAAGGAAATCGGGGGAGACGCCGCCGAAGTGAATTACACGGTGACCATTGATGCTGAGGGATCGGAGAAACCGTGTTGCGTGGCCGAGTCGATTGTTCGCTACTACCGCTGACCGAAATTAGATTTTCCCCGTTTGTGCGCAACCCAGCGACGCCCGCAACAAGATCTGGATCAGCTTGGGCATCGAAGCGAACCGCTGATCTTTGGTCAGTCCCTGATGAAAGCGGAAGTAGATCTGCTGAACGATCACCGCCAGCTTGAATCGCGCAAACGTCAGATAGAACGCGATATTCGAAATGTCTCGCCCCGTTTTTTCAGCATAGCGCTCGACAATCTGCGAACGCGTGAAACTTCCCGGAAAGTTGGTGGGTCCCCAACGAATTGCCTGCAGTTCTTCCGAGTCGTTGGTCTCCACCCAATACGCAAGGGCGGTGCCTAGATCGGTGAGCGGATCACCGATCGTGGACATTTCCCAATCCAGCAGCCCGACGATTTTGGCGATATCGTCGGAAGCGAGCACCGCATTATCGTATTTGTAGTCGTTGTGAATTAGCGCCGCGCTTTGCGTCGCGGGAACGCGTTGCGTCATCCACTCCGCGATTCCTTTCACTTCCGGATATTCCTGCGTTTGCGAGCCCGCGTAACGCTCGAGCCATCCGGTGACCTGGCGCTGCAGATAACCTTCCGGCTTGCCGAGATCAGCGAGCCCGATCGCCTGATAATCCAACCCATGCAGGACGGCAAGATTATCGATAAACGATTCGCTCAGGCGGCGAGCGACGGCCGGAGAAAAATCCAACCTAGCCGGCGGATCGCGATGCAGAATAATTCCCCAGATCGGTTTCATCAAGTAGAAGGGCGCACCGAGAACCGACAGGTCGTCGCAAAACAGCACAACTTCGGGCGCGCGCGGATAGGACGCATGTAGTTTCGACAGCACCCGAAATTCGCGGCTCATGTCGTGTGCGGATTTCACTTTGCTGCCGAAGGGCGGCCGGCGCAGGACGAATTGCTTTTCGCCGAAGTGAATAGCGTAGGTGAGATTTGAATGGCCGTTGGGAAATTGTTCGACGCGCATCGCGCCGGCTTCGTTCCGGAAATGGCCGCGAAGGAACAGCTCGAGTTTGGCGACGTCAAGTTCTTCGCCGAGTCGAACAGCGGTGGGATGATCTTGAAAATCGGCCATGCGCCCTCCTATACTGGCGCGCTTCTTTAACGATAGGTCTGCAGTGCCGGATCGTCGAGATGCGGCGCCGCGTTGAAACTGCTCAGCGTGAAGCGGTCGCGGGAAAACAAAAACTCACTGAACGAAGAATTCTGGGCCATCCAGGAAACGCGCAGCGCGTTTTGCGCGGAGAGATCGAGTGCGCGCTGCACCGCGAGGCCGATGGGACCCCCAGAAGTAAATATTCCGACGCGCTCGTTAGATTCACCGCCGCCAAGAAACTTCGTCAATCCTTGGTCAACACGCGCGGCAAAATCGCGCCAGGGTTCGACGCTGTTCGAAGGAATTTTCTCCTCGACCCATCTGCCGATCACCGCCTCGAAGAGTTTCTGGAAAGTCTTGCGACGCGCCCGCGGTTCGGTCGACGCTTGAAAAGCGGAGTGCAGGGCGGCAATTTCGCGGTCGGATTCGATCAACGCCGGCAAACTGCGCTCCATGACCGCCTCGCCCTGATATTCGTCGAATTCGGGCAGCACCAAAAGTTCCGGGAAGGCGAGATTCATCCGGCGATAGGCGGCAGCGACGATCGCTGCCGTGTCTTTCTGGCGGACGCATGGCCCGGAGCAGACGCGATCAAAATGCAATTTGTGGCGCGCCCAGAATTCTCCGAGTAGCCGCGACTGCGTTTCGCCCAGCGCCGACAACTTGTCGTAGGTCTGCCCGAGGAACGAGGCCTGCGCGTGACGCACCAGAAGAAGGCGGCTCATCTAGGCTCGTTGCGGGTCAGGCGGCCGCGCCGTGGTCGGCGTTGAAGTCCGCGAATCCTTTGCCCTGTTCGGCGAGTTTTTTCAGGAGAGGCGCGGGTTCCCAGAGTTCGCCGTGATGATTTTGGAACTCGAGGATGCGTTCGTACACTTTTTTCAATCCGACCGTATCCGCGTACCACATCGGGCCGCCGCGATACGCCGGGAAGCCGTAGCCGTTGAGATAAATGATGTCGATATCGACGGCGCGCAGTGCGTACCCTTCTTCCAGAATGCGTGCGCCTTCGTTGACCAAAGCGTAGATGCAGCGATCCACGATTTCCTGGTCGGAAATGGGCCGCTGCGAAATTCCGGCGGCAGTCGTCCACTCTTTCAGAAGTTTTCCTACAACCGGATCGAGCGACGCCTGGCGCTGGTCGTCATATTTATACCAGCCGGCGCCGGTTTTTTGGCCGAAGCGCCCGAGTTCGCAGAGACTATCTTCCGCGAAGGGCTGGCGCACGCCGGGTTTTTCAAGATGCTTGTATTCCTTGCGGATACGCCAGCCGACATCGAGGCCGGCGAGATCGCCGGTGGCCAGCGGGCCCATGGCCATGCCGAAATCGAAGAGCGCCTTGTCCACGGCGTCGATGCTCGCGCCTTCTTCCACCACGAATTGCGCTTCGCGGCGATACGGGCCGAACATGCGATTGCCGACGAAGCCGCGGCAATTGCCAACCAGCACGCCGATTTTGCCGATGGTCTTCGACAGTTGCATGCAAGTGGCGATCACGTCCTTGCCGGTTTTCTTGCCGCGCACGATTTCGAGCAGGCGCATCACGTTGGCCGGGCTGAAAAAGTGCGTGCCGATCACCGATTCAGGACGCGAAGTGGTGGCGGCGATTTCGTCGATGCTCAGCGTGGAAGTATTCGAAGCGAGAATCGCTCCCGGTTTGCACACCCGGTCGAGCTCGGCGAAGATTTCTTTTTTGAGTGCCATGCCTTCAAAGACCGCTTCGATAACCATATCGACCGCTGCGAAACCGTCGAAGCTTAGGGTGGGCTCGATGCGCTTCAAACACTCGTCGACGAATTCCTGGGTGAAGCGGCCGCGTTTAACGGAATTGGCGTAATTTTTCTGAATCGTTGCCATGCCGCGATCGAGAGCAGCCTGGTCGGCTTCCTTCAGGAGCACCGGAATTCCGGCGTTGGCGAAAACCATCGTGATGCCGCCGCCCATGGTACCGGCGCCGACCACCGCGAGACGCTTGACCGGAATGAGCGGAGTGTCTTTGGGGATGTCCGGAATTTTGGCGACTTCGCGTTCGCCGAAGAAAACGTGAATCAGCGCCTTCGATTGATCGGACATCAGGCACTTGATGAAAAGTTCTTGCTCGACCTTGCAGCCTTCTTCGAACGGCAATTTCGTGGCGGCTTCGACGGCGTCGATCGCTGCCACCGGCGCCAGCAGGCCGCGCTGCTTTTTGCGCGCGTTCTCGCGGGCGGCGGCGAAAATCGGCGCATTTTGTTCCGGGGTGCCAAGTTTTCCGTTTCGTTCGCGTGTTTTCGGCGTGGGTTTAGACGCAACTTCACGAGCGAAGGCAATGGCCCCGGCCAGAAGATCGCCGTCGACCAATTTATCGATGATGCCGAGTGCCAGAGCTTTTTCCGCCGAGACCGGTTTGCCGTCGGTGCACATTTCCACCGCGGCGGCCACACCCGCAAGGCGGGGCAGACGTTGCGTGCCAGCCGCGCCCGGAATGATGCCGAGTTTTACTTCGGGCTGACCGACTTGCGCCGAAGGAACGGCGACGCGATAGTGGCCGGACATCGCGAGTTCCAGGCCGCCGCCAAAAGCGGTGCCGTGAATCGCAACGACGATGGGTTTTCGACTGTCTTCGACACGCAAAAGAAACGGCAGCATTCCGGCGCCGCGCGGCGCCTTGCCGGAGACCATCTTGCCGAATTCCTTGATGTCCGCGCCGGCCACGAACGTGCGGCCACCGCCAATCAACACCGCCGCCATGATTTCAGGATCGTTGCTAATGCGCTCAATCGCTTCGGAAATTCCCTCGGGCACGCCGGGGCTGAGGGCGTTCACCGGCGGATTATTGATGGTGATGACGGCGATTCCGTTGTCTTTCGCAAATTGGACCAGGTCGCTCATTTCAGTAGGCTCGCTCGTTTTAAATTTTTAGGCGCTCTTCGCGGAAAGTGTTTCGTGATCGATCACTCGTTGGGCGATGCGCTCACGATGGAAAGTCGAATCGCCGAATGCGGTTTCGGATGCCTTGGCGCGGCGGTAGAAGAGATGCACGTCATTTTCCCACGTGAAACCCATGCCGCCGTGAACCTGGATGCCGCGATTGCCGACGGTGCGTCCGGCGTCGCTGGCATAAACCTTGGCGATGGAGACGGCGACGGAAGCTTCCGGCACATTTTCCTCGAGGGCCCAGGCCGCATAGTAGGCCGCGGAGCGCGAACTTTCTGTCTCGAGATACATGTCGGCGCAGTGGTGCTGGACGGCTTGAAACATGCCGATGGGTTTGCCGAATTGCTTGCGCATTTTCGCGTATTCGACGGTGATATCCAGGGTCCGCTGCATACCGCCGACCATTTCGCCGGCCAGGGCAGCGGTGGCGATGTCGAACGCCTTCGAGAGATTTGCGGTTGAGCCAATCTTTTCCGCGGGCGTGTCTTTAAATCTTACGGCGTAGATCTTGCGGGTCAGGTCCATCCCGGCCATGGGAGCGATGGAGATACCGGGCGCTTTCGGGTCGACCGCGTAGACGCCGTCTTGGGTCACGACGAGAATAAAGTTCGCCACGGCGGCATCGGTGACGAAAAGCTTTTCGCCGTTAATCTTGGAACCAGTCGCGGAAATTTTCAACGCATCCAAATTCCAGTTCGCTCCTGCCTCCAGGATCGCGACAGTGGAACGAGCTTTCCCCTCGCAGATCGGTTCGAGGTATTTCTTTTTATGTTCGGCGCTGGCGACGGCATCGATCACCGCGCCGGCTAGCGGGACAGTGGAGAAGAATGGTCCAGGCATCAGCGCTCGGCCGGCTTCTTCCATCAGTAGGATCAATTCGACTTTCCCCAGGCCCACCCCGCCGAATTCTTCGGGGAAAATAATCCCGGTGTAACCCTGCTCCGCCAATTTGGCCCAGAGTTTTTCGTCGTAGGCGGTTTCCGTTTCCATCAGCCGCCGAACTTCCTCCATGGGACATTCGCCGGCGAAGAATTTGCGCGCGCTGTCTTTCAGGATTTCCTGGCTCTCGCTCAATCCAAATTCCATTGCGTTCCCCTTGAATGTGCTGCGATCAGTAGCTTCTGGGCAGACCCAAAACGAAATGCCCGATGATGTTGCGCTGCACTTCGGAAGTGCCGGCCTCGATGGTGTTGCCGCGGGTGCGCAGGTAGCCGTAGGACCATGCTCCGTTATCGACGGCGTATGGATCGTCGCCGAGCAATTGTCCATAGGGGCCGAGAATTTCCTGGGCGATTTGCTGCAGGCGTTGATTCAGCTCGCTCCAGAAAAGTTTCTGGATGGAACCTTCCGGCCCCGGAACGCCAGTAGCAGTCATGCGGCTGAAAGCCCGCATCTGGTTGAGCCGCATGATTTCGATTTCGGCGTAACACTGCGCGAGTTTCTGGCGGACGATCGGATCTTCGGACGCAGGTTTGCCGTTTCGCTGGAATTTCTTGGATAGCTCGATCAGTCGGCCGATGGAGCGCTTGAAGATCAGGTGCAGACGCGCGCCGTAGGAACCGCGTTCGTACATCAGCGTGCTGATCGCGACGTTCCAGCCGTCATTCACTTTGCCCAGCACGTTTTCTTTCGGGACGCGCACGTCGCGGAAGAAAATTTCGTTGAACTCGCTTTCCCCGGTCATCTGTTTCAGTGGACGAACTTCCACGCCAGGCGTTTTCATGTCGACGAGCAGAACGGTCAAGCCTTTATGCTTCGCTGCGGCGGAATCGGTGCGCGTCACCACTTCACACCAGTCGCCGATCCAGCCGTAACTGGTCCAGACTTTTTGGCCGTTGACGATGTAATGATCGCCATCGAGAACTGCGGCCGTTTGCAAATTCGCGAGATCGGAACCCGCGTTGGGTTCCGAAAATCCCTGGCACCAGATTTCTTCGGCGCTCAGAATTTTCGGCACGAAGCGTTTTTTCTGCGCTTCCGTACCATAGGCGATGATCGTGGGGCCGATCAGGCCGAGGCCGAGCGAATTGGCCATCGGCGGCGCTTCGGCGCGCGCCATCTCTTCCCAGAAAATGGACTGTTGCATCAGCGAGGCGCTGCGGCCACCGAATTCCTTGGGCCAGGAAACCGCAGCCCAGCCGGCTTCGTAGAGCTTGCGCTGCCAGGCCCGAAGATACGGATACGATTCTTCGAGCGGCTTGTTCTGCCACGCCGGCCAGTCTTTCGGAGCGTTCGCGGCGAGCCAGGAACGCAATTCGTCGCGAAAAAGTTTTTCGTCCGCGGTTAGGTTCAAATCCATCCAAAACTCCTTGTCTGAATCCGAGCTCGGAAGCTCCGGTCAGGCGGGCTTGCCCGATTCTTTGGCCGTCTTGAAATCGGAACGAAGCGTCTCTTGCCCCTGCCAGTATTTCTTGCGCAAATCTTTTTTCAGAATTTTGCCGGTTCCGGTCTTGGGCAGGCTCTCGACAAAATCGACCGCGCGGGGACATTTATAATGCGCGAGATGCGAGCGGCTGAATTCAAGCAGCTCGGCTTCGGTCAGTTGCGCTTCCGGTTTCAGCACAATGAGCGCGCGCGCCACTTCGCCCCACTTCTGATCGGGAACTGGAATCACGCAGGCTTCGAGCACCGCGGGATGCGCCAGCAAGATCTTTTCCAGCTCGAGCGAAGAAATATTTTCGCCGCCGCTGACGATGATGTCCTTTTTGCGATCGACAATAAGGAAGCAGCCGTCTTGATCTACGGTGGCCATGTCGCCGGTATGAAACCACCCGCCACGCAGAGCTTCCGCGGAAGATTCCGGCTGATTCCAATAGCCCTTCATGATGCCGTCGCCGCGGGCGATGAGTTCGCCAATCGATTTTCCGTCATGCGGAACATCTTGGTCATTGGGGTCGACGACCCGCATTTCGACGCCGAGAATCGGGTAGCCGGTCATCGCTTCGCGGACGTAGCGCTCTTCGCCGGTCGCTTCCAGGCCGGGTTTCATCATCGCCAGCGAAAGTGTCGGCGAAGTTTCGGTCAGGCCGTAGCCGGAAAAGCAAAGGCAGCCGAGTTTTTCCTCTACTTCGCGAATGAGCGTGGGCGAAGAGGCGGCGCCGCCGATGGTGGCGCGCTTCAGGCTGCTCAAATTGTATTTCGTGCGCTCCGGGCAGTTCACCAGGACGGTAGCCATGATTGGAACCAGGCTGCAGGTCTGCGCTCCTTCTTTTTCGATCAGCCGAAACACTTCGATGGGGTCGAAGCGATGAATCATCACGTGCTTGCCGCCGAGAAAAGTGAGCGAGTGCGCGACGCCCCAACCATTGGCGTGGAATAGCGGGATGGTATGCAGTTCGACGGGATTCGGTTCGGCATGAATCGAGATGCAGGCGTTGAGCGCGTGCAGATAAATATTGCGGTGAGTGAGCATCACGCCTTTGGGGTTGGCGCTGGTGCCGCTGGTATAAAACAGTTCGGCCACCGCATTTTCGTCGACAGTCGTGATGTCGATTTTCACGGGTTGGGCCGCCGCAATCATCTTTTCGTAGTTCTGTGGAGCAAGCCAGGATTCCTGGGGCTCGGCGTCCAGCACAACGAATTGCTTTACGGTCGAAAGTTTTGAGCGGAACGATTCGACGATCGGTAGAAAGCCTTTCTCGATAAACAAGATGGTCGCGCCCGCATCGTTCAGGATGTAGGCGAGTTCGTCGGAAGAAAGCCGGATGTTCAGTGGCAGCAGCACCGCGCCAGCTTCGAGCACGCCGTAATACGCTTCGAGCAGACGATGGCAATTGGTACTGAGAAATGCGACGCGCTCGCCGGTTCGAATCCCCGCATTTTGCAACGCACCGGCCAGGCGGGTGGCCCGGCTCGCGAATTCCGCGTACGTAAATCGATCGTCACCGCACACCACCGCCGTCTTCGGCGCGTACTGTTCACCGGCATGGCGCAGGAATCGAATGGGCGTCAGAGGAATGTTCATAGGCTTGTCGCGGTTAAGCGGTTTGACCTCCGTCGACGGCGAGAATCTGTCCCGTGACGTAATTCGAAGCATCGGACGAAAGAAAAACAGCTGCGCCTTTCAAGTCATCGTCGCTGCCAAAGCGGCCCAGCGGAATGCGGCTCAGGAAATATTCCTTGTTTCTTTCGATCACCACCGCGGACATATCGGTGGGGAACCAGCCGGGCGCCAGGGCATTCACTTGAATATTATGGGCTCCCCACTTGCAGGCCAGATCCTTGGTGAAGGAAATCACTCCGCCTTTACTGGCGTGGTAGCCGATGGCTTGAAATTGCGGCGGCGCCCCGTGAATCCCGGCGACCGACGAGATGTTGATGATCTTGCCGCGCCGCGCCGGAACCATCACTTTGCCTACGGCCTGCGCAAACAGAAACGTTCCGGTCAAATTCGTCTCGATGACTTTATTCCAATGCTCCAGTTTCATTTCTTCCACGGGCGCGCCCCAGGAGGTGCCGGCGTTATTGATGAGGATGTCGATCCTGCCGAACTTCGCGACCGCGGCGTCCACGACCGCCTGAACATTCGCGGGATTTTTCACATCGCACGCGAGGGCGACGGTTTTCGCGCCCAACTTTTCCAGTTCGGCCGCGGCTTTTTCACAGCGCTCGATTTTTCGGGCGCACAGCACCAGATTCGCGCCCATTTCGGCGAGGCCAATCGCCATTTGCAGGCCCAAGCCGGTGGAACCGCCGGTCACGATGGCGACACGTCCGCTCAAATCAAAAAGCTTCTTGGTATTCATTCCCAAATTAGACGGCTGCGCCCCAGTTTACGATTAGCAAGAATTTCTAAAGTTCTAAATACCTGAGCGAAAGCAAAATCCCGGGCGCGAATCGGTCACGAATCGCGCCCGGGTTTAGTGCTAATACGAATTTCCTCCGCGGCCATCGTCGCCCCAGCCGCCATCGCCCCAACCTGGGCCACGCTGATCGTTGCCCAGGTCAAACGGCCGCAGATACGGCCCGGGAATGAAATCGATAAACGCCGGAGGAGTGGCCACAATCGCGCCGCTCGACGACGCAAAAATATTGAACGCCGGGCCCAGAGCCGCCGCGGAAGCGTTCAATTCTGCCGCGGTGGGTTCGTGCCAGCGCCCGGTATTCAGGCGGTCCAGCAATTTTTCCACCGCCGCAATCGTTTCCGCCGGGGTAAAGGCGCAGTGCCCGGCGCGATCGATGAAATCGCGGCGCAGCAAATCGCCGTTGCCTTCCTCGTCCACCACATGCCGGTAGGCCGATTCGTTCTCCACCACGACGAGTCCGTCGCCCTTGGTGTGCAGCGTGAGAACCGGAAAATTGATCTGGCCGTTGTAGACGATATTGTTTTTCAGATACTCGAATGCCGGCGGATCGGCCGAAATCCGAGCCGCACGGTTGAGAGTTTCCAGGTCGGAATTCAGGTCCAGGCCGGCGGCCTCATACAGCGCGACCACTTCCGGCAGGTCGAGCGATTTTGCCAACTGCTGGCGGAAATCTACTCCGGTGTTCCACGAAGGATTGCCGGTCGCGCGCGCTTCGAGTTCGGCGCGAAACGCGAAGACAAACGGGAAGTCGACTTGCTGGTCCCACAGAAACTGATTCTCTTCTTGCGAAGCGTAGTCGGTTGCTGCGGGTTCCGGCGACAAAGGAGTGAACCATCCCGGCGTATCACCGAGGGCTGCGCCGAGCGCGATGCGGGCGCGACCTTGCGCCGTACCTTGCGCCGCGGCCAGGTATTCTTCGGAGAGATCCAGGTTCTGAGTGGGGTTAGTGATATTGACGACCTGCAATCCACTGCCGGGAGCGAGCAGAGTCTTGAAGGCGAACGCGGCATCCAAAGCCGTGTTCCAAGTGGCTACTCCGCCGGAAAGGACGCCGCACATCGGCAGGGCCGCGTCAAATTTTTGCGGATAGCGTTGAATCAATCCGGCGGTGATCATCCCGCCGAGCGAATGTCCCCAGGCGATGGTGCGGTGAGGATGGCCGACAGTCCTGCTGAAAATTTCGAGGACCGCGATTTGATCCGGGAGCGCCTGCTGAATGGCCCAGCCGGTGGTGGCGTACGACGAACCCGCCAGCGCGAAACCGCTGCCCAGCATGAAAGCGCGCGTGGCCGGATCGCCGACGTCGGTGGCGGGATTCGCCGCGCCGGGCGTGACGTAGCCGTGACTGTACAGAAAAAGCGTCCCATTCCAGTTGGCCGGCACTTCGATCAGATACGTTGCGCCGTCCGCCAGCGCGCCGGTATGCGTGGTGATGCCAGCCTGCGCCGAAACGCCCGGCGAGAAAAACAGCAGGGCCGTAAATACGAGTAGCACGGTTGCAAACGTCGTGGTTCGCCCCATGGTAATCCTCCTAACAGAGTTGAAGCTACATCGAGGCTCGCGAGCGCGAGCCAGGAACTGTGGATGCCGGGAACACAGCACGCAATTTGAAAGTTTCGAGCAGACCGCGAAGAGCAAAAATCGCCGTCAGCTTTGAATCATGAATCGGCGGCAAATCCAGGGCGGAGGCCTGAGGTATCGCGCGTCGATCTTCTCAAAAAATCTAGATTTCGCGTGGACGGCTCATGACGATGAGCCACCCACGCGAACTTTCATCCCGAACTAAAACGTGAACCGCGCTCCCAGCTGAATCTGGCGCTTCGGAAAAGCCGAAGTAAACGCCAGCGGAGTGCTCGGCGTCGCCACGCTACCGTCCGGCAGAACCGTTCCTGGACGGATACCATGCACGTTGAACGAAGTGTTGCCGGTCGCGCACTGACCGGAGATCGAGCATAGCCCGTTGGTATCGATGCCGAACAACGGGTTCACTTCGTTATTCACGCTCGCGAAATTCGTATGATTCGCGATGTTGAATCCCTCCGCGGTGAAGGTGAGAGTTCCCTTCTCGCCGACCTTGTGCCGCCAGCTCAAGCGCATATCGAAATTGGTGTAGTTCGGGCCCAGACCGGTGTCGCGGGGCGAACCAATCGGCCGCTGGTTGGTGGTGTGGTTGTTGCCGTTGACTTCGCCGCCGGCTAGCAAATTAAATGGCAAGCCGCTGTGATAGCTGAAAATGGGCGAGAGTTGGAACCCCGACAGAATCGCATTCTTCCAGGGACTGTCGAACACGCCGGCCAGGACCACTTTGTGGCGCTCGTCGAATTCCGAAAGCCCACGATCGGCGGCGAGGTCGGTCGGATCCTGCGGCGAGTAATCGGTGTTGTAATCGGTCGAGGTGTCGAAGCCCTTGCTGTAGGTGTAATTTCCGAAGGCGGTGAAGTGATCGCTGAATCGTTTTTTCGCTTCCAGGATTAAGCCTTCGTACAAAGCGGACGACGCCGACGTGTACTGGTTGTTTTGAATAATCAGTGGATTCACAAAGCAAGCGAATGGCGCGTTCGGATTCCCCGCCGTCGGAGCGCACGGGAGCCCTTCGGTGCCGCCCAACGGATCGGTGGCTGCAGAAGTGTTCCAGTTGCGGTAGCTGAAGCTCTTGCCGCTCGCCAGGGTCACGGTACTCATCGGCGTCGACGGGTACAAGTTGGTGTCGATGGCCACCGGCAGGCGCAAGGTGTGCGAGTAAATTGCGCTGATGCCGACCGAGAAACCGGGCGAAATTTGGCGTTCAATTCCGAAGGAAGCTTGCTGTGCTTGCGGCGGCCGGTAGTTCGGGGGATTGCTGAATAGCACGGTCAAGGGCGACAACTGGCCGCTATTGGCCGGAAATATTCCGGAGCCGAACGGATTTGGAAACAGGCCGCCTGCCGCAATCGGACCGAGCGATTGCGGAGTGATGCAGGCGTTGTTTCCCGGTGTTGGTGTGGTGCACTGGATCAGCCCGCCGGCGAAGAGGGTTTGGAACACGACGCCCGAATTGGCGATCGGCAGCCCGGTTGCGGTGAGTGGGTCCACATAGATCGAAATGAACCGCGTGCAGGGGCTGCTTCCGGTGCCGGGGAAAATCGGCGCGCCCGGGAATCCTATGCCGCAGGTATTCACCACGTTGTTGACCTGATCGGGAACTGGCGACGTGTTCTTCTGGTTTTCCACCGTGGTGCGATTCTTGTTCAGCACCCCCAGGCTCAAGTCCACCCCAGGAATTTGCGCATCGACCGGTCCGTAAAATATTCCGTAGCCGCCGCGAACGACCGTCTTGTGATCCTTGAAAGGATCCCAGGCGAAGGACACGCGCGGGCCGAAATCCTTGTAGTAGGTGTTCAGCGGGTTGTATTCCGAATCGATGTCGTAACGCAGTCCGTAATTCAGGGTGAAGTTGGAGGCAATCTTCCAGGAATCCTGTAGATAGAAGCCGGTGAGCGGCCGGGTATAAGCCGGATAATCCGCGTTGCCAAACCCTTGTTGATACACCTGCGGCAATCCGAGCGAAGCGGACTGCAGCGGATTGATGGAGGGGCCATCCGTCGCAACTCCACACGGATTTGCGCCGGGGGTGGCGGAAGGAACAAAGCACGGGCTCAACGCTTCTCCGGGGAGCGATCCGAAAACGAAGCGGCCAGGGAGAAAGGTGTGCGACTCGGTATGGTTGCCGCGCAAGAGTTCGCTGAATCCGAACTGAATGGTGTGCCGGCCGCGAATGGTAGTGAAGTTATCGGCAATTTCAAAGCGGCGTAAAATCGTCAAGTCCGGCAGGAAAATGTTGGTTCCCAAATTGTTAATGAACCCGGGGATCTGGATTCCCACTTGGCCGGGTTCGTTCGGAATCACATTGAAGCCGTTGTAATCGTACTGCAGGCGAAGTTCGTTTTGGGTGGTCGGGCTGAACTGGTGAAACCAGGCGCCGAGCAGGTTGTGATCCACGTCTTGCGTGGAACTGCCGGCCGAGAATGCGGTCAAAGACTGCACATCTGGATTTTCTTCCACGTCGTGCGCGAAGCGATAACTCAAGAACACCTGATTATTGGCGTCGATGCGGTGATCGATGCGCGCGGATGCTAAATAGCTTCGGGAGCTGTAGTTGAAAAGTCCACCCTGGGTCTGGAACTGGTTGATGAAGTAGCTGTTCAGCGCGGTCTGGCCCGGCGTCAACCCGGTCAACTGACTGACCGTTAGCGCCGATCCAAGTGCTCCGGCACAGGTCGCGGCAGGCAACGGGGTGATCGTGCCGTTCGGGTTGTTAATGCATGGCACCGTGGGATTGCCCGGAAGTGTCGCCAGTGCGCCGAGGACCGAATTTTGATCATTGGTCGTGCGGAAAATGTTGGTGTCGGTGAGCAGGGGTACTGCGTTTTGCGCGTCCTGTCGCAGCCCTTCGAAAGAGAAAAATGCGAAGGTTTTGTCGCGCTGGATCGGCATGCCCGCGGAACCGCCGAATTGATAGCGCTGCAGGGAATTCTTCACCGGCGTTCCCACGGAATCAGGATCGGCGGGATTGAAGATCTGTCCGGGCTGCAGGGCCTGATTAAACGCAAACGGATCGCGCGCGTCCAGCCCGTCGTTGCGGAAAAAACCGAACAGGCTGCCATGGATATCATTGGTGCCGCTTTTGGACACGATGTTAATCGACGCCCCGTTGGCCCCGCCTAATTCGGCTTGATAATTGCTCCGGTTGACCTGAAATTCCTGCACCCCATCCTGACTGAGCGTGGGACGCACGCCGCCGGCGTCGTCTTGCACTTCGCCGCCATCGACCGTCACGCTGTTACCGCGTCCATTGCTCCCATAAAAGGAAAGTCCGCTTTGCGGGGTCTGCTTCACCCGAAAATCCTGGTCATCCGTGATTCGGGTGGAATCCGATACGCCGGGCAAGAGCAGCGTAAACGTCAGGTAATCGCGCCGGTCGATCGGAAGATCCTCAATATAGCGTTGGGTTACGGTATCGGCCTGGCTGCCGCGTTCGGTTTCGACCACCGGTGGTTCCGCAGTGACCGTCACTTGCGTCGCGGAGGTGGCCACTTTCAAATGAAAATCCATTATGGCGACTTGCCCGATGGTGACGACCAGGCCCGTTTGGGTCTCGGTCTGGAACCCGGAGATTTGCGCGGTGATGTTATAGGTCGAAGGCGGCAGCGCGGCAAATTGATACTGCCCGTTGGCGTCGCTCGCCGAGTCGTAGGTCTGCCCGCGATTCACATCCAGCGCCTGCACCGAGGCCTTGGTAATCACTGCGCCGGTCGCGTCGGTCACGGTTCCGCGCACACTGCCGGAGGCACCGACGCCCTGCGCATGTGACGAAGGGGTGGCCAGGAAACACAGCAGCACCGCCACAATTACCGCCAGAAACGTTGACCTCATAAATCCTCCCAAGAGCAGGCGCCGCCGCAGACCATCCAGCAAAGCGCTACCTTCGCGATGTGATTCTGAGAATGCTGACTTTTTTAGGCCCGGACCTGAACCGTGCTTCTTGAAACCGAAACGCCACCCATAGAAAAATCTGATAGTAACTATCATGTTCTGTCGAGTGACGTCAAGTTCTAACATGTAAACTCTGAGTAAATTGGGACGAGCGGCAAACCGCCGCGCAGGAAGCGGGCCAAAACGGCCTTGGTGGACCACGGCTTTGGGTATGGTTGGGACTAACGAGGCGTGAGGACGACCCGGCCGGCAATACGCCCGTGGCGAAGGTCCTCGAGGACGGCGTTCGCGTCAGCCAGCGGCCGCGAAGTGACTTGGCAGCGGACTTTTCCGGCAGCGGCCATATCGAGCACCTCGCGCAAATCCTGACGGGTACCCACGGCCGAGGCCTGGATCCGGATTTCGGTGCCGGCCATTGAAATGGGCGAAAAACAAAGCGAATCGGCGGGCAAGCCGACCACTAAAAGGGTGCCGGTAGGCCGGACGCAGGGGACCGCGGCATCGTAGGCGGCTTTCGCGGCGGAGGTCACCAGCACGGCGTGAGCGCCGCCGCGCTTCCGGAAATCCTTTCCTACGTCTACCGACGTAGAATTCAGGGTGTGCGCAGCGCCGAGCGATTTCGCATACGCCAGTTTTTCTTCCGATACATCTATCGCGGTCACTTCTGCGCCCAAGCCCACTCCGATCTGCACCGCGAGATGCCCGAGCCCGCCGACGCCGAAAACGGCGAGGCGCTGGCCAGGTTGCAGTTGCGCTTTTTTCAGTGCTCGATACACCGTAACGCCGGCGCAAAAAAGCGGTGCCGCCTCAACCGAAGAAAGCGCGTCGGGGATTTTGGTGGCATGACGCGCCGGCGCTTTAACGAATTCGGCGTAGCCGCCGTCCACGCTCACCCCGGTGATTTGCTGTTTGCCGCAGAGGTTTTCGTTTCCTTCGCGGCACATTTCACACTCGCCGCAACTCGAGAAAATCCACGGCACGCCCACGCGGTCGCCGATTTGGTGATCGTTGACCGCTTCGCCTTTTTCCACCACCCGGCCGGCAATCTCGTGCCCCAGGATCAGCGGCTTCTTGACGATCTTCGCCAGTTGCGGCCAGTCGCCGTCGGCGACGTGCAGATCCGAATGGCAAACTCCGCAGGCTTCCACTTCGACCAGAACTTCATCGGGGCCGGGGACCGGACGTGCGACCTCTTCGAGTGCGAGCGGCGTTTTGAAATCATGCAGGACCGCGGCTTTCATGGATTAAGGCTTCGCGCCGCGCAGAAAAAATTCCACGGCATTGGCGGCGCGGTCCACCAATTTGTGCGGGCCATGCAGATCCACCGCCCACTGCCGGACCACGGTGTTGAACAAGCCTTCCATGAATTCCGTCAAGTGGACCACCGGGAAGGCGCGGGTGATGTCGCCACGTTCCTGTCCCTGGGCCAGAATTTCGCGGAGCAGGTCCACCGCGGCTTCTTCCGGTCCGCGCAACTCGGGTGACCGAACTGGATCCATCGCGCCGGCCAGGATCACCGCCTGCCACAGCGGCCGCCCTTCTTCCGTGATTTTTGCCAGGCTTTCAAAAAAGCGACGCAGTCTTTCGCCAGTGGAGGCTTTGCTGGAAAGTTCGGTGCGCAGGATTTCGGCCTGGCGGGCAAACGCGCGGCGGCCGATTTCGCGCAGCACCGCGTCCTTGCTGGGGAAGTAGCGAAAAAATGTGGGTTGGCTGACGTCGAGGACGTTGACGATATCGTCGATGC
>Ga0302177_10000320_pt1 | contig 37749 bp, 35 predicted proteins | sample I_Palsa_E1_2_FD_198780 | JGI IMG/M metagenome (GOLD analysis project Ga0302177, IMG submission 198780) | Peat permafrost microbial communities from Stordalen Mire near Abisko, Sweden - I_Palsa_E1_2 | ecosystem: Environmental > Terrestrial > Soil > Palsa > Peat permafrost | place: Sweden... | reverse complement strand
CCGTCCTACGGCGCTACCGAGGCCAAGGTCCCGGACATTGTGGACGCGATCGTGGACCTCACCGAGACCGGATCCTCGCTGCGCAAGAACGGCCTGCGGATCCTGGACACCCTGCTGTCGAGCTACACCGAGCTGGTGGCCAGCGCCGCCGCCTACGCCGACGAGGGCAAGCGCGCGGCGATGGAGGACATCGCGCTGCTGCTCAGCGGGGCGATCCAGGCTCGCGGCAACGTGCTGCTCAAGCTCAACGTCCCGGCTGACAAGCTCACCGCGGTGACCGAGATGCTGCCCGCGCTGTCGTCCCCGACGATCCTGTCGCTGGCGCGCGGCAACATGAACGCCATCGAGACCGTCGTGCCCAAGCGCGGCGTCAACACCCTGATCCCGGCCCTCAAGGCGGCCGGCGCGCAGGACATCCTGGAGATCCCCATCTCGAAGATCGTCGAATAACTAAAGCTCAGGTACCGTTGTTAGCGCTGTATCCGATGCTTGAGGTGGTCACGTGCGCGACGTCCTGAACGACATCATGAAGTGGTGGGACGCCGACGAGACGTTCGGATTGGCCACGGTGGTCCGCACATTCCGCAGCGCGCCGCGTGAGCCCGGCGCCGCGCTGGCGGTCGGCGCCGACGGCGAGGTGGTCGGCAGCGTGTCGGGCGGCTGCGTCGAGGGCGCCGTCTACGAGCTGTGCGGCGAGGTCACCTCGACCGGCCAGCCCGTCCTGCAGACGTACGGGGTCAGTGACGACGACGCCTTCGCCGTGGGCCTGACCTGCGGCGGCATCCTGGACGTGTTCGTCGAGCCGGTCAGCCGCGAGCTGTTCCCCGAGCTGGGGGACCTGGCGGCCGCCGTGGAGCGCGACGAGTCCGTGGCCGTCGCCACCGTGATCAGCGGCCCCGGCACGATCGGCGCGCGCCGGATCATCTACGCGGACGGCACGACGGCGGGCAGCCTGGGCGCGGGCGACCGGCTGGACGCCGCGGTGGACGATGACGCCCGCGGCATGCTCGCTCAGGGGCAGACGGCCATCCGCCGCTACGGCACCCAGGGTGAGCGGCGCCACGACGAGCTGGCCGTGTTCGTGAACTCGTTCGCGCCACCACCGCGGATGATGGTGTTCGGCGCGATCGACTTCGCGGCCGCGGTGGCGCGGGTCGGCAAGTTTATGGGGTACCGCGTCACCGTGTGCGACGCGCGCGGCGTGTTCGCCACCACGGCCCGGTTCCGCGACGCGGACGAGGTCATCGTGGAGTGGCCGCACCGCTATCTGGCCGGGGCCGACGTGGACGAGCGCACGGTTATCTGCGTGCTGACCCACGATCCCAAGTTCGATGTCCCGCTGCTGGAGGTGGCGCTGCGCACCCCGGCCGGCTACATCGGCGCGATGGGCAGTCGCCGCACCCACGAGGATCGCCTGGCCCGGCTGCGCGAGGCCGGGCTGACCGAGGCGGAGCTGTCCCGGCTGCGGTCACCGATCGGCCTGGATCTCGGCGCCCGTACCCCCGAGGAGACCGCGATCTCGATCGCCGCCGAACTGATCCAGCTCCGCTGGGGCGGATCCGGGCGCCCCCTGACCTCGACCGACGGCCGCATTCATCCCGTGACCGCGGCCCGCGAGTAAGTCCCGCCGCGGCGCCCCATCCATCTCGTGCGGCCCGTTCCGTTCCTGCCGCACCGCCGCACCGCCGCACTGTTCCCGCCCCATCGGTCACAGAGGCTTCCAGTCCGCCAGGCACTCAACCCGCCAGGCACTCAACCCCGCCCGTGGACGGTCAGTCTTTCCGGCCGGACACCGCCAGCGTCGCGCCGATTCCGATCATCACCAGGCCCCCCGTCCCGCCGATGAGTTCCAGCCGCCGTGGCGACCGCCCGAACCAGGCCCGCGCGGACCCGGCCACGAGCGCCCAGCCGCTGTCGGAAAGCAGCGCGATCCCGGCGAAGATAGCTCCGAGCAGCAACATCTGCTGCGGAACCTGACCGGCCGGACGGTCGACGAACTGCGGCAGTACGGCGGCGAAGAATACGATCGCCTTCGGGTTTCCGATGCCGACCACGAACCCGTCGGCCATGACCCGGGCGACGCTCTTGTTCTCGATCCGCGATCCGAGCATCTCAGCGAGCTTCTGCCGGTGCCGGATCGCCTGGACTCCCAGGAAGATGAGGTACGCCGCGCCGCCCAGCTTGACGATCGTGAAGACCATGACCGATCGCTCGACGAGCGCGCCGATCCCGAACGCGACCGCCACCACCTGTACATACACGCCGACGGTGTTACCGGCCACGGTGGCTACCCCCGCCATCCGCCCGAGCGCGAGCGCCCGGCTCACGGTGAACAGCACGCTCGGTCCCGGCACCACGATCAGGGCAAAGGCGGTGAGCGTAAAGGCGAGGAGGTGCGCCGTGGGAAGCACGCCGCGAGCCTAACCCGGGGCCCCCTCCGGGGCCACCGCATTTTTCGGCCGGAGGCTCTTTACCGGACGTGCACTCCCGTTGATCGTCACTCCCGCGGCCCGACTCCCGCGGCCCGACTCCCGCGGCCCGACTCCCGCGGCCCGACTCCCGTGGGGCCCGACTCCCGCGGGCCCGACTCCGACGGGCCCCACTCAGGTCGCCCACCCGCCGCGCGCCCTCACTCTCCGGGGGCATCATTCCCCTGCGGCCGGCGCCTCTCATCTCGGCTTTCCGCCGGTCATCGATAGCCTTGACCTCATGCAGCCGCCTGTCGCCGGAATCTTGCTGGCCGCGGGCGAGGGCAGCCGTCTGGGCCAGCCCAAGGCCCTGGTCGAGATCGCCGGCCAGCGACTCGTCGATCGCGGTTGCCGAATGCTCCGCGACGGGGGAGCGGACCCCATCGTGGTCATCACCGGTGCCGCACCCGTCGACGTACCCGGCGCACTAGTCGTGCACAACCCCGCCTGGGCCAGCGGCATGGGGTCATCGCTGGCCACGGGGCTTTCCGCCCTGCAGTCCCTGCCCGGCGAGTGCGGCGCCGCCGTGGTGGCGCTGGCCGACCAGCCCCTGGTGGGTTCCGGGTCGGTCCGCCGGCTCATCGCCGCCCGCGTTGCCGGCGCGAGCATCGCGGTCGCCGCCTACGATGGTCGGCCGCGGAACCCAGTCCTGATCGCGCGCGAGCACTGGGCGGAGGTCCTCACCCTGGCCCAGGGAGACGCCGGCGCCCGCCCCTTCCTCCGGGCTCATCCCGACCTCGTCATGTTGATCGAATGCGGCGATACCGGCAGCCCCGACGACATCGACACCCCCGAAGATCTGGCGCGCGTCGCCCAGGCCCTGCTGCACCGCGATCAGTGCTAGCCGAATGCGCCTCGCGACACGAACGTAACTTTTGCCTTGCATCGACGGTCGTGGTGGCCGGGACGCCGCTGCTGGTCGCGATCCGGCCCGGCACCGGGGCGGGGCCCCCGCTGCTGCTCGCCAACGGCATCGGCGCCAGCCTGGAGGCCCTCCAGCCGTTCGTCGACGCGCTCGACCCGGCGATCACAGTGATCCGCTTCGACGTCCCCGGCGTGGGCGGCTCTCCGCTGCCCGCCCGGCCCTACCGGTTCGCCACCTTGGCCTGGCTGCTGCGCGGCCTGCTCAGCAAGCTCGGCTACCAGACCGCCGACATCCTCGGCATCTCCTGGGGCGGCGGGCTGGCCCAGCAGTTCGCGCTGTCCAGCCCGTTGCGGTGCCGGCGGCTGATCCTGGTGGCCACAGCGACCGGGCCGCAGACGATGGTGCCGGGCAATCCGCTGGTGCTGGCGAAGATGCTCAGCCAGCGCCGGCACCTGGATCCGGATTACGCCCGCCGGATCGCCGGCGAGCTGTACGGAGGAAGCGCGAGAACAGATGCGGATACGATCACCGGGATCCTCCGCCAGGAACACGCCGGCCCGCTGCGGGGTTACCTGTACCAGCACGCCGCCGGACTGGGGTGGACCTCGCTGCCGTTCCTGCCGCTCATCCGCCAGCCCACCCTGGTGCTCGCGGGCGACGACGACCCGATCATCCCGCTGGCCAACGCCAAAATCCTGGCCGCGCTGATCGCTAGCGCGCGGCTGCACGTCTACCACGGCGGCCACCTTGAGCTGGTGACCCGCCCAGGCCTGCTCGCGCCCGTGGTCGCCGGTTTCCTGGCCCAGGGCAGCCCGCGCGAAGCCTCATCCGTGCCCAGATACAACCCCTGACAACACCTCAGAGGCCGACGGAGGCGTTGCCACCCAACGGTCGACGCAGATCTGGTAGTCCCGATCTCGGCCGGAGCTAGGGCGTATCGAGGTTGTTGCCCTAGGCAATGAGCCGGTCGAGCAATTCGAAGGTCTCGTATGGCTGGCCGGCGTCGCCGAAGTGCCCGTCATCGCGGACGATCTGCGTGCCGCCCAATTGCTCGAACATGGAACGTCCTTGGGTGTCGCCGCAGCCGTACCGGTCGTCGCGCGAATTGATGAAGTACAGATCGCGGACATGGGCTTTGATGGCCGACCAATCGTAGCCGCCCGGCGAGCCCTGCGATTAGGTGCCGGACGATTTCAGCTACACCGGATTGCGCTGGACGCCCCAGCTGCGGGTGACGGTCTCGCCCGGTTTGAGCACGATGAGACTGTCGCCGGTGACGAAGGCGTTGGGCGGGCAGGTCATCGGCTCGATCGCGACGGCTTTCCGGTGTCGGCCGCCGTGCAGCGTGTCGCTGGTGAACACCTGGAGCCAGGGGCAGTCCGCGCCGGCCCACAGCGAAACCTGCGATCCGCCCGTACGAAGGTGCGCCCAGGCCCGGCCGTCATTCTCCCGTATCAGGCCGGTAAGCGCATGGTCGAGGACGGAGCTGCCAATTCGGCGCGGGCGCCGGAAGTCGCACACCGCGCCCTCGAGGTCCTGGACCGGGCCAGACGGGATGCCACGCTCATCCACCGGCAGCCACTGCGTCGCGGGCAGCGCCAGCTCCCAGTCATCCACCGGGGATGATCCGGCCGACGACGGACCGGCGCTGAGATAAGGATGCTGCCCAAAGCCGTACGGTGCGGGACGCGTACCGCAGTTGGCAGCGGAGATCGTGACCTCCAGCCCGGCAGCCGAGGACAGCCGGTACTCGGCCTCGACCTCCAGACAGAAGGGGTACCCGGCGTAGCCGTGCGGAAGGTGCCGCAGCACGATGCTGTCCGGCTCGTGCCGCACCGGCAGCCACGCGACGAACCGGGTGAGCCCGTGGATCGCGTTACCATTCCCCGCTTCGCTGAGGTCCAGCTGGTAGGTGACGCCGTCGAACTCATAGCGGCCGTGGTCGACGCGGTTGGGCCAGGGGGCGAGAAGCTGCCCGGCGGCACCTGGTGGCAGTTCGTCCGCCTCGTAGCCGAAGACCAGCGGAGTACCGCCGTGGCTGAGCTCGCGCAGTCCGGCACCGAGCTCGGTCACCACCGCGCGATAGTCGCCAGCCGAAATCTCGTACTGCGCACCCGTGACCGGTATCCCCGGCCCCTGGCTGCCCGCGCTGGTCGCGCTACTCGCGTTGCCCGGACTGCCGGACAGGGAAGGAGTGTCAGGAGTCATGCTTGTCATCCTCGCAGTGGACGGGCCCCGATGCGCATCCGGGCGCAGAACTAACCCGTCAGGAGATCGAAAGGGCCAGTGCCGCGGCGCACCCGGCGATGAGCCCCCACGTCAGCTCGGCTCCGGTCGCCCGGCCCGCGGTCAGCAACCGCCGCGCCGCGGGCTCGACCGGTTTCTGGCCCGCGAAGGCGCGCAGGACGGCCGAGACCTCTTCGGCGGCCTGGCCCCGCGCGGCGCAGTGCAGCAGGGTGGCGGCCAGCGCGGTAGTCCGCTGCTCTGCGTAGCAGGTGACGGCGGCGCCGAGCCAGTCGGCCAGCCACACTGCTTTCGTCCCGCCGGCGGTCGCGCCGCCCAGCAGGCGGAGGGCCAGCAACAGACCGCTGATCATGCTGTCCCCGCTCGGCGTCAGGCCAGGCCCGAGTCCCACCAGGCTCTCGGCAATTTCGGCCGCGCTGGCCAGGTCCCCGGCCGCGCAGCGTGCGGCGAGGACAGCCGGCGCGTCATGCCCGTCCAGGCCGGGCCGGTACTCAGCCGCCGAATACACCCGGGCCAAGCTGGCCACGCCGTGCTCCAGACGGCCCCGGGACAGGGGGCCGACCACCGGGGACGGATCCCACCAGCGGCGGACCTGGACATCCATCCCGCAGGCCAGGACCCGGCCATTGCCCGCCCAGGCCCGGTCTTCCCGCCCTGCGGTACGGCCTTCCCGCCCTGCGGTACGGCCTTCCCGCCCTGCGGTACGGCCTTCCCGCCCTGCGGTACGGCCTTCCCGCCCTGCGGTACGGCCTTCCCGCCCTGCGGTACGGCCTTCCCGCCCGGCGGTACGGCCTTCCCGCCCTGCGGGCCCGGCCGGCTCCTGGGCGCCCGCAGGAGGGGCCGGACCGTCCTGGCCGGGCAGCTTCAGCGTGATCGCGTTCGGCAGGCAGATGACGCCCGGTGCGGTCAGCGCGATGACCTGCGGCTCACCCGCGTACTCGCCGAAGTCCAGGTAGATGACGTCCGGCAGGACCGCGATGACGCGACCGGCCTGAAGTGGTTCGCGCAGCAGCCGGTGCAGCGCCAGGCTCGCCACGCCCGGGACCGCGCGCGGGACGGCCCGGCTGGGGAGAGCCGGCGGAGTTGCTGGGGCACCGGCCCGGGCCCGGCCGGTCGCGCGTCCGCCAGCCGTGCGCTGGCCGCTGCTGTGCTGGCCGTTGCTGTGCTGGCCGGGACTGGGCTCGCTGTTCCTCGGCCTGCTGTTACTGGGCTGGCCAGCCGACGGCAATATCGGGGCGGCTGCCCCGGGAATTATGCCGCGCGTCACGCCTTCCACAGTACCGCCCGGAACTGCCCGCCAGGGGTGCGCCAGGCATAGAACGTAATTGATAAAGCTGCCCTATCTGGCAAAAGGAAAAAATCCAGCCGGGCGGCATTCGCGCGCGACCGCTGGGCCGCTATCTGCCAGACCGGAAGATATCAGAAATTAATCCGCGCTCGCGTCACACCCGGGCCGGGAAGCCGACGCCAGCGAAAGGCTAGTGAGCGTATAAGCGCGGCAGTGCCGGAGGGAAGGGCCGACGGGGCTGCTTGGGGAGCGGGGGACCGTCAGCCCCGCCGGCTATTGAACCCTAGCCCTTGGCGTGGGCCAAGAGGGGTAAATCCATAAACCATGTAAGGTATCTGAAATAGTTGCGTTTAGTGATCGGCCTGAGGCGATTTTGCGGTCGATGTGCCGGTGTTGCGGAGCGAGAAGAGTGTAACTGTGGCTTGCCAGCGTGACGCCCGGATAAGCCAGTACCGGCCAATAGGCTAGGGATAACCCGGCCCGAGCTGAGGCGACGTGCGGCGGTGCCCCGCCGGGGTGGCCTGCTGCGGCCCAAGCTGGCCGTTGCGAATGGCCTCGGCGGCCAGAATGCCGAAGAGGTAGAAGTACGCCGCTTCCTCATCCTCGAAAAACCGGACCTCGTGCCGGACCCGGTCGGCTGAGCTGAACACCTCGTAACCGCCCCGGCTTTGGACGAGGCACATCGCGCCGTCGACTTCGGCGTCTATCGCATACGCCGACTGCGGGATGGACGCCTGCTCAAGCAGCTGGGAGAAGACGGCCTGCGCGGTCACCCGGTTCCTGCGGCCTGATCTCCGGCCGGCATTGGTGTGACGGCCCACGGAATTGCCGTGCGCCCGGCTCATGGCGGCCGTTTCGCGGGCCAGCGGCGGATCGTCGTAGGCCATCTCGACGGGCATCACGGGAGCGGGCTGCGGCACGGCCGGCCGGGCGCTGGTGATGGCGAGCCGCGGCGGGATGCCCCGCCCGTTGACCGGCGCGTTGACCGGCGCTGGCTGGCCCCACCGGACCAGATCCCCGGGCGCGGGCGAGCCGTGCCAGGCCGCCGCTGCGTCCGAGGTCGGCTGATGGTTGTTCGTGGGGCGCAGCACTTCGTTCGGTTCCCAGTCCCCGGCCGGGTCGCTGCCGGACCCGAGGGGCGCACGCGCGTGGCTACCCGGACGTGAATTCCACGCCGCAGGCGATGCGGGGGCGGCGCGACTGGGTGCCTCCCATTCGCCTGCGGTGACCGGGTTCCAGGAGAGCGTGTCCTGGTCCTGCGGATCCCACCGGCTGGGCTCCCGCCAGCTGCCCGGCTGGACCCCGCTGCGGTCCCAGTCCATTGAGCCGTGACCGTTCCGCGCGTCCTGGGCCGCGGCGTCGGCCGCGTCCCGGCCGCTCCAATCCCCGGTGTCGTGGGGGGAGCGGGTACTCCAGCCGCCGGAGTCCGCAGCATCCCGCTCGGCGCCCCAGCCGTTTTGGCCGTGACCGTTCCGTGCCTCCCGTGCGGCCGCCTCGGCGATCTCACGGGCGCTCCACCCGCCGGTGGCCCGGCCGTCCGCCGCGGCCGTGGCGCGGGCGTCGTAACCCTCCCGCGCGGCCAGCTCAGCGACCTCACGGGCGCTCCAGGTGCCGGTGTCGGGTGCTTCCCAGCCCCCGGTGTCCCGGACCCGCCAGCCGCCCCGGCCCCGGGGCTCCGTCGAGTCCGGCGGATCTACGTCGCGCACGGCGGCCCAGGTCCCGGTGTCGCGCGGATCCTGTGCATGCTCATCGCGCGCGTCCCAGCCGCCGAAACCCGAGTCGCCACCGTTCCAGCTGCCCGGCTCGCGCGTGCTGGGCCAGGACGGGCCGGTGTCGATCAGTTCCCGCGGTCCGCCGATCTGGCGGAGCGGGCCGGTGTCGGGCGCGTAACCGTAGTCCCGCGGGTTGGACGCCCAGGTCTCCCGGTGGCCGTTCTCCCAGGAACCGGGCTGACTGGCGTCGGCCGGGTCGAGCAGCGCAAGCTCGTACTCGCCCCGCTCCTCCCGCAGTTCGATGATCTCCTGGCGCGGCACCACGACCTCGAACACGCCGCGGTCCACTTCCCAGAAGCCCAGCCGCCGCGCCAGGTACAGGTCGCGGCCCAGATAGGCGATGTGCAGCCGTTCGCCCAGGTCGTCCAGCACCATGCAGCGCTCGCCGCGGTACCGCCCGATGGGGCGCGCCTCCCACAGGGCGTCGATCTCGTCCACGCTGACCCGCTTGCGCCAGTGGCCGGAGGAGGAGCGGAAGCCAAGCTCCTCCGGCGGCGGGTAGGCCGCGAACAAGGTGACCTCTTCGTCGGACGGCCCAACGCCCGCCTGATAGGAAGCACCCTGGAAGCTCGCCATGAGCCGGTATCGCATGCCTCATACCTCCCTTGTCGGCCGCCGCCACGCCAGCCCGTCGTAGCGGGCGATGAGGTCATCGCCCCGCACGGTGAGCCGGGATATGGAGGCACCCACCGGAATCGGCATGGGATCGGTGTAGAACTCGGGAATCACCCGGACGTGTGAGGTGGCCATGGTGGCGCGTGCCGAGGGGGACAGCTCCTGCCATCCGCCGCCGGGCTCACCCGGCCCCGAGGCCGCGACGTACGTGTCCATCTCCCGCGCCAGCCAGGAGAGGAAGTAAACCTCCGGCATTTCGGCGGTGAATTCGGAGCCTTCGTAGCCGAGGCCGAGGGCGACAAAGCATTCCGCCGGATCGCGGAAGGCGACGTCGCGCCCACGGTAGACGAAACCGGCGATGATGGAACGCTGCCCGTTGAGGTACGGCCCCACCAGCCGGGGCGGTACGACCTTCCGCATCGGCGTGCCTGGCTCGATACTCATAGTCGGCTGCTCGGTCCGGGTCACCGGGCCGCCGACAGCCGTGCAGCGGGCAGCCCGGCCGCGGGAACTGGCCGGCCGCCGGATCCGGTGGAGCTGGAAGGGTCGCGTCCGCTCCGCGCAGCCGCGCGGGAAGGATATGCAGTGGGCCGCCAGCCAACCGCGAACCTCACCTTAAGCTCCTCTCCGCGTACCCCGCCCAGAATCCCTGTGTTACCAGGGAATGACATCGAACTCTTCCCCGCAGGAGTGTTCTGCCGCACATGAGAGTCCCATATTCACAATGCGCTCTCAACTGTTTCTGGCAATTAGGTGACTCTGAGCCAGGTCAGGCTCCTGATAAGAGCCGTCCCATTACTTAATGAAGTCATCTGGTTACTAGAAGCTCTTTGCCGGCCGAACGATTATCACCGTATCCCGGCGCCTCCGGGCGGCGCGCTAAAACCAATCTTGTGATAGGGCTCACGCCGTGCCCAATTCCGGAAGTGCAGGCCGCGCTGGCCCAGGAAATCGGCGTCTGGCCATGTCCGCGCCCGGAGACCGCTATAAGCCTGAATGAGCGCAATGGGCCCGGATGAGACGGATATCCTGTTGAGGCTGGTGGGTCAGCCGTGCCGAGCGCGCGCGAGCCCGGCACAGCGTAGGGTCAGATCCGTGGCTGGGCTGAACGTCGGCGGCCAGCAGTTCGCCGGCGACGATGGGGCACCGGATCCGCATCTCGCCGCGGTCCTGTCGGCGTATGCGGATGGTCGTGAAACTGAACGGGCCGCTCTGGGGGCTCTCTCCCGTGCGCGGCTGCTCATCCCGCTCGTCGAGCTCGAGGCCGGCGAGGACGTCTCCCCTGGACCTGCGGAGCACGGCCAGTCCCGGGCTGCGGAGCATAGCCAACACGAACACCCGGCCCGCGATGCCTGCGCCGCCCCGGGTACGAAGGAAATGGCGTTCCCCACGCTTATCGGCCGGGACGGTCGTCCCGCGCTGCTCGTCTTTACCTCCCTGGACGCACTCGCCCGCTGGCGGCCCGACGCCCGGCCCGTTCCGGCCCTGGCCCGTCAGGTCTGGGGCAATGCCGTGGCCGATGCCTGCGCCGTGGTCATCGACGTGGCCGGGCCGGTCCCGCTCGCCGTCGACGGGGCCCGGCTCAGCGCCCTGGCCAGCGGCGAGCCGCCACCAGCGCCCCAGGACGACCCTGACGTGCACGCTGAGGTCACTGAAGCCCTGGCCGGTGAGCCAGCCATCGTCGGGGCCCGGCTCGCCCCGGGCTCAGACGGCCCCGAAGGTACCGACCTCGCGATCCGCCTGACGTTCCGCCCGGCCCAGGTTTCCGGAGACGCGGAGACCCTGCCGGTCCAGCGCGCAGCTCAGGCGATCGCGGCCCGTCTCGCCGGCCGGCTGCGCCGGGGGATCGAGGTCTCGGCAGTCCCGGCTCCCGGCCCTCGCCGATGACCGGTGCCGTGACCCAGGCCGTGACCCGCGCCGTGACCCGCGCCGGGTCGGCCGCTGGTGACGTCGTGGCTGGGTACCGCGGTCGCGCGCGTGGCGGGCCGCCCGGCGGCGTAGTGCGGGCACTCCTCCAGCGGGCGCCGGGTCAGCTCACCGAACGAGCTATGAGACCCAGCTGGCCTCGGTGGATGTCCGGGGATGTTACCCGGAGGCGGGGTCGACTCCGGTGGTGACCCATGGCCGGGCGACCCGGGCGATGTCGGTGTCGGAGGCGCGGGTGAACGCGTCGAGCTTCAGGAAGTGCCGGGCGATGGTGAGCCCGAGGATGCTGCTGACGATCAGCGCCGCGCGCAGGCTGGCATCCTCGCCGCCCATGGCGTGGCTCAGGTTGGCGACCCGCTCATTCAGGAACGCGCTCATCGAGGCTGCTGCCTCGGGTGCGGTGAGCATGGACCGCACGAGAGCTTTGGTCTCCGGGGGCAGGGTCCCGAGCCGGACGTCCAGGACGTCGTGCAGATGGGCCTCAATCTCGTCCGGAGCGGCTTCCCCCAGCTGGATGGCCATGGCGAAGAGCGCGGCCTTCGATCCGTAGTGCTGCATGACCAGGGACGGGTCGACTTTCCCGCGCTGGGCGATGCGGCGGATGGTGGTTGCCTCCAGGCCGCGCTCCCCGAACTCCGCACGTGCTGCGTCCAGGATGCGCTGTGCGGTGGCGGCACGCTTCGCGGCTCTGCTTCTCGGCTCACTCACACCGTTCACTCTACCGTTGTTGAGCGAATGGTGTACGGTTGGCTCAACAAGCGATGAGTGAGGTCGTGGCCTCAGCGGTCCGCCATCGGGGAGTGAGGAGCAGCCATGACAGCACCTGCCGGTAAGACCGCCCTGATCATCGGCGCGTCACGTGGGCTGGGCTACGCGCTCGCCGCCGAGTACCTGGCCCGAGGCTGGCAGGTGACCGCAACGGTGCGGGGAGCCGGGCGGACCGGGTTGCACGACCTGGCCAGGTCGTCCGCTGGCCGCCTTGTCGTGGAGACAGTCGACATCACGGTTCCTGAGCAGGTCGCGGCGTTGCACGAGCGTCTGGCCCAGACGACGTTCGACCTGCTGTTCGTCAACGCCGGGGTGACCAACGGCCCCGAGGAGACCGTCGCCGACGTGTCCACCGACACCTTCGTCCGCCTGATGGTGACCAATGCGCTGAGCCCGATGCGCGTCGTGGAGATACTGCAGGATCTCGTCGCTCCGAACGGCGCGATCGCAGTGATGTCCTCAGGCCAGGGGAGTGTCAGCAACAATGACAAGGGCGGCTTCGAGGTCTACCGGGCGAGCAAATCCGCGTTGAACCAGTTGATGCGCAGCTTCGCCGCACGCCACGCCGACGACCCGCACACGCTGCTGCTGATGGCGCCCGGCTGGGTGCAGACCGACCTGGGCGGCCCTGCCGCGCGCCTGACGATCGGCCAGAGCATCCCTGGCGTGGTCGACACGATCGAGGCCCAGGCCGGCCAGGGCGGGCTGCAATACCTGGACTACCAGGGTCAGGCCGTCCGCTGGTAGCGCGTGCGGTCCGCCGCCCCCTCAGACCGCTCCAAGATCGCTTCCGGCACCGCAACGGCCCTGTTCCGGCTGGCCTGGCCTGTTGACTCCGTACCGGGGTACGGGCGCTAAGTTCGGGATCATGGCTGGGCTGACGATAGGCAAGTCGCCGCTGCCGAGGGAGTTGGCGTCGAGACCGTGCGCTTTAACCAGCGCCGGGGACTGCTGACCGTGCCTGAACCGGAGCGCCGGGGCTACCGGGAGTACTCCGACGCGGACCAGCGGCGGCTCGCCTTTATCCTCCGGGCGCGAGCACGCCCCGGCTGACCTGCCACCGCTTGCGCTGTCTTCGAAACTGTAGTCACCGCTGAGCGGGCAGGACAGGGCGGGGAGCGAGCATACGATCGACGGGGCGCCGGGGGGCCATAGGATCGAGGGCATGCTTCGCTGGCTGACCGCGGGTGAATCGCACGGGCGCGCGCTCGTGGCCATCTGCGAGGGAGTACCCGCGGGAGTGCGGGTGAGCACCGGGGACATCGCGGCCGCGCTGGCCCGCCGCCGGGCCGGTTACGGCCGCGGTGCCCGGATGAAGTTCGAGCAGGACGAGGTCGAGCTCACCGGCGGGATCCGGCACGGGGTGACGCTCGGCGGCCCTGTCGCCATCCGGATCGGCAACACCGAGTGGCCCAAGTGGGAGACCGTCATGTCCCCGGACCCGGTGGATCCGGCCGTCCTGGCTGGCTTGGCCCGGAACGCGCCCCTGACCAGGCCACGCCCGGGTCATGCGGACCTGGCCGGCATGCAGAAGTACGGTCACGACGACGCCCGCCCGGTGCTCGAGCGGGCCAGCGCGCGGGAGACCGCGTCCCGGGTCGCACTGGGTGAGGTGGCCCGGCTGCTACTGCGCCAGGCGCTCGGTGTGGAGATCCTCAGTCACGTGGTCGCCCTGGGCCCGGTCGCCGGGCCGGACGGTCTGCTCCCGGGTCCCGAGGAGGCGGCGCGCATCGACGCGGACCCGGTGCGCTGCGCCGACCCCAAGACGAGCGCCGCGATGGTCGAAGAGATCGACGCGGTGCGCCGGGACGGCGACACCCTCGGCGGGGTCGTCGAGGTCCTGGCCTACGACCTGCCGCCCGGGCTGGGCAGCTTCACGCACTGGGATCGGCGGCTCGACGCCCGGCTGGCCGCCGCGATCATGGGCATTCAGGCCATGAAGGGTGTCGAGATCGGGGACGGGTTCACTACCGCGCGCCGCCGTGGCTCCCGCGCCCACGACGAGATCGAGACGGGCCCGGACGGCGTGCACCGGCGTACCAACCGGGCCGGCGGCGTCGAGGGCGGCATGACCAACGGCGAGATACTGCGGGTGCGCGCCGCGATGAAGCCCATCTCCACCGTGCCGCGTGCGCTCGACACCATCGACGTGCAGACCCGCGAGCCAGCCAAGGCGATCAACCAGCGCAGCGACGCCACCGCGGTCCCGGCCTCTGGCGTCGTGGCCGAGGCCATGGTCGCGCTGGTGCTGGCCGACGCCGTGACCGAGAAGTTCGGCGGGGATTCGGTGACCGAGATCCGCCGGAACGCCCAGGCCTACGTGGATGCCCTGGTGATCACGTGACCCGGGGCGTGGCCGCCCAGCCGCTGGTCGTTGTTATTGGGCCGCCGGCGGCCGGCAAAACCGTGGTGGGAGAACTGCTGTCCGAACGTCTCGGCGCCGCCTTCGCCGACACTGATGCCGATGTCGCGGCGGTGGCGGCCAAGCCCGTCGGGGACATCTTCACCGACGATGGCGAGGCCGCCTTCCGGGAGCTGGAACGCGCCGCCGCGCAGCGGGCCCTGGCCACGCCGGGCGCCGTGGTGGCCCTGGGCAGCGGCGCGGTGCTTGACCCGGGTGTGCAGCAGCTGCTGGCCGGGCAGGCTGTCGTCTACCTGGAGGCCAGCTTTCCCGCTATCGCCCGCCGCCTCGGGCTGGACCGGCCCCGGGTCGTCATCCCCGGCAATCCGCGCGGCCGGCTGCGCAGCATGCTGGAGGAGCGCCGGCCGGTCTACGAGCGGCTGGCCTCCTTCACCGTCCCGGCCGACCACCTCGCCCCTGAGGAAATCGCCGATGACATCGCCACCTGGCTGGGCAAAAGGTGAGCGTCACCCACATCCCCATCGGGGCCGGCGTCCTTGGTGAGCGTCCCTACGAGGCCGTGGTCGGCGCCGGCGTCCTCGGCGAGCTGCCGGGCCTGGTCGGCAAGGAAGCGGCCACCGTCTTCGTCATTCACTCCGCCAGCGTCGCGCACATCGCCCGCCCGGCCTGCCGCGCGCTCGAGGATGCGGGCTACCAGGTGATCGCCGAGGAAGTACCGGACGGCGAGGCGGCCAAGCAGGTCAACATCGCGGCCCGGCTCTGGTCCCGGCTGGCCGCCGAGCGGGTCAGCCGCACCGACTGCGTGGTCGGCGTCGGCGGCGGCGCCGTGACCGACCTGGCTGGCTTCGTGGCGGCCACCTGGCTGCGCGGAGTCCGCGTCGTGCTGGTCCCGACCACGCTGCTGGGCATGGTCGACGCGGCGATCGGCGGCAAGACGGCGGTCGACATCGCCGAGGGCAAGAACCTGGTCGGGGCGTTCTGGGCCCCGGCCGGGGTGCTGGCCGACCTGACCACGCTGGAGACCATGCCCCGGGCCGACTACGTGGCCGGGCTGGCCGAGATCATCAAAGCCGGCTTCGTGTCCGATCCCGTCATCCTGGACCTGGTCGAGGACGACCCGGAGGGCGCGACCGTCCCGCACGGCCGGCACACCCGGGAGCTGATCGAGCGGGCCATCCGGTTCAAGGGGCGCGTGGTGGCGGCCGACTTCCGCGAGGCGGGCCTGCGCGAGACGCTGAACTACGGCCACACCCTGGGCCACGCGATCGAGCGCACCGAGGAGTACCGATTCCGGCACGGCGACGCGGTGGCGATCGGGATGGTCTACGCCGCGGAGCTCAGCCGCCTGGCGGCCCGCCTCGACGGCCCGGCCGCTGCCCGGCACCGCAGCGTGCTCAGCTCCGTGGGACTGCCCACCGCATACCGGCCGGATGTATGGCCGGAGCTGCGCGCGGCCATGGCCGTCGATAAGAAGGTGCGCGGCGCCCGGCTGCGGTTCATCGTGCTCGACGCGGTCGGGCGGCCCGCCGTCCTCGACGGGCCGCCCGAGGAACTGCTGGAGCAGGCGTACCTGGAGGTGTGCCCGTGATCACCGACGTGCTCGTGCTGAACGGCCCGAACCTTGGCCGCCTGGGTATCCGTGAGCCCGACGTATACGGCACGGCCACCCTGGAGGACCTGGCCGAGACGTGCCGCGCGACCGGCCGCCAGCTCGACCTGCACGTGGAGGTGCGGCAGACCGACGACGAGGCCGAGCTGATCCGCTGGGTGCACGAGGCCGCCGACGCCCGCACCCCGGTGGTGCTGAACCCGGCTGCGTTCACGCATTACTCCTACGCGCTGCGGGACGCGCTCGCGATGCGCACCGCGCCGCTGGTCGAGGTGCACCTGTCCAACCCGGCCGCGCGCGAGTCGTTCCGGCACACCTCCGTGGTGGCCGGGGTGGCCGACGGGACCGTGGCCGGCTTCGGCCTGCTGTCCTACCAGCTCGCGCTGCAGGCGATCGCGGACCTGGCGGCCCGGCAGCGCCCGGGCACAGTGGTCCCGGAGACGGCGGACCCGGGCACCGTGGCTCCAGACACCGTGGACCAGGAGCCCCTGGCCCCGGAGACGGTGCAGACGCCGCAGTGATTGTGCTGATCGGGTTCATGGGAGCCGGCAAGACCACCGTCGGGCAGCTGCTGTCCGGCCAGCTCGGGCTGCCCTTCCTGGACGCGGACGCGGTCATCGAGGAGCGGGCGGGCTGCCCCGTGCAGCAGATCTTCGCCGAGCGCGGCGAGCCGGCCTTCCGCGAGCTGGAGCACGAGACCACCGCCGGCCTGCTGGCCGGCCCGCGCATTGTGCTGGCGCTCGGCGGCGGCGCGGTGGAAGATGCCAGGACGCGCCGCCTGCTGGTCGCCGCCGACGTGGTTTACCTGCACGTTCGCTACGCCGGCGCGCTGGCCCGGGTCGGTGGCGACGCCGGCCGCCCCATGCTGTCCCGGCCCGACCTGGAAGCGGTCTACCGGCGCCGATTGGCGGCCTACGAGGCTGTCGCGACGCACACGGTCCCCACCGACGGCCGCGCCCCCGCCGATGTCTGCGGCGAAATCGTGAGCCGCCTGGGGTCGGCGGTTCCGCGCCGCACCGGTTAACGTTCATCTATCAACCGAACGTTCGCTGAGTCAGACGGAAGGCCCCGGGCATGCGGATCGGAATGTCGCTCAACTACGCCGGAGGTTTCGCGGAGACGGTCACCGAGCTGGCCGACTACGAGAAGGCCGGTCTTGGCATCGTGTTCGTGCCGGAGGCCTACAGCTACGACGCGGTGAGCCAGCTCGGCTACATCGCGGCCAAGACCGACCGGCTCGACATCGCCTCCGGCATCTTTCAGCTGTACTCGCGCACCCCGGCGCTGACCGCGATGACCGCGGCCGGGCTGGACTACGTGTCGAACGGGCGGTTCACCCTCGGCATCGGCGCGTCCGGCCCGCAGGTGATCGAGGGCTGGCACGGCGTGCCCTACAACGCCCCCGTGGGCCGGACCCGTGAGCTGATCGAGATCTGCCGGATGGTCTGGCGCCGGGAACGGCTCAGCTACGACGGCCGGTACTACAAGCTCCCGCTGCCCGCCGATCAGGGCACCGGGCTCGGCAAGCCGCTCAAGCTGATCAACCACCCGGTGCGCGAGCGCATCCCGATCATGGTCGCCGCCGTCGGCCCGAAGAACGTGGCGCTCACCGCCGAGCTGGCCGAGGGCTGGCAGCCGTTCTTCTACCTGCCCGAGAAGGCCGCCGAGGTGTGGGGCGAGCCGGTCGCCGAGGGGATGGCCAAGCGGGACCCGGCGCTTGGCCCGCTGGACGTGGTCGCTCAGGCGCCGCTGATGATCGGCGACGACGTGACCGGCTACCGCGACCTGGCCCGGCCGTTCTTCGCGCTCTACATCGGCGGCATGGGCGCCCGCGGCAGGAACTTTTACCACACGCTGGCCCACCGGCTCGGTTACGGAGCCGCGGCGGATCAGATCCAGGACGCCTACCTGGACGGCCGCAAGGCCGAGGCCGAGACGCTGGTCCCCGCGGGGCTGCTGGAGCAGACCTCACTGATCGGCCCGGAAGGCTACGTGCGCGAGCGGCTCGCCGCGTTCCGCGAGGCCGGGGCCAGCACGCTGACCGTCATCCCGCTGGCCGGCACGCACGCCGACCGGGTCCGCCTCATCGAGCAGGCCGCCCAGCTCGCGGCCTGAGCACGCGGGTCGCCGGGCCGGGTTGCGCGGGAGAACCGCTCCTCTACAGTCGGAGCATGCCGGACATCCACGCCGCCCGCCGGGCCCGCGCGCAGGCCAAGGTGGCCGAGCTCGGCGCCGACGCGGTGCTGATCACCTCGCCGCCAAACGTCCGTTACCTGACCGGGCTGGCCAGCTCCAACGCTGCGCTGCTGCTCCCGGTGTCCGGCGACGGCGGGCTGCTCGGCACCGATTCCCGGTATGAGCTGGCCGCCGCCCGGGACGCGCCGGACCTGGAGCTGATCGTCGGGCGGTTCATCGAACGGCTGCTGGCCGGGCAGATGTCCCGCCGCGGGATGGGCCGGGTCGCTTTCGAGGCTCACGAGATGACCGTGGAGCGCCACCGGAACCTCGCCCGCAGCGTGGAAGGCGTCCAGCTGGTCCCGTTCGGGTCCGGGATCGAGGACCTGCGGATGGTCAAGGACGCGAGCGAGATTGCGCTGCTCGCCACCGCCTGCCGGATCACCGCCCAGGCGTTCGCGGACGTGCTGCCGCGGCTCCGGCCCGGGCTCAGCGAGCGGGCCCTGGCCGGGGAGCTGGACCACCGGATGGCCGAGCTGGGCGCGGAGCGGCCCGCGTTCGACACGATCGTGGCCAGCGGCCCCAACGGCGCGATCCCGCACCACGCCCCGTCCGACCGGCCGCTGCGGCGCGGTGACCTGGTCACGATGGACTTCGGCGCCTGCTACGCCGGCTACCACGCGGACATGACGCGGACCGTGCTGCTCGGCGAGCCGGCCGTCTGGCAGCAGGAGATCTACGAGCTGGTCGCCGCGGCCCAGCAGGCCGGGTGGGCCGCGGCCCGGCCCGGGGCGGCGCTGCGCGACGTGGACGCGGCGGCCCGGGAGGTCATTTCCGGAGCCGGTCACGGTGAGCATTTCCAGCACGGCCTCGGGCACGGTGTCGGCCTGGAAGTCCACGAGGCGCCGCTGATTGGGTACGGAAGTGCGGGTAAACTGGAAGTTCGTGTTCCGGTAACCGTCGAGCCCGGTGTCTACCTACCCGGCCAAGGCGGCGTCCGGATCGAGGATGTCCTTGTCGTGGGGGCCGGCGTGGCCGCTGCTGGAGACCAGGCGCCAGCCGCCCAGACTCTTACGACAACCACTAGAGAACTGATCGCCCTGTGACGGGCGGCATGCGCGCGCGGGAGAGACGGCAGACGTGGCCACGACGAACGATCTGAAGAACGGCATCACCCTGAACCTCGACGGCAACCTGTGGACCGTCGTCGAGTTCCAGCACGTGAAGCCCGGCAAGGGTGGCGCTTTCGTGCGCACCAAGCTCAAGAACGTTATGTCCGGCAAGGTCGTCGACCGGACCTTCAACGCCGGCGTCAAGGTGGACGTCGCCAACGTCGACAAGCGGGAGATGCAGTACCTGTACCGGGAAGGTGACGACTTCGTCTTTATGGACACCCAGGACTACGACCAGCCCCGAGTGCCCTGCGCCACCGTCGGCGACGCCGCCAACTACCTGCTCGAGGAGCAGCTGGTGACGGTGGCGTTCAACGACGGTGTGCCGCTGTACGTCGACCTGCCCGCGGCCGTGGAGCTGACCGTCAGCGCGACCGAGCCCGGCCTGCAGGGCGACCGCTCCACCGGCGGTACCAAGCCGGCCAAGCTGGAGACGGGCGCCGAGGTCCACGTCCCGTTGTTCATCTCCACCGGCGAGAAGGTCAGGGTCGACACGCGGACCGGCCAGTACCTCGGCCGCGCCTGATGCCCGGCCGGACGGCAGACGGCTTGAGCACCGACGGGGGCTTCCGTGGCCGCCCGTAGCAAGGCCCGCAAGCGTGCGCTGGACCTGCTGTTCGAGGCTGAGGTGCGCGGCGAGCCGGTCCTCGCCCTGATGGAGGAGCGCTCGTCGCTGGGCGCGGACGGCTGGCCGCCGGTCCCGGAGTACGCTACCGAGCTGGTTCGCGGCGTGCAGGCCCACCGGGACCGGATCGACGAGCTGCTGTCCTCCTACGCCGAAGGCTGGACCCTGGACCGCATGCCGGCCGTGGACCGCAACGTCCTGCGGATCGGCGCCTACGAGCTGCTCTGGGCGGATGACGTGCCCGACAAGGTGGCCATCAGCGAGGCGGTCGAGCTGGCCAAGGAGCTGTCCACCGACGCGTCGCCGTCGTTTGTCAACGGCCTGCTCGCGCGGCTGCTCGCCCTCAAGCCTGGGCTTTCCCTCAAGCCAACGGAATCCTAGGCCCCGGAGCTCTAGTGCAGCACATCGTAAGTTCCTTACTGGTTCGTGGTTACCGCCCGTTGCTGTAATGCGGCCTCGGGGAGAGCAGAGACGGCTTCGGGCTGGGGATGGCGTTCGAGGTGCCGGGCGTACTCCGCGTCGGCGTCGTAGTCGCCATCGCGATCACCGCCAGCTGGGCGCTGGGGCCGTGGGTCTCCGGCCGCCCGGACCGGGGCTTATCGAACAGGTCCGGGATCCCGCGCAGTGGCGGCTATCGTGAACTGGCAACCAGGGACCTGGCGGACAGGACGGATGTCATGGGATCAGCCGGCGGCGGAGAACTCGGCAGGCTCCTTGCTGAGCAGGTCACCTACTACCGGTCCCTTGCCGCGGATTACTTGAACAAAAGCCTGGACCTGCCGGGCGGCGACGAGCTGACCGAAGCGCTTGAGGCATTCCGCCCGGCAGGAAGCGTGCTCGAGCTCGCCTGCGGCCCGGGAGTGTGGACCAGCCGGCTTCTCCATCACGCGACGGACGTCACGGCCGTGGACGCGTCCCCGGAGATGCTCGCCATCGCGGCGTCCCGGGTAGGCGATGACCGGGTGCGCTTCGTCCAGGCCGATCTGTTCACCTGGGTGCCGGACCGCCGCTATGACGTGGTCTTCATCGGATTCTGGCTCTCGCACGTGCCGCCCGAGCGCTTTGCGTCGTTCTGGACGCTGGTGGCTGACTGCCTGAAGGAAGACGGCCGCGTATTCTTCGCCGACGACGCGTACCGCACCCCGGAAGAACTCGTGGAAGGCCCCTCGTCCGCCACGATCCGACGGCGGCTTGATGACGGAACCTCCTACCGGATCGTGAAAGTCCCCCACCGGCCTGCGGACCTTGAACAGCGGCTCCGGCGACTGGGCTGGCACATCACGGTCACCGCCACGTCAGGGCAGTTCTACTGGGGAGCCGGAGGCAGAAGCTGACCAGGCGGTGCAGGCCGGCAGGTGACCGCGCCGCTCACCGCGGTAACCGGGAAGGAACCTACACCGCGGTAACCGGGAAGGAACTCACGAGGTGCTGCACTAGGGCCCTGGAGCTCTAGGCCGCGGCGAAGCGCACGCGCAGCCCGGACTTCCGGATCACCGAGAAGAACCACAGCGCGGACAGGGCCGCGCCGACCACCACGGCGCCGGTGGTGACCGCCGTTGTGAGCAGCAGGAACAGCGTCATCGGCTCGGTGACCATCATCACCGAGAAGCCCACGGTCATCAGGAAGAACAGGCCCGCCCAGAACCACGTGGCGCCCTGGAAGAAGCGGTGCAGCGCGGGGTGGTGCGTCGACGGCTGGCGGAGCGCGACGACCTCCGCCGCCAGCTGCGCGATCAGCGGCTTGCGGGTCGGGGCCGTCCGCGCGAACAGCAGCGCCATGGCCAGGTTGGCCAGCGGGAACTGCAGCAGGAAGAAGAACACGTTGCCGGTGCTGACCACCACGACGGCCTGCACCGTCATCACCAGGGCCGTGATCGTGACGAGGCCCGGCACACTGCCGGTGATCACCTTGCGCACCAGGGCGGTCAGCCACAGCACGGCCGCGGCCGCGATCATCGCTGCGTTTCGGCCGGCGAGTTCCTGACCGATCACGTAACCGACTCCTGGCAGCCCGACCGATTCGGTCAGGTTCCAGGCCACCGTGCGCAGGAGCCGTCCGGGGCGCGGCAGCTCGAGGTGCTCAGCCATGCCGATGAGAATACGGGGCTGAGCCTGAAGGCAGCCCCCATATCGTATGAAGGGGTCCGGAGTCCGTTAGAAATTGGCCACTGAGCTCGGGAAAGCCCGTCAGAAAAGAATTCCGGGGCGTGCCGGCGGCGATTTACTGGTATGGGCCCGGGGGCGTTTCCCGGGCATGTCGGCTGGTCCCGTATTGGGCCGCCGTCCTGGGCTGTAGCTCGCGACCAGCCGTAATTGTCGGTGCGCGGCACTACATTGAAGTCATGTCGCGAGGAGGCGGGGCTGTGGGCGGCGAGACACGCGGGGAGACACTGGGCCGGCGTGATGCCGCGCGCGCGTCCGTGGTCTGGGAGGTGCTGCGTGGCGTGCTCGCGGCACGGACCGCCGACACTGGCCGGGACCGGCTGGACGTCATCGACGCGGGCGGCGGCACCGGCGGCTTCGCCGTGCCGCTGGCCGCCCTGGGTCATTCGGTCACGGTGGTGGACCCGAGCCCGGACTCGCTGGCCGCTGCGCAGCGCCGTGCGGCCGAGGTGGACGTGCGGATCAGCGCCATCCAGGGGGAGGCGGCCGGACTCGACACGGTCGTGGGGGAGCAGGCTGGTGACCTCGTGATCTGCCACAGCGTCCTGGAGTACGTCGAGTCGCCGGCTGACGCGCTGGGCGCGATTGCCCGGGTGCTGCGGCCCGGTGCCACGGTGAGTGTGTTGGCCGCCAGCGTCGCCGCCGCCATCCTGCACCGCGCCGTCTCCGGCCGGTTCGCCGACGCCCGTGCGCTGCTGGACCACGCCGCCGGGGCGAATCCGGCGGCGGCGGAGGTGAGCCCGCGGGCCTTCACGCTGCCCGGGCTTACCGCGCTGATCGAGGGGGCGGGGCTGCAGCCCGGTGCCGCCCACGGCGTGCAGGTCTTCGCGGACCTGGTGCCGAGCGTCCTCGTCGACGCCGATCCGGGCGCCGCGGATACGCTGCGCTCCCTGGAGACGGCCGCCGCGACCTATCCGCCGCTGCGCGACATCGCCGCCAAGCTGCACGTGCTCGGGCGCCGCTGAGACCATGAGATGACCGGCCCGGGGAGTTTCACGGAGCTCGGCAACACCGGGCCCGACGATGCACAGCCCGACGATACCGGCTGCCACATCCTGCATGTGGACATGGACGCCTTCTACGCCAGCGTCGAGATCCGGGACCGGCCGGAGCTGGCCGGCCAGCCGGTGATCGTGGGCTCACCCAGCGGGCGCAGCGTCGTGCTGTCCGCCTCCTACGAGGCACGGAAGTTCGGCGTCCGGTCCGCGATGCCCGCCACCCGGGCCCGGCGGCTGTGCCCGCAGGCGGTGTTTATCCCGCCCCGGCGTTCCGTCTACAGCGAGGTGTCCAAGCAGTTCATGGCGGTGTTCCGGTCGGTTACGCCGCTGGTGGAGCCGCTTGCCCTGGATGAGGCCTTCCTGGACGTGGCCGGCGCGCAGCGCCGGCTGGGTTCCCCGGCGTGGATCGGTGCGGCGATCCGGCGGCAGGTCGAGGCGGAGCAGGGCGTGACCTGCTCGGTCGGCGTGGCGCCCAGCAAGTTCGTGGCCAAGATCGCCTCCGCGCGGTGCAAGCCCGACGGCATGCTGATCGTCCCGCAGGACGGCGTGCTCGATTTCCTGCACCCGCTGCCGGTGTCCGCGCTGTGGGGGGTGGGCGAGCGTACCGGGGAGACCCTCGCCCGGCTCGGGCTGCGCACCGTGGGTGACATTGCTCACGCCCCGCTGGTCACGCTGCAGCACAACCTGGGCGGCGCCGTCGGCTCGCACCTGTCCGCACTGGCCTGGGGCCGCGACCACCGCGCGGTGACCCCGCACACCCCGGACAAGAGCATCGGGGCCGAGGAGACCTTTTCCACTGACGTCAGCGACCCGGACGTGATCCGGCGCGAACTGCTCCGGCTGTCCGAGCGGACCGCGCGCAGCCTGCGCGAGGCCGGCTGCGTGGCCCGGACGGTGACGGTGAAGCTCCGGCTGGCCAATTTCACAACTATTACCCGCTCCCGGACACTCCCCGAGCCCACCGATCTCGCCCGTAAGATCTACGCCGTCGCGTGCGCCCTGCACGAAGGCTCTGGGCTCGACCGGCAGGCCCGGCTCCGGCTGGTGGGCGTGCGTGCGACCGGCCTGGCTCCCACCGCGGCGGCCGCTACCCAGCTGGCGTTTGGTGACCGGCCCACCGGCTGGCGCGAGGCGGAGCAGGCCATGGACCGGATCGCCGCGCGGTTCGGCACCGGCACGGTCCGGCCGGCCGCGCTGGTCGAGGACGATACTGGTGGTGGCGCATCGCGTGGGGATGGGTGAACCATCGGAACCGGGTGTCAGGAGGACAGGGAGGTACGTGTGCATCGGGCAGGTCGGGGTGCGATTGCGTCCAGAGCCGGCCGCTCTTCCACGGGGCCCGTTATGGCTCGTATTCTGGAGGTGGATCTGGGCACGCCGGTGGGAGTCACCGGACCCCGGGTCCTGCGCGCAAGGTTCCATGGGAGGCGTCGTGCCGCTCTCTGAGCATGAGCAGCGTCAGCTCGAGCAGATCGAGCAGGCGCTTTACAGTGAGGATCCAAAGTTTGTGCACACGGTTCGCTCCAGCGATCCGCGGGTGCACTACAAGCGCCGGGCCTACCAGGCCGCGGCCGGATTCGTGCTGGGTGTCGGACTGCTTCTCGGCGGAGTCATATCTCAGCACATCTGGGTGGGTGTCGCTGGCTTCATCGTCATGTTCGTCTGCAGCATGTGGGCCCTGACCAGCTGGCGGCACATCAGCGGGATGTCGGCGACGGCGCCTTTCGGTGCGGCCCGGCCGAAGCGAAACGGACGCGTCCGCCGTTCCCGTGCGGAGCGGCGCGCGGCCGGCCGTCCCCCCCGCGGGGCCCCGCAGGGCATGATGGAGCGTCTTGAGGAGCGATGGCGGCGCCGCCAGGAAGGCGGCTGACCGATACCGCGGACCTCGTCCGGCTCCGCCAGGCCCGCGACCAGATGGACCGGGACTACGCTGAGCCGCTCGACGTCGCGGCACTGGCGCGCACGGCCCTGATGTCCCCGGGGCATTTCTCCCGCAGCTTCCGCTCTGCCTTTGGTGAGACCCCCTATAGCTACTTGATGACCCGCCGTATCGAGCGCGCCAAGGCGCTGCTGCGGCGCGGTGACTTGACCGTCACCGACGTCTGCTTCGCCGTCGGCTGTACCTCGCTCGGCTCGTTCAGCTCACGGTTCACCGAGCTGGTCGGCGAGAGCCCGAGTTCCTACCGTGCCCGCCCCCACGACGGGGGTGCCGCCATCCCAGCCTGCTTCGCCAAAATCGTGACCCGCCCCGTGCGCCCCCTGCGGTCAGGCAGTGCCGGGTCAGGCAGTGCCGGGTCAGGCAGTGCCCGGTCAGGCAGTGCCCGGTCAGGCAGTGCGCCGTCAGGCAGTGCCCGGTTAGACAGCCGGCAACATGCTGCGGTTTAACCAGGCCCGGGGTCGTTAACGGGGTCGCGCCGCCAGAGACGGAGCCGCCACCTGCCGGCCGGGGCCCGGGCGGCGGCGTCGGCCAGCTGGGCGAACCCGGCCCGGACGGGCGGGAACGCGGAGGCCGGGAACAGCCAGGCCCGCCAGCGGGTCCGGCGGTCCGCCGAGGCCGCCAGCCCGCGCCGGATGACGTCCAGATCGCCGCGGCCGGGTTGGTCGGCGCTTGGCGTGCTCGCGTACCGGGCTCGCTCCTCCGCGAGGGCGGCCCGGCTCAGCGCCGCCGCAGCCGGCGGTGTGAGGCAGGCCTCGTTCGTGACCCGCCGCGCGACCGCCCGTGGTGACTCGTCCGGCCGCGGCCCGAGGCGGTAGTCGGCGAGGTCGTCGAGCACCTCCCGCCAGATGGCGTGCGTCCGGTCCGCCTCGCTCCCGCGCAGGAGCCGGCTCTGCCGCCGGACGGACCGGGCGGCCCGCGGGGCAACGGCCACGACGGCCAGCAGGGCCAGCACGGCGAAGCCGAGCGGTTCCCAGGGGATGCCGGTCGCCGCGGTGACGACGCCGGACCCGGGACCCCCGGGGGTGAACCGGTTCGACCCCGCTTTGTAGTTCGCGCCGCCCCCCTTCGTGCCGGACGTTCCCGTGCCCGGCTGACTGACGGCCGGGCTGGTGACCGGGCTGCCGGCGGCGGGGTCTGTCGGCGAGATGGTGTAGGCCGGCGGCGTGGCGGTGCCCTGGCCGGCGCTGCCGGTGGGGGTGGGCTCGAACCGCAGCCAGCCGGCCCCCTGGAAGTAGAGCTCGGGCCAGGCGTGCGCGTCGCTGGTCTTGACCTCCCAGGTGTTGATCCCGGTCTGGGTGCCCGCCGTGAAGCCGATCGCGACTCGCGAGGGGATGCCGAGCAGCCGGGCCAGCACGGCCATCGCGAAGGCGAACTGCTGGCAGTACCCGCGCCTGCTCACGGTGAGGAAGTGGCTCAGCCCGCTCGCGTCCGGCGGCTCGGTCGCGCTCAGGCTGTAGGTGAACTGGCCCGAATCGGCGAACCAGCTCTGCAGCGCGATGGCCTTGGCGTAGGGGGTCGCCGCATTGGCGGTCACCTTCCTGGCCAGCGCGGTCAGCGAGCGGAACGCCGACGGGACGGCAAGGTACTCGTCGGCGATGGCGGCCGGCGGGGCCGGTGCCCTGGTCAGCTGCTGCACCGTCGGGTCGATGTCGTCGCTGGTGACCGTGTAACCCAGGCCGGACAGCGAGGTATCGAACCCCACCACCATGGACGTGCCCACGTTGTTCACCCAGTGCCCCGGCACGGTGATCGCGGTGGCCGGGTACGGCACCGGCAGGAAGCTCATCCCCGAGGTGGCGCTGGCCGCCCCCTTGCTGATGGCGACGTGGGTCGTCACGGTCGTGCGATCGGCATCGGTCAGGCCCTGCGGCGAGGCCAGCTTGCCGGTCACCGTGGTCGTGGCGCCCTGGAAGGGGCCCATCGTCCAGGCCGTGGTGGATAGGTCGCCCAGCGTGTACATCTGCAGATACTGCGGCTGCGGGTCGGTGCTGCGGTAGGTGAGTACCACCGACGGCTGGGCCTCCCGCAGATCCTGGGACATGATGGCCAGCGGATTCGGCACCCCGCTCCCACTCCCGCCGAGCGCCGAGGCCGCCGGCCCGAAGATGTTGACGTGCGCGGGGAACATGCGGTTGACGCGGAGCCCGGGCACGAAGAGCGGCACGCACAGCGCGACCACGATCGACGCCGCCCCGACGCGCCGGCCCGCCGAGGCCAGCGCGCCGAACTCGGAGGTTCGGGGGCGGCCTGGGGCCCGGCTCAGGCCGTTCCGGCTGTAGGCGTCGGCGCGCCAGAGGCTGACCGTGCGTCCCCACCGCTGGATCTGCTCCCGGCCGTCCGCGGCCAGGATGAGCAGGTACCCACAGGTGCCGAGGCAGAAAACGATCGTGGTGCCCAGTCCGCTGCGGGCGGCCGGTGTGGTGCTGGGCACGATAAACAGGGCCAGCAGGGCCAGGCCAGCCACCGCGGAGCTTCGCAGCCGCACCGCCACCGTGTCCGTGGCCAGCGCGGCCAGCCCGATGCCGGCCGTCGAGAGCAGCATGAGCCCGGGCGTCAGCGGCACCGGCGGCGAGAACCGGTCCGCGTCGGTCATGCCCTGGGTGGTCAGCTGGGCCAGGTAGCTGAGCGAGGAAAAGTTCGGCACCACCAGCAGCCAGGAGCGGGCCGAGGCGAACAGCACGTTCAGGTAAAGCACCAGCCCGGCCAGGTCGGCCAGCACGCAGGCGATGACCGGCAGTGGCCGCAGCCGGGTCGCCATCCCGATCCCGGCGACCAGCGCGATGGCGCCCACCCCGGCCCAGAACCAGGCCAGGCCGTCGAACAGGACGTACAGGGCGGTGGAGGCGAGGGCCGTACCGGCCGCCGCGGCCAGCGTCAGCCGGTACCTCATCCGGTCACCTCCGGCGGAGCCGCCGCGGGCACGCGGAGTGCCGGGCCGGGTATCGGCGGCGCCTCGGTGCTGACGGGGCAATGCAGGAAGCCGGCCGTGGCCGGGCTGTGCAGTCCCCGCCAGGCCTGGGCCAGTGACGTGCCGCCGGTGACGACCGAGACCCGCCACCCCGCCGCGGTGAGAATGTCGGCGGCGGCTCCATTTCCGCCCGCGGTCCCGCCCCGGGCGGAAACGGAGCGGCCCGAGTCCCAGTTCAGCCCGTCCAGCAGCATCGCCATGGCCGGGGCTGTGCCCTGGTGGCTGGCGGCGAGCAGCCGGGCCTGGTCCGGCGACAGCATGCCGGTCACCGCGATGACCTGCCCGCGGCTGCTGGCCCGCAGAGTAGCCACGCCCCGTCCGAGGTCGGTGTTGCGGGACGGCTGGATCACGGCCAGCCGTTCCAGCAGCGACTCGGCGGCCGGCCCGGCCGGGGTGACCTCACCCGATTCGGTGATCAGCCGCGTCTCGATGCCCTGCCCGACCAGGTGGACACCGATCGATGCCGCCGCGCTGACCGCGAACTCGAACGGCGACCCGGGCCCGCTGCCCACGTACGCGCGCCGCCGCACGTCGATGAGCAGCAGCGCGCGGTTGTGCCACTGCTGCTCCTCGCGCCGGACCATCAGTTCCCCGTACCGGGCGGTGGATCGCCAGTGCACCCGGCGCAGTTCATCCCCGTCCCGGTAGGCGCGGGGGGCGATGTCGTCTTCACCCGCGGCGGCGACCGTGCGCATTCCGCTTTCGCCGTCGCCGAGGCGGCTCCCGGGGATCGCGACCCGGGGCAGCGGGGTGATCTCCGGTGTGACGACCAACGTGCTCTTGCTGGTGAACGACCGGCCGATCGCGACTAGGCCGAAGGAGTCGGCCACCCGGATCTGCAGCGGGCCGATCGTGTATTTGCCCCGCTGGTCCATGTGGACCCGGTAGCTAAGGTCGCGGTTGCCGCTCGCCTCGATGCCCTCGAGCACGAAACGTTGCCGGGTGGGTGTGTGCGCGTTGCTGTCTTCGGCCAGCAGCAGCCCGGTGCGCAGCCGGGAGATGTTGGCCAGCCGGATGCGGACCTCGGCCTCGTGCCCGGCCGGTATCCGGCGCGGCAGCAGCTGGCGGGTGCAGGACAGCCGGTACCGGGCACGGGTGGCGGCCAGCGCCGACAGCAGCGGGAGCATCATCAGCAGCACACCGATGCGCAGCAGATCGGCCTCGTTCAGGCCGAAGCCGCAGATGGCCGCCGCGCACCCGATGGCCAGGAAGGTCTTGCCCCTGGTGGTCAGCGCGTGAATCAGTGCCCGCATGGCGCACGCCGGCCGGTTACCGCCGGGCCGGCAGCGGCAGCCGGGCCACGATGCCGGCCAGTACCTGCTCAGGCAGCTGCCCGGCGACCAGCGCCTCCGGGGTGGGCAGCAGCCGGTGCGCGAGCACCGGCACGGCCAGGGCCTGCACGTCGTCCGGGATCACGTAGTCACGGCCGTCCAGCGCCGCCCAGGCCCGGCTGGCCCGCAGCAGATGCAGCGTCGCCCGCGGGGACGCGCCGAGCCGCAGCTCCTCGTTCGACCGGGTCGCGTTGACCAAGCTGATCACGTACTGCTTGAGCAGGTCGGAGACCATCACACCGCGGACCGCCGCGGCCAGGTCCCGGATGTCGCTGGCGTGGGCCACCGGCTTCACGTCGTCCAGCGGAGACGCCGTCCCGTGCGTCTCGATCATCTCCAGCTCGGCGGCGGCCGTCGGGTAGCCGATGGAGATCCGCGCGGTGAACCGGTCCCGCTGGGCTTCGGGGAGCGGATAGGTGCCCTCCATCTCCACCGGGTTCTGGGTGGCGATCACCATGAACGGCGACTCCAGCGGGAAGGTGGTCCCGTCGACCGTGACCTGTCCTTCCTCCATGCTTTCCAGCAGCGCGGACTGCGTCTTGGGGGAGGCGCGGTTGATCTCGTCGCCGACGACGATGTTGGCGAACACCGGGCCCGGCTTGAACTCGAATTCCCGCCGTTCCTGGTTGAACGCGCTCACCCCGGTGACGTCGCTGGGCAGCAGGTCGGGGGTGAACTGGATCCGCTTGACCGAGCAGTCGATTGACCGCGCGAGCGCCTTGGCCAGCATCGTCTTGCCTACGCCCGGAACGTCCTCGATCAGCAGGTGCCCCTCGGCGAGCAGCACAGTGAGCGTCAGCCGGACCGCGTTTGCCTTACCGTCGATGACCGATTCGACGGCTGCAGCGATGCGGCCGGCCACGGCCACCAGGTCGTCGAGTGCGCTGGCTGGATCGCGCCCCGTCTCCACTACCACCTGGCCTCCTCGATGGCCGTCAAGCCGCCCCCGGCCACCGGAGGCCGAGCGCTGCTCCGCCAGTGCGGCTTCATAACGACAGTACGTCCTACCTCACGAGATGCGCGACGCTTCGCGCCGGACCGGGGGCAACGGAGGTACTTGCCCGCTATCGAAAAGATTGCCCGGTCGGTACCTATTTATTGCACCTGGGCTCGGCCGCTTTATTGCACCTGGGCCCGGCCGCCTGACGTATCCGCCGCCCCGGCCGGGCGGGCCGGCCTGCCGCCGCGCTGCCGCTCTGCTGGCCGTGGCCCCCGGCTGGCCGCACCCGGGGTCGCCCCCATTTTCCCCCCACTCCGCTCCACCGCCGTTGAGCTGCGCCTATGTGGGGCCGACAAGTCCGGACGGGTAGGTTTTACCGTTGACGGTGGGGGGATGTGGAGTACAGTGGAGCGCTGTGGGGCAGTACTAGCCGTACGGCGCTACTCGCGGGACTCAGGAGGTGGGTGCGGTGTTCCTCGGCACGCACACCCCCCGGCTCGACGAGAAAGGGCGCCTGATCCTGCCCGCCAAGTACCGCGACGAGCTAGCCGAGGGGGTGGTAATCACGAAAGGGCAGGAGCGCTGCCTCTACGTCTTCCCGGTAGAGGAGTTCGGCCGCATTACCGAAGCCATGCGTGACGCCCCCGTCACCGGCAAGGGACTCAGGGACTACAGCCGGGTGCTGTTCGCCAGTGCCTCCGACGAGGTGCCGGACAGGCAGGGCCGGATCACCGTTCCGCCCGCGCTGCGGGCCTACGCGGACCTGGACCGGGACTGCGTCGTGATCGGGGCCAACACCCGGATGGAGATCTGGGACGCCGCGGCTTGGGAGACCTACCTGGCTCGCCAGGAAGAGGCCTTCTCTGACGCGTCCGAGGAGGTGCTACCCGGAATTTTGTGACGGGTACCGGGCGCGCCCGGTACCAGATGCCCGGCGGGGTCCCCATCCGCGTCGGGCCGCCGGCCGGCTGGCATCACTTCCCCGGTGCCAGGCGCCTGGCGGCCCCCACCGCGTGGCTGGGGACCCGCCCGGGGCACGGACCCGCGCGCAGCGCGCGGGCAGCCCGACACCGCACAGCCAGCCCGACACCGCACAGCCAGCAGAGACTTGGGGGTCTGATGGGCGAGTCACCAGCCGGTCACGTGCCGGTCATGGTCGACACCGTCACGGCCCTCCTCGCGCCCGCCCTGGAACGGGAGGGCGCCGTCCTCCTCGACGCGACGCTGGGCCGCGCCGGTCACGCCCGGGCCTTGCTCGCCGCCTTTCCCGGCCTAATCCTGATCGGCGTCGACGCCGACGTGACCGCGATCGAGCGCTCCCGTGAGCTGCTGTCCGGCTACGCGGACCGGGTAACGCTCGTGCATGCCTTCTACGACGACATCCCCGCCATCGTGCACGCCGCCGGCCTGGACAGCGTGCAGGGCATCCTCTTCGACCTCGGGGTGTCGTCGCCCCAGCTGGACGACCGCGAGCGCGGCTTCGCGTATTCCTACGACGCACCGCTGGACATGCGGATGGACCAGACCCGGGATCTGACCGCCGCCGAGGTGGTCAACCGCTACCCGGCCGAGGACCTGGCCCGTGTGCTGCGTGAGTACGGCGAGGAACGGTTCGCCCGGCGGATCGCCGACGCGGTCGTGCGGGAGCGGTCCCGGACGCCGGTGACCTCTACCGGACGGCTCAGCGACATCGTCCGGGATGCGATCCCGGCCGCCGCGCGGCGCACCGGCGGGCACCCGGCCAAGCGCACCTTCCAGGCGCTGCGGATCGAGGTGAACGGTGAGCTGGCCGTGCTGGGCCGGGCCCTGCCCGCCGCGCTGGACCTGCTCTCGGTGGGCGGCCGGATCGTCGTCCTCGCCTATCACTCGCTGGAGGACCGGATGGTCAAGCGCACCCTCACGGCGGCCGCGGCCGACACCACTCCACCCGGCCTGCCGGTGCCGCTGCCCGGCAGCGGGCCGCAGTTCCGCCTGCTGACCAGGGGAGCGCTGCGGCCCTCAGCCGAAGAGCTCGCCGCTAATCCTCGTGCGGCATCAGCGCGGCTGCGCGCCGCGGAACGAATCCAGAAGGCGGCGTGACGGCGATGAAGGGGCGGATGACATGGCGACCCGAATTACCGGCTCAGCGCCTCCGCGTACCCGGGGCGACCGGGATCTCCGGGGCAACCCCCGTGCCGCGCGGCCGGCCCCGCGCGGGCCGGTTCCGCCCGGTGCGGTGCCCCCGCGGCCTGTCCCGCCGCACGCAGCCCCGCCCCGGGGAACCTCCCCAGCCCGGGGCACCCGATCGCAACCGGCCCGCCCGCCGGCGCGGACCGTGACCCCGCCCGGCCGCCCAGGGCTGAAGGCCGTGCTCGCGCTGGGCACCGAGGCCCCGCCCCGGGCGAGAGCCGCCGCGCCGCCCAAGACCGCGCCCAAGACCGCACCGCCCAAAACCGCGCTGCCTAAGACCGCGCTGCCTAAGACCGCGCTGCCCAAGACCGCGCTGCCCAAGACCGCGCCCCCCACCGGGCCGGTCCCGCGCGCCACGCCCCGGGCCGCCACCGGGGCGGCGAGCCTGGAAACCGCGGACGTCGGCGGTGCCCGCCGCCGGATGCCGTTCCTGCTGCTGATCGTGGGCATGCTGTGCGGTGCACTGGTGTGCCTCCTGGTGATCAGCACGACCCTCGCCGCGGGCTCGTTCCGCATCACCAGCCTGCAGCAGCAGGACCAGGCGCTCGCGAAGCAGCAGCAGCAACTGCAGCAGCAGGTGGCCCAGGACCAGGCGCCGAGCGTCATCGCCCAGCGGGCCAAGCAGCTTGGCATGCGGCCGGTCACCCAGCTCGAGTTCCTCAACGTGAAGACCGGCAAGATCTCCAGCGACGCGGCGACGGGAGCCGACGCGCAGATCCAGGTCCCTGGCTACACCCCATGACGGTGCGCGGCGGGGGACGTGAGCCGCGCGGGGGTGGGCGTGGCTCACGTGGGGGAGCAGGCGCAGGTCGCTCCGGCCCGGGGCCGGGCCGTCCGGGGTCGGTGCGCGGTGCCCGGCGTCCCGGCGAGGACCGGCGCGCCCTGGGTAACGGCGGTCAGCGGTCCCGTGGGCACGATGACCGGGGCAGCGGCAACCGCGCGGTCCGCGGAAACGACAGCCGGGGCAACGGGGAGCGGTCCGCCCAGGGAGCACCGCCCGGGCAGTGGCCGCGGCGCAGCCAGCGACCGCGGTCGGCCGGTCATCCGCCCGCCGCGCGGCCGGGTCTCGTTCGCAACGGGCGCCCACCGCGGCCGCGCACGATGGTCCGGCGGGTCCTGCGGCCCCGGGCCGACCCGGGTCGGCGGCTCGGGGCCACGCTGCTGGCCATCGCGTTCGTGATGTCGCTGTTCGTCGGCCGGCTGGTCCAGCTCCAGGGGTTCGAGTCGGGCAAGTTTGTGAAGATCGCCGAAGACCAGCGGCTGCAGACGGAGAGCCTGCCCGCCGTGCGCGGTAACATCACGGCCGCCAACGGCCAGGCGCTGGCCATCACCGTGGAGACCTATCTGGTCTACGCGGACCCGGTGATGATGTCGACGGCCCAGTTGCCGGAGGTCGCCGCCGACCTGGCCGGGCCGCTCGGGATGACCGAGCCGGACATCCTGAGCCTGCTGCAGCACCCGACCTCGCCGCAGTACGTGGTGCTCAAGAAGAACGTCTCGCAGCAGACCGCCAACCAGATCAAGGCGCTGGAACTGCCCGGGGCCACCGGAACCGGCGCCGTGACCGGCACCGGCACGACGACGACCGGCAGCGGGCTGCCCGGCGTCCAGCTGCAGGCCAGCTACAGCCGCGTCTACCCCGACGGCGACGCGACCTCCAACCTGCTCGGCTTCACCCACCCCACTGCCAGCGGCAACCTGACCGGCGCGGCCGGCCTGGAGTACTCCGACAACGCGCTGCTGGCTGGCCAGGCGGGCAGCGAGCAGTTCCAGGTCGGCACGCTCGGGGAGCAGATCCCGCTGGCCGCGGACAAGAACACGCCGACCGTCAACGGGAGCGGGCTCCGCTTGACGATCATCCCGGCGCTGCAGTGGGAAGCCCAGCAGGCCTGCGAACAGCAGGTGCGGACGAGCGACGCGGACGACTGCACGGTCGTGATCATGCAGCCCAGCACGGGCAAGGTCCTGGCCATGGCCCAGTGGCCGGCCTACAACCCGGGAGTGTCCAGCAATCCGTTGGCCTCGTCCAACCTGGCCGTGCAGGACGTCTTCGAGCCGGGCAGCACCGGGAAGGTGATCACCGCCTCCGCCGCGCTAGAAAAGGGCGGCCAGTCGATCACCAGCACCTACACCGTGCCCGATGCCATCACTGAGGATGGTTACCCGTTCCGTGACGCCGAATATCACCCGGTGGAGCGCTGGACGATCGCGGGCATCCTGGCCAACTCGAGCAACGACGGCATGGTCCAGGTGGTCCGGCACGTGTCCCCGCAGACGCAGTACGACTACTTCAAGGCGTTCGGTATCGACTCACCGACCGGCCTGAACCTGCCGGGGGAGTCGCAGGGCATTCTGCCCTCCCCGTCGGCGTGGTGGGGCGACGAACGGTACACGCTCTCGTTCGGCCAGGGTGTCGACGTGAACGCGGTCCAGATGGCCAGCGTGTACTCCACGATCGCGAACAAGGGCGTCCGGGTCCAGCCGACCCTGGTGGCGGGCACCACGAACAGCGCGGGCAAAAACACTCCGGCCCCGGCGCCGGAGTCCCGGCGGGTCATCCAGGCCAGCACGGCCCGCAGCCTCATCGGGGCCCTGCAGCAGGTGCCCGCGGTCGACGAGGAAGCCAACGAGCCGTGGGGCATCATCCCCGGCTACGCGATCGCGGCCAAGACCGGCACCTCCCAGGAGTGGGACGCCACCAAGAAGTGCCTGTGCAAGTACGGGGCCAGCTACATCGGGATGGCACCTGGGAACAACCCGCAGGTCGTGGTGGCGGTCAACGTGCAGAACCCGAAGAAGGGCGGCTACTTCGGCGACGTGGTGGCCGGCCCGGTCTTCTATAAGGTCATGACGTTCGCGTTGCAGACCCTCAAGATTTCGCCGCCTTGGACCCAGCCTGCGGACGTGCCGCTCACCGGGCCCTGATTGGAGGTAACCTCTCCGCGTGTCCGTGGCCATCCGTCCCAGCCGAACTTTGCGCCGCCCTCTCTCCGGCCTGGGCGCGCTGCTCGAGGTGACGCTGTGCGCCGATCGCGCAGATCCCGCCGCCCCGCCCACGTCTCCTGCTAACGAACCTGGCGTAACGGGCGTCACCCACGACTCCCGGGCGGTCCAGCCGGGAGATCTGTACGCCGCGCTGCCCGGTACCCAGATTCACGGCGCCGAGTTCAGCCAGGCCGCGGTGGCCGCCGGCGCGGTGGCCATCCTCACCGACCCGGCCGGCCGGGACCGCGCCGCGGCCACCGGGGTACCCGTCTTCGTGGTCGCCGATCCCCGGGCCCGGCTCGGCGAGGTCGCCTGCTGGGTGTACGGCGACCCGTCCGGCCGAGTGCGGCTGATCGGCGTGACCGGGACTAGCGGCAAGACCACCACCAGCTACCTCATCGAGGCCGGGCTGCGGATGGCCGGGCACGAGACCGGCCTGATCGGCGGGGTGGAAACCCGCATCGGCGCCGACGTCCAGCCCAGTCAGCTCACCACGCCCGAGGCCACCGACCTGCAGGCCCTGCTGGCCACCATGGCCGAGCGCGGGGTCACCGCCGCCGCCATGGAGGTCTCCAGCCACGCCCTCGCGCTCGGCCGGGTGGCGGGCACCCACTACGACGTGGCCATCTTCACCAACCTCTCGCAGGACCACCTGGACTTCCACGCCGGTATGGAGGACTACTTCGCGGCCAAGGCCACGCTGTTCACCCCGGGGTACGCCGACGCGGGCGTGGTCAACCTCGACGACCCCTACGGCCGGCGGCTCGCGGCGAACGCACCGATCCCCATTACCACCTTCTCCGCGACCGGGAACGCGGCGGCGGACTGGCGGGCCGAGAACGTCCGGGTGGGCGCGGACGGCAGCACGTTCCGCGTCATCGGGCCCGGCGGGGTGGAAGCCGACGCCTCGCTGAATCTCGTCGGCCCGTACAACGTGGCCAACGCGCTCAGTGCGATCGTGGGCCTGGTGGAGGCGGGCACCGGGCTGGACGACGCGGTGGCCGGCGTGGGGTCCTGCCCCGGCGTGCCCGGCCGGCTGGAACGGGTTGGCGCCGGCGGTGCCGCACCCGACCTGACCGTGCTGGTGGACTACTCGCACAAGCCCGGTGCGGTGCAGGCGGTGCTGAGCGCGCTGCGCCCGGTCACCCAGGGCAGCCTGATCATCGTGCTCGGCTGCGGCGGCGACCGGGACCGGGCCAAGCGCCCGCTGATGGGAGCCGCCGCGGCCAGCCTGGCCGACGTGGCCATCTTCACCAGCGACAACCCCCGGTCTGAGGATCCGCTGGCGATCCTCGCGGCCATGCTGGATGGCGCGCTCGGCGTGCCGCAGCGGCACCGCGCGCACGTGATCGTCGAGCCGGACCGCGCCGCGGCCATCGGGCTGGCGGTCTCGGCGGCCGCCAAGGGAGACGTGATCCTGGTGGCCGGCAAGGGACACGAGCGCGGCCAGTACGTGGCGGGCCGCGTCCTGCCGTTCGACGACCGTGCGGTCACCGCCGACGCACTGCGCCGCCGGGCATCCGAGACCCGCACCGCTCACCCGAAGGGGGAACTGTGATCCCGCTCCCGCTGGAGGAGATCGCCCGGATCACCGGAGCCCGGCTGGACGGCGGCGCGGATCCAGCCGCCGTGCTCGACGGCCCGGTCGTCATTGATTCCCGCCGCGCCGGTCCCGGTGGCCTGTTCGCCGCGGTGGCGGGGGAGCGGGCCGACGGGCACGACTTCGCCGCCGCCGCCATTGCCGCCGGCGCGGTCGCCGTGCTGGCCACCCGCCCGTGCGGCGCGCCCGCGCTGATCACCGGCAACGTGCCCGCCGCCCTGGCCCGGCTGGCCCAGGAGGTCGTGGCCCGGCTGCCGCAGATCACGATCGCGGGCATCACCGGCTCATCGGGCAAGACGTCGACCAAGGACCTGACCGCCCAGCTGGTCGAGCGCCTCGGGCCCACGGTCGCCCCGGAAGGCTCCTGGAACAACGAGTTCGGCTTCCCGCTGACCGTGCTGCGCGCGACCCGCGGCACCCGCTACCTGGTCCTGGAGCTGGCCGCCCGCGGCGCCGGGCACATCGCCAGCCTGTGCGAGATCGCCCCGCCGCGGATCGGTGCCGTCCTCAACGTCGGGCACGCGCACACCGGTGAGTTTGGCGGCATCGAGCAGGTCGCGCGGGCCAAGGGAGAACTGCCCGCGGCCTTGCCTACCGCGGCCGCTGGCGGCGTCGCCATTCTGAACGCCGACGACCCCCGGGTGATGGCCATGGCCGCGCGGACCGAGGCCCGGGTCGTGACGTTCGGGCTCGCCGCCATTAGTGCCCGCCCCACCAGCCCTGCTGACCCCGTCGGCCCCATCGGCCCCGCCGGTCCCACTGACCCC
>Ga0302177_10000319_pt1 | contig 37819 bp, 35 predicted proteins | sample I_Palsa_E1_2_FD_198780 | JGI IMG/M metagenome (GOLD analysis project Ga0302177, IMG submission 198780) | Peat permafrost microbial communities from Stordalen Mire near Abisko, Sweden - I_Palsa_E1_2 | ecosystem: Environmental > Terrestrial > Soil > Palsa > Peat permafrost | place: Sweden... | reverse complement strand
AAAACCGGACACTTCATGTGCTATGAAAAGCGGACATTTTGACTTGCTAACGACATGCGCTTTCGGGATAGGAGATAGGCGGGTTCGAAACTGCCCTCGCCGAGCACGAAGCAGTACGGCCAGCCCTTACATCAGACTGTTGTTCATCGCCATTGCGGCTAAGTGCTGATAAAACGCGGTTACCGGGCAGTGACAGTGATTCTGAGTAGAAGTGTTACATCCCTGGATACTTTCCCAAGAAAATCAGCAAAAAGTCGATAGTGTCTCCAAGTCCGTGCGCGATGATCGGCACGGCCAAGTTTCGTCCGTTTCGCAGATAGACCACTCCAAACAAAAGACCGGCAAGTCCCTCATCTATGATGCCTGTTATTCCTTGGTACGCGTGTGCCAGCCCAAATCCCACATGGACGACGATCAGGCTCACGATCCAGGCCCAGCGAGAACGATTGATGAGATCGGCCACCCGGTTCATCAGATATCCACGGTAGACCATCTCCTCTCCGAATGCCGCGAGTGTCCATGCCCCTGCGATCGCTAGCAAAGTCCACTTCACATCTCCTCTCAGGGCACGAAACAGTTCAAGGTCTGGCTGCTTCCTCAGCACATGCACCAGGATCGGCTGACTTACGAAGAGTTGAAAGGCTTCCAGCAAGAGGCCAACGCCTACGCCTGCGACGAGGGTAATGGGCCAACTGCGATACCGGCTCAAGCCGACATCGTGCTAACGGAGTTTGCGCAGGCGAAGGGACAACCACGCAAAGGCGAGCAAAAACGGAGTCTTACTCAGGGGAATCCAATGCAGCGAATCGGCGACGAAAATGAGAATGACGACAAGAAGCTCAACAAAAATGAGCCACTTGCTCTGCCGCCACCCATGCGTCGGGCGGGGCGTGTTCCGATGAGATGCCGCTGGGGCTGTGATCGCTGCTGCGTCGTCGCTACTAGCGAATTCAGTCATTAGGACCTCTCCACTTTTGCTGACAGCTACGAGCGAATACTCTCAGGCGATAACGTTCGATCCGCGAGATTTTCTGGCACACCATTGCGCGAAACGCGAGGTTGACCTGTCTCCCATCTCTCAAGCGCAGCTCGACCAGGTCTCGCTGCGCTTGAATCAACGTCCAAGAAAAACCCTAGGATTCCAGACTCCTGCGAGTAAACTCCACGCAAGTGTTGCGTCGACCGTCTGAGCTGGCAGCGCTTACCGGACATCAAGTGAAACTGTGATCGGGCAGATGTCCGGTATCCGACTATTCGGACATCTGGAATGAACGAAACAAGCCAGTGCGGTTGCAGCGCATCCGAGTTCCCCCTTGTCGAAGGCTAGGCCGGAAGTGAGTACACATCGTCGCTGGGCGGCGGCATCGGCTTTCCTTTGAATGCATTTGTGAAGCGAACTCGAACTAGCCAGAAAATCAGCAAAACCAGTGGAAGTATACTGAGAAATAAATACAGGCCGGTGCTAAATAGCGCCGAGGGAAGGTGTTGCCCAAGCCCCACCGCCGAAAGCAATCTCAGTGGGCGGTTCGAGGGTCCCATGAAAAATGACCCTGCTGCGATGAACAGGCCAAAACACATCCGCCAGAGATGCCGGGCGATGCGCTTTACTCCAAAAACGCCGCCGCGCAGGAGCATGCGAACGTCGCCCATGGCCGCAAGCAGGCAGATGGAACCCATGAAAAAACTCATTCCAACGGGAACGCCGTTTTGTGAAGTCGCGCCGCGGCGAAGCACTTCAATACCATTCACCCAGATGAGGATACCGAGCGTTAGAGGAATCAGCAGCGCAACCCAGTCCATACGGCTCATTTCACCCTCCCTGCGCCTTGCGGTCAGCCATCCTGTTCCAATCAGGTAGACGGTTATGATTCCGCCGCCGATGTTGTTTGGCTGATCCTTCACAATTCCTAAGTACACCGCGCCGACAGCCATGATCAGCATCGATGCGACAAACACCTTTCCGGCCCGGACATGGCGGCGGGAACCTTTTCGGAAGGACAACGCGGCAGTGCCGGAAAACAAACCAACGGTTCCAGCACAAATATGAAGAAGAAGTATGGGTGAATAGGGCATGGGGCGCGTCTTTCTCTGAGCTATATACGCGGACCGGAGCCCAAGTGTTTCACGCCTTCCCTGTCCACACTGAACGTTGACCCATCCGCCGGATCAGCGCTTTCGTTCTACTCGGTAAGCCAGAAGCGATCTGGGCAACTCAGTCGGGCGATACCACCGTGCAGTTCGGGACAGTAGGGAGGCGCAGCCTAAGTCTGGTAAACGCGGTTACCGGACCGATTTCAGCAAGCTCCGCTACAAGCGGGGCAACTTTAGGGGGTATTGCTGTTCAACCCGTCAATGTGCTTTCGGGTTGAATGCGCTTTCGGGTTAGGTGGTAGGAGAGAGCGAAACTGCCCTATTTGCCCTGGTGCTCGCAAATCCTTAGCGCCATCCACATGATGTCCGGTTTACAGACACTAGGATCCGCGAATGGCAGCTAATCTTCCTTGGAATTAGCCCCCTATAGGACAAGTTGCAACAACGCAGACCTTATATCTGCACGCGTCTTGTCCTGCAAGGGCTTGTACTTCTCTGGCGGCAGCAATGTGGGTGCCCAATCAGCAGGAGCTTCTACGGCAATCGTCTTTCCATACTGGCCTGACGGTGTCGTGACGTCGTGTTGCTTTCCTCTTTCTAAGCCCGCTTCATCTGTTCCAATCCGTCGCGGCACAGCAGATCGTCTTCCTTTCGCAGCAGGGCGGTTTGCTTCTCCAGAGCAATCGCGTTGTCGATGACTTGAGCCTTGATTTCATGCGATTGCGCTTTCAGGTAAGCCAACGCGGGCCCTCCGATCTTCAGAAGTTGTTCCACGCGGTGTGCGGGAGCGGTCTGATCCTCACATGTGGCGCCATCGATGAGGATTAGCTCGTAGGTATATAGAGCGAGCATCCCCGCGGCGATGCGCAAGTCTTTGTTGGGGTCTGACTCCTTTACTTGACGCCTACTTTCCATGTATCCATGACGGCGCTAAGTCCAAGCAGTGAAGGGCCGCCAGCAGCAATTCGCGAATGCAGCCATGCCATCTTCCTCATGAACGGTTCGCCATCCGTTGCCTGCGACAAGGCCGTTCCCAACGCACCCCAGTTTTGCGCTGCCACCAGATCATCAAGCTGGGCGTCAGGCGGAAGGGTGTTCACCCGCGACGGCCTCTGGCTTTGTGCGAGGCTCGGGCTGATGAAGCAAATCCGGCCGAACGCCACGAGGGATGCGAAGCGTGAGACGCTGCCATACTTTGCTTTGAACACTCTTTACTCCCCTACGGAAGTTGAGCACGAACTATCGAGTCCGACTCGTGCACGTCATTGTATGACTATGGATGAAATTCTACGTACTTTACTGCGCAATTCCACAAGCCAATCGTCAACTCTGTTGGCTCCCCCGCATGCATGCCAAAAGGGTAGTTTCCCCCGAGCCTATCCCCCGCACTTGCGCTGGCGCACCTGCCGCCGCAACTTGCTCCGTTCCCGCGACTCTTCCACTGAGCGCAACCGCTTCCTCCTTTAATGTCAGTGTCTCCACAACAGCCCGTTCGCTCGCATTTTTTAGTCCAGCCGGGCGAACACCGTGGCTCTTGCCGCTAGCCCTGCTCGCATGTCTGGCCCTGCTGCTCAAGGCTGCTACGGCAAAACAATGCGTGGGGAAGGTCTTGCAATTCGTGCCCCTGATGGCGATCGCACTCTGCCCCTGTAGCGGCGGCTCAACCTCCCCCGCAGAATCCAAACGGCACTTCGGCTGGGAGTTACACCCTGATCATAACTGCCAAATCTGGAACCACCACGCAAACCCAACACCTGCCCCTCACAGTGCAGCAGCGGTCCGGCGAAACGAATCTGGCGGGAATCAATCGCGGGAACTCCAACCGCAAATACGAAGCGTTACCGGGGACTCGCGTGGCCGCTCTTTTGCGACCAGGCTACTCCGATCCGTAAGCGGCAAAGTCTAACGGCGCCGGAGAAAATTACGCGGGAAGCAATTAATCATATTGCCGCCGCGATTCAGTCCTTGCAGCCGTGAGCGGGCGCGCGCGGCTGTAATCCCGGTGGGACATTCCGGCGGCACGGCCATCTCTGCAAACGTGGAGGTCCTCGATCCAAGCTTGGTGCAGCATGTTTCTGCTGGGTTGCCCATGCGATGTTCGGCGTTCCGACGACACATGACCGGTTTGCAGTGGAGCCCGATGTGGCTGATCCTGGCGCACAGCCTTTCACGAGCTTATGTCGCGAAGGCCAGCGGGCGAGGAATTGCGGCCTCCATGATCACTCTTCCGGGCGAAGGACACCAGATTCTGAACAACGCCGCGGTGATTGAAGGCGAAGCAACAACTGCGCGCCGCGGTCACTAAAGCTTTTCGCTGGCAACGTTCGAAGAAGACGCTTCGCGGGAACGGCCCTTCGCGGCGCCGATGGTCGCGGTTACGGGATGATAGGAAGAACGAGTGCGGACGGGTGAGCCGCATCGTGGAAGATGGTGTTGATGGCGGTGACGTATCTGGCGGACGTCGCCGCGGATTCGCCAGTGTTCAGATTGCGGTCGAAACGAGGAAAGTTACTACTGGAGACTTCCAGGCGAATGCGATGGCCGGTACGAAACACGTTGCTGGTGGCCCAAAGGTCGACGGCTAGGGCGTAAGTCTTGCCAGGCGCGAGCGGCGTAGGAGTCTCCTGGGAATCCCGATATTTTCCGCGGAGAATTCCTTCGGTGAGATTGAAGGCCGGGCCGTCGGGCGATACGTCCACCAGTTTGGCGGTGAAATCGGTATCTACCGCGGAGGAGGAGGCGAAAAACTCCAGGCGCACCGGGCCAGTGACTTCGAGATCGTGCCCCAGCGGAGGCGTTGAGTAGATGAGAACGTCGTCGCGTTCTTCCAGAGGGCGCTGATCATGCGGGCCGGGAGCGAGATGATCGCTGTCGCAACAGAGTGGTCCCCCGATGGTCGGAACTGGCTTGCCGGGATCGTAAGTAAATTTGTCCGCGGCCTCGGCTGCGGGAGCAGCGGTAGAGAGCGAACCGCTACCCCGCGAAGAATTCGCGGTCCCTTGCGAGTGAAGAAAATATTTGGTGTTTTTGGCGCGGGCCAGCGGCCAGTCGTCCTCGTTGCGCCATTGATTGCGCCCCATCACGAAAATTTTCACGCGCTCGCCGTTGGCGAAATCATTCTTGATACTCTTAAAAAGAAAATCGTACCAACGAAGAGTGATGTCGCCTTCCTCGAATTTTGCCGCTTCGGGACCGAAGTCGGCTTCACCGATTTTGCGGCCGGTACCGGCGTGGCCGCCGATGGTCACCAGAAGCTGCTGGCCTTCGCGGGCTTCCGGCGTTGCGGCGCGAGATTTTAGGCCGACATAGTTACGAAGCGAACCGCCAAGAAAAATGTCGTACCAGGCAGCAATGTGCAGTGCGGGAACGCGAATATCCGGATAGCGATCTTCGATGGTCAGACTTTTCCAAAAGTCGTCGTAGTTGGGGTGAGCCAGCCAATCGAGAAAGTATTGCGCGAGTCCCGGCGTCGCAGTGTCGACGCCCCCAGGGGGCGGAAAATTGTAGAGCGGATAGCTGTTTAGGGGAAGAACGTCCTCTCCTTTGCGAGCGTTGGTGGCTTTCTGTACGGTGCGATAGAGGGTGTCCTGGGCCAGGCCCGACGACCAGGATTCGTCGAACCATTGCTCGAAGGCGCCGCCTTGATACGTCCAGCCGTCGTGATAGTTGCTGGCGGTAACCACCGGGCAGATTCCAGCGAGATGCGGTGGATGAGCGGTGGCGGCAAGCATCTGCGTGGCACCGACGTACGAACCGCCGAACATGCCCACTTTGCCATTCGAGTGCGGTAAGCCCGCGACCCATTCTATGGTGTCGTAACCATCCTGGGCTTCGTGGACGAAGGTGTACCAATCTCCCTCAGAAGTGTACCGGCCGCGCACATCCTGGATCACGACGATGTACCCGTCAGCGGCGGCTTTGTAGGCGAAATCAACGCTGCCACCCATTTTGTTGTAAGGAGTCCGCTGCAGAAGAACTGGGAAAGTTCCATCCGCATCGGGCCGATAGATGTCGGCCTTCAGCGAAACTCCATCACGCATTTTGGCGGGAACGCCGCGTTCGACTTTGACGTTAAGAGTTTGTGCGGCTAACTGCGGCGAGAGAAATGGGAGCAGGAGAATGCTGACTGTGAGATGGCAGCGGCAGAGATTTCGTGAAGTCATCGCGCGATCTCCTGACTGGCCGGGAATGATGGTAACCCCTATGAGCTGCGGCGGGGAAAGTAAAATTCGCCGGAAGCCGGAGCCATCAATCCGGTCCGGGAGAGTTATTCGGTGTGGGTGAGTGTATGGATTTGCAGTTCAAGGGCCTGGTTGTACTGGCGCTCGATCTGCAGTTCGGTCTGAAGTTTTTTGACCAAAAGCTCTAAGCGCGCGAGCTCTCCGCGAAGTTTCTGCGGATCGATCTGCCCAGATGGACGCGGGGTCGGCTGCTGGGTTGCCGGCCCGGACAGCTGGCTCGAAGCCGGAATTTGCGAAGGGGGCGGCGCGAAGGCTTCAGCCAACGCACGGGGCCACGCGTAATCGGCGAAGCTTGGCTCGGCCGAGGGCGGCACAGGTGCAGGCGCGAAAGTTTGCCCTGGCACCGAAGGCGGATTTGCCAACAGCGAAGAACCCGGAGCCGAACGGCTCGACACCGGCGGTGGTGGCACGAAGGTGGAAGTTTGCGCCGGCGCTAGCGGTGCCGGTGGCATTGGCGGTGCGAAGAGACTTGTAAGCGAACTTGGGTGAGTTGCGCGCTCACCCGGTTGGGTCTTTTGCGATTTTGGCGACAACAAAGCTTTGACCCGGCCGATGAGCTCCTGGGGTTGAAACGGTTTCCGAATCAATTCGTCCGCGCCAACGGACACCGCTTTGTCCGCGACTGTTTTATTCACCACACCGGACATCAGAACCACCGGGACTAAGCCAAATTCCGGGTCACGCCGAATCTGGGTGCAGACGGAATAGCCATCCTGATCGGGCATGATCACGTCGGTAATTACCACGTCAGGTGGGTTCATCTCAAACTGGGCAAGAGCCGATGCCGCGTCGGCGCAGGTGACCACGTTCAGATTTTCGCGGCGGAACGCAATCTTGATGACCTCACGCATGGTGGCGCTATCGTCAATGAAATATACGGTCGGAGTCCGCTTTGCGCCATCGTCGGGCAACTGGGGTATGGGCATCACTTCGCTCATTGCGCTTCCTTGTCTGCCATGTCGCGAGTACCTTCATCCAAGGCACGCATAGCATCGAGCAGCAGATCGGTGGCGGAGCGCAGCACGGTGTGTTGCGGAGACGCGCATCCATATACAAATTTATAAACGCCCTCGCTGCCCTGCACATTTTTGACGATATGGATAACGGCCTCGTCGCCAAAGAACGTGCCGCATTCTGCGTGAGTAATATTTCCAGCATCGAAGAACAGCACAGCGTCGGTTTCGCCGGCGTTGATGTGCAAGGCGCCGCTTTGGCGCGCCTGGCTGAGCATCTGCAATACCCCAGGCAGATCATGATGTGAAAGGCTGCCGCTCAAGCTGGTATCCGCGGCCGCCAGCATCTGGGTGGGCTGGAAGCCTTCGGCTTTGCTGACGATGATGCTTTTTACGTGCGACGCGATCACTGCCGGAGCCCGGTGGCGATCGATGTAGTCGTCGCAACCCGCCTGGTAAGCCTCCATGAGAGCGCGCTGGCTGCCGTCTCCCAGGGCGATGATGGGCAAGTTCGCATTTTTGGGGTCCGCATGGATGATGCGGGCAATTTCCAGCGCACCCATCTCGCGCAGGTTGGTGGCGCAGAGGATAGCCGAGGGTGGGTCGTACTCGAGCGTGGTCAGCGCGAAAGAAGCTTGCACACTGCAGCTCACCTCAAAGCCTTCGCGCTTCAACGCGTCGCTCAGGCGCTTGGTAAAATAGACATTGCTGTCGATTAACAAGATCTTCGCGGCACGACCATTGTTCATCATGGCTGCGCCTCCTGGGCTTGATGCATTTCCAGCGAGTCGATCGGTGCAGCAACGGAAATGTGACCCGGGCCCGGAGTCAGAGCGGTCAAATTCAGCACTTCGATCACTTCGCCGCCGTGAGAGAGCCATCCGCTGACATGCGGAGAATCGGTTTCGCCCGCTGGAGTGACGTCGGCGTGGATCAGTTCGCACTCACCGGTGACCGGAAGGGCTACCCATTCGGCCTGACCGGTGTAGCGGCGCTGCGCGATGAGATAGAAGCGTCGCAAGCGCAAACTGGGCTGGCCCAGACGTTCGGCGATGTCGCAAACCGGAACCATTCGGCCGCGACGAAGAATCACGCCTTCGATCTCCTTGGTGCGATGCGGGAATCGGAAGATGCGACCCGGAGGGACGAGCTCAGCGATCAGGCTCGCCGAGACGGCAAAGCGCCGTTCACCCAGGCGCAGCAAGACGAATGCGTTGGATTCGGCTGGCGGGGTCATGAAGCCGCGCTCACTTCTGGCACAAGAGTGGAAGCGGAAACGTCGTTCCCCAGATGACTTGCTTCCAACAGCGAAAGTTCGTCGGGCGTCAGGAAGCCCTCGGGTTTCACGACGGGAATGACGGCCTGATCGATGGCCGTCAATCCGCGATACCACTCGCGCTCTTCATGGCAGAACGCCTGAGGCAGCGCCTGAAGGACCGTCATGGTGGTCATTTTTTCAATGCCGTCCACCAGCAACGCGGTTTTGGTTCCACGCATGACGAAGACTAGAGCGGACGGCGAGGGCGGCAGGCCGAAGTGCAACGCACCATTGACGACAAATAGGAATTGATCGCCGCGGCTCATGATGTGCCGGACCTTGCGGAGGCTGGGATGCGAAATTTCTTGTGCTGAACTGGCAACGCTATCGACGCCGCGCACTTCCTGCACGGATGCGGAGGACACGGCGAAGAGCTGGTCGGAAATGCGGAATAAAATGATCTGCTCGGCGCGAACCGGGCGGGTTTTTAGAGGCGCCGCGAGACGCATTAGCGCACCCCCGCCGGCGAAGTCTTGACGACTTCCATGACCCGCTTTTCGATGGCCGAATAGATGTCGTCGATGTTCAGAACTTGGTCGACCGCGCGATTCTTTATGGCTTCAGAGGCCATGCCGAAGATCACGGAACTGGCTTCGTCCTGGGCGATGACGAAACCTCCCGCGGCTTGGATGGAGCGAGCCCCGGCTGCGCCGTCGTTTCCCATGCCAGTCAGCACCACGCCGACGCTGGCCGGGCCGGCGAGGGCGGCGACGCTCTCCATGGTTACGTCGATGCTGGGAAGATAGCCGTTGATGCGGCCGGAGATCGAATCGAGTTGAATGCGTCCAGCCGCGTTCACACGCAAATGCTTGCCGCCGGGGCAAACATACAAGGTTCCCGGTTTCAGTATTTCATTAGACTTCGCTTCTTTCACCCGGATAGCGGCGGATTCCGCGAGCTGGGCGGAATACTGCGTGGTGAAAGAGGCCGGCATGTGCTGAACCAGAACAACTGCCGCGGGAAAATCTCGCGTGAAATTGTGAGCAAGGCGCATGACGGTGGCCGGCCCACCGGTAGACGCTCCTAGCACCACCACCGGGAATCGCTGGTCGGGGGTGAGATCGGCGGCGAAGGGCGGGGTGCTGGCGACGGCAGCGGCCCCAGTTTCCTGCTGTTCCGCTGGCGGCAAAGAAGTCGCAACGGTCGCTGCTACTCGAGACGCGGTGCGGACCACTCGAACCTTGGCGGCCATGCGCACTTTACGGATCAGCTCCTCTTTGACGCTGTGCATGTCCAGATCAATTCCGCTGGAAGGTTTCGCGACAAATTCAATGGCTCCCAACTCCAGGGCCTTCAAGGCGCTGCCCGCTCCATCCTGCGATTCTGAGCTCACCACCACGATCGGCCGCGGATTGGTGGTCATGATTTGAGCGGTTGCCTGCAAACCGTCGACATGGGGCATGTTGATGTCCATGGTGATCACATCGGGCCGCAAAGATTCGGCAAGCACCACGGCTTCGCGTCCGTCCTTGGCGTGACCCACAACTTGCAATTGATCGTCCGCGTTAAAAATGCTCTCGAGGACCTTACGCATGAAGGTCGAATCGTCCACCACCAAGACACGAAACTTTTTGTTAGCGGTGACGGGCATGGATTACCTACGCGACCGGAACGACCGGGCGCGCCGCCTCCGCTCCGATCAATTGCTCGACGGCAGCGATCAACTGATCTTCTTGTACCGGTTTAGTGAGAAACGCTACCGCACCCTCTTTTAGCGCCCGATCCCGATGTTTGGCGCCGGCGCGTGAGGTGACTACCATCACCGGAATGCGTCGCGTTGCTGGACTTTGGCGCAACTGCACCATCAGCTCGTAGCCGGTCATTCGTGGCATTTCCAAGTCGGTGATGACCAAGTGGCAGCCTTGTTGCGCTACCAGCTCGGCTGCTTCCAATCCGTCCGCCGCCAAACTTACACGATAGCCATTCTTTTCCAGCATGCGCCCTACGAACTTGCGCACGCTGATGGAGTCGTCGGCGACCACAATTACGCGCTCCTGCGCGATTCGGTCAATCGCTTCACTGGGGATGGTGCCGCGGGCGACGGCCTCCGCTCCCGGTGTAAAGACGCGCGCTGCGCTTGCATTGGCTTGCAGGCTGCACCGTTCGGAGGGCTCGGTGGCCACCAGGCGGTTGAGATCAATCAGAAGAATCAGGCTGCCGTCTGGGGCGATGGTCGTACCAGGAAAAAGCTTTACGCGTCGGAGGTATTCGCCGAGGCTCTTGATGACGATTTCGTCCTTTCCGAGGACTTCTTCGACGACTACGCCGACTTGCCGGGAGCCGGTGTTGGCAATCACCATCCGGAAGTAGCCATTCATTGGCTCGATCGGCGGGAGCCCTAAATAGGAATCCAGGCGAACGACTTCGGTGACGACATCGCGCACCTTGATCAGCAGCTTGCCGCCCACATCTTCGATTTCGTCGGAGCGGATGCGGCGGATTTCCTCGACGACCGCGAGGGGCAGGGCGAACTTGCTTAGGCCGCAACGAACAAACAATGCCGGCGAAATGATCAGAGTCAAAGGGACCTTGAGGGTGAATTTGGTTCCTTGCCCGCGAACGCTGTGGACCTCAATTTCGCCGTTCAGCGCAGCCAGATTTGCTCGAACCACGTCTAGGCCTACTCCGCGCCCAGCTAGCTCGGTCTGAAACGGTGCAGTAGAAAACCCGGGATGGAACAGCATGTCGCGCAGCTCGCGCTCAGTCAGGCGACCAGCGGTCTCCACTGACACCACCCCGCGCTCGATGGCGCTTTGTTTCACCCGCTCGTAGTCGATGCCTCCGCCATCGTCTTCCACCTCCAGGTAGATGTGATTTCCTCGATGATATGCGCGCAACGAAACCTTGCCGTTGTCAGACTTGCCTGTGGCACGGCGAATCTCCGGAGGCTCGATGCCGTGAGCCACGGAGTTGCGTACCAGGTGGACCAGTGGATCCGAAATTTGCTGGATGATGCTGTTATCCAGTTCGGTCTCGCTTCCGCTCAGGTCCAGGTCCACGTGTTTGCCAGCAGAGCTTGCGGCGTCTCGCACCGCGCGAGATAGACGTGAGTACAACGTGCCGATAGGGACCATGCGGGCGGCAGTAAATTCGTCCTGAAGATGATGGGCCAGTTTTGTGAACTCGTCGATATCGCCTTCCACGCGGCCGATGAAACTTTCCAATTGGGTGAGCACTTCGTTGACGTCCGCGGAAATCTCCGCCATGGAGCGGGAGAGAATATTGAAGTCGTCGTAACGGTCCATCTCCAGTTCGCTGAAGTCGGAAAAGAATGAGGTTTCACCAGCGGCAGCACTAGTAAGGCGCCGGGGGGTGCTGGCGGCGTTCCATGCGCCCATCGAACGCGAGGAATTAATGCGATTGAACTCGTACTTTTCTTGGAACTCGTTTACTTTGCCCTGCAAGCGCTCCTTCGAGAAGCTCAACGTGTCGACGAGCTTTTCCAGCTCAGCTACGCGACCAACCATGCGAGTGCGATTGATGACCAATTCGCCGACGGTGTTCATCATGCGGTCGAGGCGGTCCAGCGCGATGCGCACCGACTTAGCGTTGGAAACTAGGTTGACGGATTGCTTGGAGAGCTTATGCGCCCCGGGCGCTGCGGTAACCGGCAAAGGTTGCGGCTGCTCTGCGTGACCAGCCACGAATTGCGGAGCGGAGGTCTCTTCGGCGTCGGCAGGAGCGAATTCCGCAATCCGGCCCAAAAGGGAATCGACGCCTGCTCGCATTTCAGCGTCATCCAACCAAAGATGGTGCAAAGTTTTCTTCAGAACATCCACCGATTCGAGGCAGACATCCACGACCGCGGGCAAAGGCTCGATCTCTCCATCGCGTAATCGGCCAATCAAGTCTTCGACGCGATGGGCGATGGCTCCCAGTCGCTTCAGTCCGACTTGTGCGGCGGAGCCTTTCACGGTGTGAATGGCACGGAACAAGCGATTGACTTCATCAGGATTGTTATTGCCCTCCAGGGAAATCAAACAATCGGCGACCACCTGGAGATGTTCTTCGGCCTCAGGCTGAAAGAAACCCAAGACTTCAGCGGGCACGTCATCGTCGGTGGGCAGGGCGTCGAAATAAGAACCAGTTGCCGCGGAAGACTTGAGAGCCGTTCTGCCCGAGACCGGCCCCAAGGCTTGCTGTTGTTTATGACTGAAGCGCTGCGATTCCAAGGGAAATGCAAAGCGGTAACGTTCCTTGAACGCGGCGATGTCGTCGTTATTCTCCTGGCCGGTATCGCTAATCTCCAGAAGGTCCGTTTCTAGTACCGAAATGGCGTCCGAGAGGAACTCGGTGAGGGGGCCGTGCAAATCATTGCCCAGCTTGGCGTTCAGGGCGTATTGGAAGACGTGTGCGAGCTTTCCCGCCACCTCGGAAAATCGCGGAAAATTGTAGCTGGCCGAAGTACCGCTTAAGGTATGCGCGGCGATGTACAAGCGCTCGAGGTCCTCACGACGCGGCTCAACATCCTGAAGAACGCTGACGTACTCCCGCACATACTGGAGTTGCTCGGAGGCCTCCTGCAGGAATACTTCCACGGCTTCGCGTTCAGGGTGGCTCACGCGATTCCCTCAGACACCCATTCCGGTTTTTGAGCTTCGTCCGCCGTCGGCTTCCGATACAGGATGGAATCGTTCAGCACGATGGCCTGGAATTTGACGGGCATTTTGGAGATGGACTCGGAGTGGCCCAAGAACAGGTAGCCACCGGGCTCCAGGGTTTCGTAGAAACGCTGGACCAGGCTGCGACGGCGCTCTTCGGAAAAATAAATGAGCACATTCATGCAGAAGATGACGTCCATCCGCCCCACATACGTCGCCGAAGCTAGGTTCATATGCGCGAAATTCACGAGTTTGTGAATGCGCGGCTTAAGTTGAAAGCCCGCCCCAAAGGCCGAGAAATGTGCCGCTTTGTGCTTTTCACTGACGCTGTGCATGCTGCGCCCGGTGTAGATGGCGCGTTCGGCATGCTTCAAAGCTTCGCGGCTGACGTCGGTGGCTAGAATCTCGATCTTCCAGGCGTCGGATAGCGCCAGAGTGTCGGCGACGGTGATGGCTATAGAATAGGGTTCTTCGCCGGTAGAACAGCCGGCGCTCCAGACCCGCAGGCTTCGCGGGTCCTTCCAAAAATTCTTCACGTGAAGTTCGGGCAGGACTCGTTTTTCAAACGATTCGTAAACACTGGGATAGCGAAAGAACGACGTCTCCTGAGTCAGCAGCCGCTCCAGAAAAGCTTCGTACTCAACATTGGTGGCGCGGATGGCCCGCAACAAATCGGCGCACCCGGCCCAGCGCTTGGAGGTCAAATATTCGCGCACTCGAGTGGAAAAGAAGCGCTCCCGTGAGTCGTCGAAGTGAATGCCGCTGCGTTGTTCGACCAACACCCGAAGCTCACTCAGCTCGTGCTCGCTCAGATTTACGGTCGAACCGTGTCGTTGGCTCATCTGCTTACACCGCGCTGGGCATGCCTTGGCAAGCCGCTAGCCGTTTACCGCGTCGCACCTACCGGAACAAGCCGATCGACCTCATCGGCGTGGCCGGTTTGCTTGGCCGAAGCGCGGAATTGCGCGAGGGCTTCGTTCAGTTGGTCGGAAAGTTTCACCAGCTGGCTCACGGTTGCGACCGTGCCGCGGGTTCCCTGTGAGGTTTGCCGTGTAATGCTAGAGATAATCTGCATGGCGTGGGCCACCCCTTCGGTGCCCCGCACCTGCTGTTTGGATGCCAGAGAAATTTCCTGCACGAGTTCCGCGGACTGCCGCACCACGCTGGAGATAGCGTCCAAGGCGCGTCCGGCCTGGTCGGCCAGGGTCGCACCGCCTTCCACTTCCTTGGTGCCTTCTTCCATGACCACCACCGCTTCGTTGGTCTCTGCCTGAATGGCCTTGATCAGTGCCGCGATGTCCTTGGTAGCACTGCGAGAATGTTCGGCCAGCTTTCGAACTTCATCGGCGACCACCGCGAATCCGCGGCCCGCTTCACCGGCTCGAGCTGCCTCGATGGCGGCATTCAGTGCCAGTAGGTTGGTCTGCTCGGTGATGTCGTTGATGACGTTAATGATTTCCGAAATTTCGAGAGACCGATCACCCAGCGACTTAATTTTCTTAGCAGTGGCTTGCACCGAAGCGCGGATCCGCTGCATGCCTTCCAAGGTGTCTCGCACCGCCCGGTTTCCCTGTTCGGCGGCGTCCAGAGCGCGTCGCGCCGCTTCGGCGCTAGCTTCCGCGTTGTTGGAAACCTGTTTCATCGATACAGTAAGTTCTTCCACAGCGCTGGAAGTGTTAGTGATTTCCTGATCCTGCTGGGTAGCACCGGCCTGCATTTCGTCAGCGGCAACAAGAATGTTGTTGGAGCACGCGGTCACTTCCATGGCCGCTTTGCGCACCCGCTCGAGAACCTTGGTGAAATTGTCGAGCATGTAGTTGATAGAATCCGCAACGTTGCCCAGCGCATCATTGGTGACTTTGCCCCGCAACGACAGATCGCCGCGAGCCACCTGATTGATGATGGTCAGCAATTCGGTGATGCTGCGTTGCAAATTGTCGTTCGCTTCTTGATTGCTGGTGGCCTTGGAGACTTTAGCAATCGCGCGATTCAGGTTTTCTGCGATGTTGCCCAGCTCATCGTTGGAGGTGATGTCCAGCCGGGCCCGAGCGTCGCCGGCTGCGAAGCGCTCGCAGAAGTCCGCGATCCGCTTCACCGGTGAAAGCAGTCCGCCGCCTAGCCTCCACGCGAGGAGCACGACGGCACCGACGGCGATTACTACTGCAATCAGTACGCGGGTGCTGGCCGCACTTGGGAGCGCGCCTAAGTCAAAAATCGAAGCGCCGCTTGACTGACGACCGGCGCTATATGCCAGCTCCAGAACCGCCAACAACGCCGCTGCGTTGACGATAACCAGGACCCAGATTGTCGAACTCAATCGCGATTTCATACCTACCTCCAAATCGTTTCGAATGGCCTCAGTGCCGCCAATGCCAACCTAAGAAAGTTAAATACTGGGCCCGGGAAATCCTTCCAATAGCTTGCGCAGGTCGATGATCAGCGCCAGCCGATCGTCGTGCCGCAGCATTCCTACGCAATGCGGCACATTTTCGGGTGCCTGCTCAATAAGATCTTCACTGTTCACCGCGTAGGTGCCGATGACTTCGTCGGCTGCGATCCCGACCCGAACATCGTCGCGTTCCCCTGTCCGCTGCGAGGCCACTACCACGTGCTTGGGCAGAAGCCCAGGCCTGCGACCTTCGGTCATCGCCATATCGATCAGGGGCACGATGCCGCCCCGCAGATTGAAAATCCCCAGCAAATATGCCGGGGTAAGCGGCAGCCTGGTTAGCGGCGGCCAATCCAATACTTCCTCGACGTCCAACACCGGCAGGCAAAAGCGCTCGCGGCCGCTGCGGAAGACGCAATATTGCGACTCGGGCAGATGTTCCGCGAAGGGGTTAAACGCCTCCAGCAAATCGGCGGCGTCGGTCTCCGCGCTGATAGGTGTCAGATGAAAGTCTTCGCGCATCTCTAAATCGCTCTGGAAATCATCTATGCGAACCTGCGAACCGCGCGCAGCAGTTCTTCCCGCGTAAACGGCTTGGTGACGTAGCCATCGGCGCCTTGCTGCTCGCCCCAATACTTATCGCTGGGGCTGGTCTTGGAGGTAACGAGAATCACCGGAATCGAACTGAACTTCGTATTGCTCTTTAGATCGCGGCAAACCTGGAAGCCGTTACGGTCTGGCATAACCACGTCCAGGAGAATCAAACTGGGCTGTTCTGCGGTGATGGCCGCTTCAATGCGATGAGGGTCGTTAACGCCAACCGGCAGGTAGCCGGCTTTTTCCAGGAGCCCATGGATGAGCATGACCTCGGCCGGCGAATCGTCGACAATCAGCACCTTTTTTTGCACGGCATAGCTCTCCCGATGGTTCTCCGAGGCTCAAAGCTGCACGTGAGCGGCCAGGATGAAGGCCTTGTAAGGGCTAATTGCGGCCATCGTAAGCGTCTAATTCTAAAGGGAATAAACAGAGCCGGAAGCGGTTATCGGCGAGTAGACTGCGAGGGTCGGGCGTTCTCGGTCTCAGCTTGAGATGCAATCTCAGAGTCCCGCATCTCGCTGGCGAGCGATGAGAATCTTTGCATCACCTCATTGATCCGTAGGGCCATGCTGTGAATGGTCTTGATCTGCCCGAGGGATTGCTTGGAGAGCTGGCCGGGCTCGAGCATTAGCAGCTCCGCGTTACCTAGCATGGAGGTCAAGGCGTCGTTCACGCTGTTGCGCATATCGCTCATGTACCGACCCAGGGTGGCGTAGTGTTCGTTGCCGGCGGACGAAAGCTCGGCCCGGCGCGCGATTCGTTGTGCTTCGGTGCGCCGCAGGGACTCGGTGGCGACCAGTAATAGCGTCTGAGTCCAATCTTCTCGCATCGGAACGTGAATGATTCGAGGATAACGCGATCGCAATCGCGCGCCCTCCCGGGAGTCGGCTGGAGCGCATAAAATGACAGCGCTCGAGGGATCCAAGGACTTGAGCAGGCTGGATGCTTTCTCTTCTCGCAGCGGTCCCACGATCACCAGATCATGCCCAAGATCCGGTTGCTCCTTCCACAAGTCGCTACCTACCACGGTAATACCGGGAACCGGGCGCGCAGTCTGCCAGGAGGCACTGAGCAGACGCGCGAATTCGGTTTGATCGGTGAGGATTAAGACTTTTGCGTTTGGCAAGAAAGAACCACTCCTGGATCACGCCGGGTGTGAACCACAATATTGCTGACCGTTACCTCAGACTCTTTCCGCTTCATCCAGCGCGGAAAGCAGACGCTTGGTACTAATGCCCAAATTTACAGCGGCTTCGGTATCCTTGGCCTGCTTGGCTACATCTACGCGCTCCTGCAGACGCGAGACCTCGATGCGAGCAATTGACAGAGCGGGGTTCATATTTGAAGCGTCACCCGTGGCATTCGCAGACTCCGTCGCCGCGGTGACCAAGGCTCGGGCAACCACGGCCCGGCGTAAATCCTCTGCGGCCGGGCTGTCCTCGCTTACGAACGCACTTACTTCCCAAGAGGACAACAAGACCCGAGCTGTGCCGACCTTGATGGTGGTCATGGACCGGCCGCGGCTCGGCGGAGCGGCAATCAATTGCTCCCAAATTTGCTCGAGGCAGGATTCGAAATCCAGAGCCTCGGGATTTTCCACCTCAGAGCTCGAACCTGTCACCGGCGAGACACGCTTTGCTGGCTCCGACGCCGCCGCGGAGGTCTCCGCCTGAGGGGGTAGCTGCTTGGTCGCGAGCAGGGAGACACCGGACTTTAGAGAGTTTGCTTCCAATGCCTGTTCGACGTCACCGCGCAGATTCAGCAGACGTTCGAAGGTGTCATTGACGGTTCGCTCGGTATAGTCCTGTTGAAAAGGCTGCTTCCACTGGTTGGCGATTTTCCGAATCTCGGCAATAGGCTCAGCGGCGGAGAGGCCGAATTTCTGGCAGTCAATCACCTGGACACCCACGGAATCCAGCAGGCCCAGGCCAGAGCGTATTCCGATTAAATCGGCATGCATCAATTCGATCAGTGTGCGGCGCAAAAGAAAATTAAAGCGGACGAAGGTCAACAGCGACGAGGGTTCGTAGAACATCGAGCCAGCGGCTTCTTTGACGTTACGGCCTTGCTCGATGAAATTCGTTTGCAGGATTTCCCGGAGGCTGCGGAATTCGCGCAGGGTGACGATGATGGATTCCAGTGGTTCGCACCAAGCTGGAAGGGAGGAAGGAACATCCACGGTTCCGAGCACCGCCTTCATGACTTCCGCAGCGTCTTCCATCTCGATCTGTTTGTGATAGATCTTGGCCGGCGCGCACAGAGCAAAATATTGCACCAGCAAGAAATCGATTTTGTCACGGTCCACGGTGGTTTTCGAAAGCTTACGAAGGTGCCGCTGGATCAGCGCGGCGAGCCCGGTCTCGTTGGAACTGAGTGTGGTAGTTTGCAACAGGCGGCGCAGCTCGTGGACAGCGACGCGGGAATCCATGGAGGTGAGCCAGGTGTCGACCTGACGAACCAGGTCGCCGGCGGCCTTCTCCGGCAAATCTCGATCTTCCGGTGCGACCGGAATTTCCATGCCGAGCTGTTTTGCGAGCGCCGCGTAGATCGGAAAAGCCGCGCGAGTTTCCGGCCAATGCGCATGCCCAGTGGCTTCCGTGCGCGGAGGCGCCGACAGGTTCAAAGACAAGAAGGATCTCATGACGTTTGTGTCACCCAATCCCGCGTACCATTCGTAAAGCGAACGGCCACGGCTTTGCACTCTTCGTGGTACTGAACGGCAATCACCACCGCATCGGCAGAGCGGCCTTTACGGTCGCGCTCCAGGCGGACCCGGTCATCAAACTCCAACGGCAGTGTCGACACAAAGATGGCGAACTCCGGGCTGCCGAATTCAAGGATGGCAGCCTCTCTCAGCTTGAGCCCGCCCCCGCGTAGCGCGGTTACCTGCACCGGCACGCGAATAGCGACCGCCTGCGGAAAGAAGCGTGCCAATTGCGCCGCACAGCCCTGATCTTGCTGCGTCGATACCGCTCCGGACCGTTCCACGTTTCCTCACGCAGCCCGGCACCACCGGACCATACACACCTAGCGCCGGAGGGACAGAGCCGCCGGTAGAAAGAAGCACGTGAGAAGCCAAAGCGAGCGAGGCTGGGGAACCATCGAAGATGGTGAAAGGCCGAGGCTTAGCGATCGGAGGCATTACCCAATCGGCTCAAACGTCTCAGCGTGAAACGTCGGCGTCTCAAGGCGTCCCTGTTTTGGGCCGCAGGAGGCGAGCTGAGGGTTGGACTTATTCAGTGAGTGACTGCCGACGCTTCGGTTTCGCTGTCCGAAAGGCCAGCACGGACCGGAATGTTGTAACGCTTCAGTTTGCGGTATAACGTGGCCCGGCTGATCCCCAACATCTTTCCGGCTAAGGCTTTGTCGCCATTGGCCTGTTCGAAAACACGAAGAATTGTCATCCGCTCCATCTCCGCGAGTGCGGTGGTTGAAACCGAAGCGCTGTCGATCAGCGAGGTGGGTTCCGCAGGGGAGTGCTCGGCACGAATCGACGGTGGCAGGTCCCCCACATCAATGATCCGGTGGTCGCCCAGGGTCACCGCTCGAGCCACGCAGTTCTCCAGCTCCCGGACATTGCCTGGCCAATCGTATTGCAGCAGGCTCTTCATGGCCGCGGGAGTTACCTGCAGATGGTCATTGGGAGCGTAACGATCCAGGAAGTGATGCACCAGGACCGGAATGTCGGAGCGGCGATCCCGGAGAGCGGGGAGATGTACGGTGACAACGTTCAACCGAAAGTACAGGTCTTTGCGGAAAGTGCCTTCACGGTAGGCATTTTCCAGATCACGATTGGTGGCGGCAATTACCCGAACATCGACATTGATCTTTTCGTTGCTTCCTACCGGACGCACTTCCTTTTCCTGAAGGACGCGCAGCAACTTGGCTTGCATCTCGAGAGGAAGCTCACCGATCTCATCCAGAAAGATTGTTCCACCGTCAGCGGCTTTGAAGAGGCCAGCTTTAGACCGTGACGCTCCGGTGAAGGCCCCTTTTTCGTATCCGAATAACTCGCTTTCCATCAACGTAGGCACCAGCGAACCACAATCGACGGCAACGAACGGAGTCTGGGCCATGGCCCCTCGAAAATGGATGGCACGCGCAGCTAGTTCTTTGCCGGTACCGCTCTCGCCGGAAATCAGTACCGGCGTTCGCGAGTCTTTGAGGCGCGAGATCATACGCAAAACGTCCTGGATGTTGGCGGACGTGCCGATGATTCCGTCCAGGCTTTCCTCGGTGTTGACTCGCTCCCGCAGAAATTCATTCTCTGCCACCAGGCGGATTTTTTCCGCCATACGCTGCAGCAATAGCCGCATTTTTTCGACGCGAAATGGTTTTTCGATGTAATCATACGCGCCCAGTTTCATAGCATCCACCGCGGATTCGATCGAACCGTGGCCAGTCATGATGGCGACTTCGGTCCGCGGCGACTGGGCTTTCACCTGGCGCAGTAGTTCCACTCCGGACTTTACCGGCAGCTTTAGATCGGTGAGCACCAGGTCCGGCGCATCGCCGTCGAGTTTTGCGCCCGCTGCTTCGGCGCTCTCGGCCTCGGCGCAGTTGAACCCCAATGATGTGCCGATGGTCATGCACAGCCGGCGAATACTTTGTTCATCATCCACAACCAGCAAACGGATTTTGAGGGTTTCGCTCATGGTTTTCCGAAGGTCTTCTCCACAATGGTCAAAAGTTGCTGAACTCGAAAAGGCTTTTCAATGAACGGGGTGCCGCTGCGAGCCAGCAGTGCCTGGGTCTCGCTATTCGCAGTATCACCGCTGATCAAGATGATGCGAGGACCTAGCTCTGGGCGGTTTTGTTGAATCCATGCATGAACCTCCGCGCCGTTTACGGCTCCGGGCATTCGAATATCGGAAATCACCCCAAAAAATTCTCCTCCCGCGAGGTGTTCGAGGCCTTCCGCGCCGGACGCAGCATTTACCACTGTGTAGCCACGGCGTTCGAGCGCCGCGCGGAGAAACGAACTGACCGACGGCTCGTCTTCAATCAGCAAGATCGGAGCGCTCGTGTCCGGCCGTGCTGTCATCGGCCCACTTCTTTGGCCAGGCTGGTGATCGCTCCCTCATTGGCGATTGGAACCCGCACAACGAAGGTGCTCCCCCGATCGTCTTCGTTGTTCCAGCACAGAATTTCCCCGCCATGCGCGCGTACAATTCCGTAGCAAATACTCAAACCAAGCCCGGTGCCTTTGGCGGCTTGTTTGGTGGTATAGAATGGGTCGAAAATCCGCTCGGGATCGGCTAGCCCGATGCCGTTATCGGTGAACTTGATTTCGATCATCTCGCCGCGACGTTCCGTCCGCAGATCGATATGGCCGCGCCGCCCCGCTTCCTGCACGGCGTCGTAAGCGTTATTCAAAATATTGAGAAATACCTGCTGTAACTGCTGCGCATCGCCCAGAGCCGGCCTCAGGTTTTCGTCGAAATGTTCGGTAACTTCCACGCCGTGACTCGCGAAATCGTAGCTGCGCAGTTTGATGGTTTGCCGCAAAACCGAGTTCACCTGCACCAACTCACGTTGCACCGGTCGTTGCCGGGCAAAACTAAGCAGGTCCTGGACGATATCTTTGGTGCGTTGCGTCTCCTGTAAAATTATTTGCAGATCTTCCTTGGCCTCCACGGGCATGGCCGGATTCTCCAGCAGCAGATCGGTAAAGCCAAGGATCGCTGCGAGCGGATTATTGACTTCGTGAGCCACCCCGGAGACCAGCCGCCCGATGGTTGCCATTTTTTCCGAATGTGCCAGCTTGGCTTGTAGCAGCGTGGCATCCGTGATGTCGGTCATTACCACCACCACGCTGTTGACGACACTCTGTTCGTCCCGCATGGGGCTCAAACTGATGGAAAAGTGTCCCATCGACGCGTCGCTTCGGCGCACCCGCAGTTCCAGGTTCTCCACTTGATGCCCGTGCGCGGTAGTCTCCAACGCGGCTTCAAAATCCGCTCGATGAGATGATTCCACCCAGTCGACCAGCCGGTGGCCGATCAGCTCTCCCTCCAGGTAGCCAGCTTCGAAACATCGTCGGTTGGCGTAGCTGATCAGACCTGCGGTATCCAATACCAGGATCATGCTCTGGGTCGTGTTTAGAATTTTCTGGTTGAAATCTCTTTCGCGCTGCAGTTGCGATTGAAAAGTTTTCTGTTCGGTGACATCCAACATCAATCCGCGAATCTGGGCGATCGCGCCGGAGGGGTCGCGCACCGCGGTAATGTTTTGGAGCGTGTGCAGCAGCGCGCCATTCTTGCGCCGCAGCGTTTCTTCATGATTGCGAAGGACCCCGCGCCGCGCCAAGGCATCCAAAAAGCTTTCACGCGCGGCAGGCACCGGGTAAAGATGAGATCCCACGTCGGCGCGAAGGAGTTCTTCGCGCGAGTCGTATCCCAGCATTCGAACCATGGCGTCGTTTACGTCCAGAAAACGGCCGTCCGGCGTTGCGAAGAATAGACCTTCCTGGATACTGTCAAAAAGCTCTCGATAGCGTCGTTCAGCTTCGCGCCGGTCGGTCATGTCCTTCAAAACGTGAATGGTTCGCGTGTCGTCGGCGGACACGCCCGGAGTTCGCGAAGTGGATACCAGAAAGATGCGTTCCGGGGAAGCGACTACGTACTCCTCGCGGGATTGCTGCGTGTCCCGGCAAAACGGGCAGGGAAGTTGATTGCTGGTTTCCGCGATTTGGCGCAGGCTGCTCATTGCCTCGCCAACCAGGGCCGCGGGAGGCACCCCTAAGTGAGAGGCCAACGACTTATTAGTGCGCACGATCTTCCACGAACGATCGTGGACCACTATGTAGTCCTTGATGGCATCGATATCTTCCACCCACTGCTTCTTGGAACGCTCCAGTTGTGAGAATCTGCGAAAGTTTTCCAGCGACAGCGCCGCGTGGCTAACCAGGGCGTGCAATAAACGGCGTTCCGCGGCATCCAGGGTGTTACGCTCGGAGATTAAACACAGGGAGCCAAGGTTTTCGTCGTCGCTGGCGGTAATCGGAATAATGATCAGCGTATCCGCGGAATGCTGAGCCAGGCCCTCTTCGTAACCTACAGCGATCTCGCCCAGGGGACGAATTAGTACGTCGCGCCCAACTTCCTGGGCGGCCTGGGTGATGCGAACAGTTTCGGCAACGGGCGTGAACGGCGCGGCTGCCTGGTAGATGTCCGCTTCACGGCCTCGGAAAACCACGACGCCGCCCCATCTAGCGTTTAGCATTCGCGCCGCACGGTTGGCGAATCGCTCCAGGAAATCGGGTAACCGCCTGGAATGCGCGGCGTCCACCGCCAGTTCCATGAGCTCTTCAGCGGTATGGCTTAGCGGAGCTGCCGATTCCGGTTTTAGGGGGCGGCGAGCAAACGCAATCGGTTTTCGGGTCGGCCTAGGCATAGGGAGTCGAGACGCCGCGACAACCGTCTCAATATGATGATTTCCACGCCTTCCTACGCTACCTAGTCATCTCAATATGAGTCAATCACCCGCTTTGAGTGGGTGCCGAATCGACCACTGCGGTCGTCCGGTGTGTCTCAGCGTGAGATTTACCGCGGATACTGAGCTGGCAGCTGAGACATTTCGCCCGGGTGGAAATTGCTGGGCATGGGTCGCCCACCTCGCTTAACTCCATCGCTCCGTTGATTTTGCGGACTGTACAGCCGTCGACATGAGAAGCCCAAGGCGGGTTTCCGTGCTGGCACTCGGCGTGCCTGCTCTCCTGCGGGGTCATCTTGTCCGTTGATGAAAGGTGTGCGCAATGAATTTAAGTTGGGCGCGAAGGTCACTGGCCACTGTCGGAGTGCTGGCAGTGGTGGGCGCCAGCGTGTTCGCGCAGACTTCAACGACCGACGAGAACAAGCGCAAAGTGAAGAGCCGCCTGGCCCCTCAGTACCCGGAACTGGCCAAACGCGCCAATGTCTCCGGCAAAGTAAAGATTGAGGTAATCATTGCGCCGGATGGTCACGTGAAGAGCACCCGCGCTGTCGGCGGGCACCCGCTCCTGGTGCAAGCCTGCCAGGACGCCGTGAAAGAGTGGAAGTTCAGCGTGTCTTCGGAAGAAACCACGCAAATCATCGAATTCGAATTTACGCCGGGGTCGTAGGGCGGCTGGGTCCTGGGAACACGCCCAGGTGCGAAGTTGAAGTGGAGGATGCTGATAATGACGATAGGCAAGAAACTATACGTGGGCTTCGGATCGATACTGGTGATCCTGGTGACGCTATTTGTAGTGAATACCATCGCCGGCGTGAAAGAACGCTCCGCCCAAGACGACGCCTCAACCGCCCTGAAAAGTGTCCGCACCATCGAAAGCGTCCGTTATCAGCTGATGCTGAACCGCAATAACCTAAACGATTTCCTGCTGAGCGGCGACCCTCGTGACGAAGAGAGTGTTGAGAGCGGCTTGGCGAATATTTTTGATTCTCTAAAACAGGGCGAGTCACAATCGACCAGCAGCACCCTGCGGCTGGCTTTGGCTCAAGTGGAAACCACCGAAGCGGCATGGCGCGATAATTTTGCCAAGCCGCTGCTGGCCAAGCGCCACCAAGTGGATTCTGGCGATGCTACCGTTTCCGATCTGCAAATCTTTTACCTCCAGAAAGATCCGCCTTCGTGGCTCACCAGGTCTTCGGCGGTCTTGGACCAAACCAACGCGGATATCACCAGATCGCTGGATGAAACTACCAAATCCGCCATCCGAGCCAGTACCTTCAGCACCGCTCTTACCAGCGGCGGAACATTCTTGGCACTCTTGCTAGGCCTGGGCATCGCCTATTACACCGCGAAGTCCATCACCGTGCCTCTGGCACACCTGATCACCGTGGCCCGGGAGATCGGCGATTCTGGCGACCTCGATCAACATATCGACATTCACCGGACTGACGAAATCGGTGCTCTGGCAACCACCTTCAACAACATGGTCGCGTACTTGAAGGAAATGGCCGGCGTGTCCATGGCCGTCGCGGAAGGCGATCTATCCGTGGAAGTAGTGCCGCGGTCTAAACGCGACACCCTGGGCAATGCGTTCCTGCGTATGTCCCGCGGTTTGCAGGATCTGGTGCGCACCACCCGCGATTCCGCCAGTCAGGTTTCGGCAGGCTCCAATCAGGTGGCGGGCGCAGCGGACGAGTCCGCCAAAGTGACCGTACAAGCTTCCTCGGCCATCGAGGAAGTAACCAGCACCATGCACGAAATGAGCATCAACGTGCAGAACGTTGTGAAGAACACCCAGGTACAAGCTTCCAGCGTTGCGGAAACCTCGGCTTCCATCGATCAGATGGTGACTTCGATCCAGCGCGTCGCCGATACCGCCAGAGTCTTATTGGATATCGCCAACCGTTCGCGCGAAGAGGTGGTGACCGGGATCGCCACGATGGAGAAGGCCACCGACGGCTTGAATCGCACCAATCACGCCATCCAGTCTTCCGCCGAGATCATCAATGTGCTTGGGCATCGCGCCGATGACATCGGCAAGATCATCGAAGTCATCGACGATCTTGCGGAACAAACGAACCTGCTGGCATTAAACGCAGCAATTGAAGCGGCTCGCGCCGGCGAACACGGTCTTGGATTTGCCGTGGTGGCCGATGAGGTCCGAAAGCTGGCCGAGAAATCTACGCAATCGACGAAAGAAATCGCTGACCTGATTCAGAGCATTCAACGTGAAGCGCGGCAGGCGGTGGAAAACATGGAACGCAGTACCCGGATCGTGGAAGAGGGCCTCAGCCTGGGCAGCGATCTAGGGTCGGCGCTGCACAAAATCTCCAATGTGGTCAGCGAAGTTTACAAGTTCTCCCAGGAAATTGGCGCCGCAACCAACGAACAGTCCGTGGGCTCGTCACAAATCGCCAAAGCCACCGGGCGCTTGACGGAAATTACTCAGGAGATTAACTCCGCTGTCGAAGAGCAGGCTTCCGGAGCTCAGGCGGTGGTGCGCGCCATGGACAAGATGCGTGAACTGGTGCAGCAGTCGGCATCCAGCTCGACGGAGCTATCAGCCGCCGCCGCACAGATGTCCAAGCTTTCGGGAACCTTGCTGGACAGCATGGACCGGTTTGTATTGGATACCTCGGCGCCGAGCAGAAACCGTCGGGAAACGGCCGGGCCGCGCCGCAGAGCACCATCGAAGCGTTCCGAGGAGACGGATTACGCCGAATTGACGCATTCGTAGGTCAGTCACACGGCGGGTTCTCACTCATGGAAAAAGACGTTCAGATCGTCGGTTTTCGTATCGGGAATGAAACGTACGGAGTGCGAATCTCCTCGGTTCGAGAGATCGTGCGCGTGCCGGAGATCACCGCGATCCCCAGCGCGCCGGAAGCCGTGGAAGGGGTCATCAACTTGCGCGGGAAAATTGTTCCGGTGATGGATCTTCGAAAGCGCTTTGGTCAACAAGAAGTGCAGCCGGACAAGAAAAACCGGATTCTGGTAGTTGAGCTAGAGGGCAAGCTGGTGGGATTGATCGTAAATGCTGCTTCCGAAGTGCTGAAGATCCCCCCGGGGGACATCGCCGCACCCGGATCACTTTTTCCGGAAGGCGAATCCAGTTACGTGACCGGGGTCGCCAAACTGAAAAACCGTCTGGTCATTTTGCTGAATGTCGCCAAGCTCTTGCACGGCCAGGAATTCAAACGATTTGAGGAGGTTGCGGAAACCGCTGGAGCCGTCAGGTAGTAAGACACACGACGATTCGAAAAAATCGATCGTGCGCTATTGGCATTCGCGCTACCCATCCAGCGCGGAAGCGATGTCGGCGCTTCACGGATACCTATCCACCATGGCAACCACCACCGCTCCGTTACCGCTATCTGAGCCCGAGCTCAAGCTTTTGCAGACTCTCGTCTATCAGGAATGCGGCATGTTCTTTGACGAGCGTCGTTCTCATTTTCTGAAGGATCGACTGGCGCGCCGCCTGAAGGCCTGCCAGATGGATTCGTTCTACAACTACTACCGCTTGCTCACCAGCCGCGAAGGGAAGAATGAGCTGGCATTGTTGCTGGAAAATCTGACCGTCAACGAAACCAGTTTTTTCCGCAATCGGCCGCAACTTGATCTGCTGCAGAAAACTGTGCTGGAAGAGCTATTGCGCAAAAAACAGGAACGTCGCGACTGGACAATACGGGTGTGGAGCGCCGGTTGTTCGGCGGGCCAAGAAGCATATTCGGTCGCGATCCTTATATGCGATGCATTGGCCTATTACTACCTGCGAAACCCGCTTCCGTTCGATATGCCGTCGCCCAAACCCTTGATTCCCCCGCCCTGGAAGCTGGAAATCGTCGCGTCGGATATCAGCTATGCGAGCCTGCGCGCCGGCCAGGAAGGTTCGTATACCGAAGTCCAAATGGAGCCGGTCGATTACACCTGCCGGCTACGATACTTTGAAAAAAACGGAGATAAGTACAGCGTCAAGCCACGGCTTCGGGACCTGGTGCAGTTCGACTTCCACAATCTCAAGACCGAATTCCTGTCCAGACGCAACGACATCATCCTATGCCGTAACGTGATGATCTATTTCGACACACCCGAGCAGAAGCGGCTGGTCGAAAAATTCTGGCACTGTCTGAATCCCGGCGGATACTTGTTTGTAGGTCACGCCGAAAGTTTGTTTGGGCTCACCCATAAGTTCCGGATGGTTCACGAGAACAACGGCACTGCCTATCAGCGGCTGGAGGTAAATTCGTGAATCATTTCCCCGACGATCGCGGCGCGGAGCTTCGCACGCTCTTCTTTGAGAGCGCCGGAGATCTAGTGCAGGCCTTGAACGAAGCTGGCCTGCAACTGGAGTCGCGTCCGGCCGACGAGAGCGTGATCCGGCAAGTTCGTCGAGCAGTCCACACGCTGAAAGGCGACTCGGCAGCTTGCGGCTACTACCAACTTAGCGAACTGGCCCACGAACTCGAGGACGTCCTCTCGGCGGAGATCGGTAAGACCCGGGGCGCACAAATGGCCGAGGCGGTACTCGAAGCGGCAGATATCTTTGCCGCCATGCTGGCGGCGTTCAAGCGGGATATGGAGCCCCCGGCGGCGAACTCCCTAAGGGTCATGATTCGGGACTTGCTATCCGGGCCGGTGCCTGCCGTCGACGCCCCCGCTGGACCTGAATTGATCGCACAATTCGATTGGACCGAATACGAGCAATTGATGATTTCGGAAGCGGCGCACCGTGGTGAAATCGTCTACAACATTGCACTCCGGATCGATGCGAAAAGCCCCATGCGAGCGGCTGCTTTTCAGCTGGTCCGCAATGTTTTGCATGGCTGCGGTACGCTCATAGCTCTCCGTCCGGAAGATAACTCGGCGGCCGCGTCCGCGGAACTTGTGGAAGCTGCTCTCTCGAGCGCCGAACCTCAGGACCGCATCGCCCAACGCTGCCGCATTCCCGCCATCGTTTCGGATGTGCGCATTGAACGCGCGGGCACCCTCCATAATCCGGAGCACGAGTTACTTGGCGAATTTCTGGATGCCCACGCAGCCGGCCATCCCGGTCGCGTCGTGGAGCATCCGGCTGAAGTGGAAACGCCAAAGAGCTCCGCGATACCCGCCGCGATCGTCGAGAACACTCTCCGGGTGGATGCCGCGCGCATCGACGCAGTCATGAACCTCGTCGGTGAATTAATCATCGGCAGGTCTATGCTGACCCGAGCACTGGTTGAGTTTGACCAGCGCCACGCGCGCGACCCACTTCGCGCCAAACTTTCAGATGCCCTGGCGTTTCAGTCGCGGGTGCTGGATGAGCTTCACAAGTGCGTCTTGAAAATTCGCATGGTGCCCGTCGAGCAACTGTTTCGCAGATTTCCCCGGGTGGTGCGGGACGTTGCCAAGCAGTGCAGCAAGGATGTTGCGCTGGAAGTTTCCGGACAAAATACCGATCTCGATAAGAGCATTCTGGACGCCTTAGCCGAGCCGCTTATGCACCTGGTGCGAAATGCTGTGGATCACGGAGTTGAGCACGCCGACGAACGCATCGCCAACTCCAAGCCAGCGCGTGGAACAATTTATCTCAACGCTTATCACCAAGGCACCCAGGTGGTAATCGAGGTGCGCGATGACGGACGGGGGCTGGACCCGGTTAAACTTCGCGATCACGCGGTGCGAAAGCGAATCGTCAGTCAGGAAGAAGCAGACCGTCTGGCGGACAGTGAAGCGATGAACCTGATTTTTGAACCGGGTTTTAGCACTTCCCACGAAGTCACCGAAATTTCTGGCCGCGGCGTTGGAATGGACGTGGTTCGGTCGGTCCTGGACCGTCTGAAAGGTACCGTACACATTTCTTCCAGCAAAGGCGTTGGCACCACCATACAACTGCGAGCTCCGCTTACGCTGGCGAGCATTCAGACCTTGCTGTTCAGGGTTTCCGGCCGGCTCTTCGCGGTGCCGCTCTCTTCGGTCGTGGAAATCGCGCGGGTAATGGATAGCGAAATTCACCACGTCGATTGCCGCGAGGTTCTTCGCTTACGTGAGCAAGTCCTGACGCTGGTGCGTCTCAGCAACCTGAGCCAAATTCACGCAGTTAGCGTCCCAACTGAAAACAAGAAGCACCGAAGCTTTGTAGTTGTGATTGGCGCCGCCGAAAAGCGTTTCGGACTGGTGGTAGATAGTCTAGTTGGCGAGGAAGAGCTGGTGATCAAGGCTTTGCCATCGGAGATCGTATCGAGCGACTTGGTCAGCGGCGCTTCCATTCTGGGCGACGGCACGGTGGTGTTAATTCTCAATGTTCCCGCGGTACTGGCGCGATTGTCGCGGACGCAACCCTTGGGAGCCATCGCATGAGCGACACCATCCGCGTACTGGTCGTCGATGACTCCGCCCTGATGCGCAAGCTGATTCCGGCGGTGCTGTTGCGCGATCCCTCGATCGAAGTGGTTGGAACCGCCATGGACGGCGAGTTTGCATTGAAGAAAATTGAGGAACTTCAACCTGACGTAGTCACCTTGGATCTCGAGATGCCCCGGATGGACGGTCTGGAAACTCTGCGGACCATCATGCGGCGGGCGCCGTTGCCAGTCATTCTCTTTAGCACCCACTCCAAGGAGGGTGCCTACTCGACAATGAAGGGGCTGGCGTTGGGCGCTGTCGATTTCATCGCCAAGCCCACCGATGCCGGCAGCGGCAATCTAGACAAAATTGCCGATCAGCTCATCGAAAAGATCAAAATCGCCAAACGTGCCGCGGGCCATAAGCTGCCTCCCGCTCCGATCGCTGTTGATATTCCCACTGTGCAGAAGGGGGCGCATTCCTCGCGGCCACCGAATCGCATCATCGCCATCGGCATTTCCACCGGAGGCCCCAACGCTTTGCAGTTCGTGCTCTCGCAGCTGCCCGCCGATTTCCCCGCGAGCATTCTGGTGGTACAGCACATGCCGGAGGGTTTTACGGAAATGCTAGCCCGCCGGTTGAACGACTGCTGTGCGTTGGAAGTGCAAGAGGCCAAGTCCGGCGACCTACTTCTCGCTGGCCGGGTACTGATTTGCCCGGGCAACCGCCACATGATGGTCAGGCGGATGCCTCGCGGTGCTACCACCGTCTTGACAGACGCTCCCACAGTGAATGGCCATAGACCTTCCGTCGACGTGCTGTTTCATTCTGTCGCTCAGGAGTTTGGTCCCTCCGCAGTAGGCGTGCTCATGACCGGCATGGGAGATGACGGAGCGGAAGGGCTGGGAGCTATTAAACAAGCGGGCGGGCCGACCATCGCGCAAAGCGAAGATACCTGTGTAGTCAGCGGAATGCCGCGCGCGGCAATTTCAAGAGGCTACGCCGCAAAGATTGTGCCGTTGAATTCGATGGGCGCGTTTCTAGCCATGCAATATGGCTCGGACCGCGGCGATAGTGACAAGTCCGAGCGGCACGAAGGGTTGGATCGGCAGGAAAAGTCTGACCGGAACGACAAAATCGAGAGGATATCCGTTTCCACGCAACGCACCTGATAGGTGCGCCGCGTGAAGGAGAAGGCCATGCAACAATTTGCCCCGTTATTTCGAAAAGACAATCAAGCGGTCCGCTACCTGGTGGTGGACGACTCCGTTTTCGCCCGCAAGAACATCATCAAAATGATCGAGATGTTCGGCGGCGAAGTAGCCGGTGAAGCCGGCGACGGCTTGACCGCCATCGCGGAATTTAACCGTATCCAGCCGGACATCGTGCTGATGGATATCACCATGCCACAGATGGAGGGCATTGAGGCCGTTGAGCGCATCGTGCGTCAACATCCTGCTGCGCGCATCGTCATGGTCAGTTCGGTCGGCTACCAGGAAAATATTCTGGCGGCACTTCAGAAGGGCGCGAAGCATTTCGTCCAAAAGCCGGTTAAGCCCGAAGTGCTTTACGAGATTCTTCGATACGTGCTGAGTGACGATTCAAGCGTGCCGGCGGCTCCGGTGGCGCTTGCCGGAGAGCGCCGGTCATGAGAATGGAGCTGATTCAACCATTTATTAACGCTGCCGACGCGGTCTTCTCCGAGTCGCTGCAGGGACCGACTAAGATTGTCGATTTGACGATGGATGAAGAGACCTACCGCCGTCGAGGGATCGCCGCGCACATCCTGATCAAAGGCGACATCGAGGGGCGGGTTATCTTGGATTTGGGTCAGGAAGCTGCGTTGAAGATCGCCGCGAAGCTCGCAGGCGGCACAGTGCCGGAGAGCGAGCAGCTCGCTCGCGAAACGGTTTGCGAACTCGCAAACATGATCATTGGGAACTCCATTACCTTGCTCAACGATCAGGGATTTCGCTTCAAGGTCTTTCCGCCGGACATTCACGTCAATGAGCATGGGTTGGCCGGAAGCCTGGACACCGAAGCGATGGTCATCTGCATTGAAACGGTCTGCGGCGAGGTATTTCTGAATATCGCGATGCACTATCTTCAACGGCGGCGGCGAGAACGGATGATCGAGCCCGTGGCCAGCTCGTCTGGCATTGGCAAAATTTAGACTGGGGCAGGAACCGGAACGGTAATGTATGCGGCTCCATGCCGATACAATCCTGCGCTGGCAATCGCGTTCGACGACACGATGCGGATTGCCACGAAGATTGCCGGTCCTCCGGGCGTAAAAGGAACCGCTACTTCCAATCGGGTGCCAACCGGATACTGGATGCGGCTCCTGAAACTGATGCCACCTTTGGAAAGATCTTCACACACCGCGATTTCTTCCTGAAATCCTCGGCGTCGAATACAGGCTAGCACCCGAGCCTTCACTCGGGGCCGCTTGCGGCGTGGAGGCACTCGTTCTTCGGGGGTGATCACCGGTGATTCCGCTTTCACTTCCGGCTGCACCTGAGCCCAAATCGAGGGCGTGTCGCACTGGGAGCAAAGGCGGGCGATACACCTCCGAGACTCGAACGATTTCACCTGCATCTCGTTCAGGTAAACAACCTCGCGCCGCTTGCAGAAGCTACATTCCATTAGCAACCGTGCCAATGCACCTTCCGCCCGGTGCGTGGAAGGGAATTCGATATCCCAGAAATCGCCGGTGGGATCGAGAATAGCGATGGCATACAAGAATCCGGGTGGATCCGGGTCGATTTCCGCTACGATTCGTGCTCGAGAGACCTTCCAGTCTTCACCGTCGCGCTGCCGCGTCAGCGTCATTTCCTGCCCGGCAGATAGTTTTGCCGACATCCGCAGGATTCCGCCGGTGCGGCTCACCACCACGGTTTGCGCTATCTCCGTCCCGGGAATGCCCTGGGAGGTAAACCAGGTGGCTTCGACAGGTAAGCGAAGACTCACCCGGTCGCTTTGTCGCAGTTCCACTTCGCGCATAGTCTTGTTTCGCTGGGCTTCGAGTTAAATCTCAGACTAGCACGGTGTTGGCCGCGCTCTGCGGGTACTGCCGAGCACTATGTCGTTCCCACAAACATCGCGAACACTTTGCGTCGATTCAGCCGCTATTGTCTTTTTAGCGGTGCCTGGCTAACGGGGGAGTCTGTGGTGGGAAGGCGTGAGCGATAATGATCGAAACTGTTCTGCTCTTGGTCGACTCTGGGAATCGAGCCTTTGTGAATAACCTGATCTCGATAGATAACCGTGCGCCCCGGCTCCAGCCCGGAAAGCCTGGCGCTCGCGATCGGCGTTATGCCATTCGTTATCCTTTTGCGGTAGATGCTCAACTTATCGAACTGGATTCTGGCACTCGAACCGAGGGCGTAACCTCTGATATTTCCCTAGGTGGGTGTTTCATCTGCACCAGCAAACCGCTGGCTCTGTCGCGCCGGGTGCGCGTGTTGCTGTCTCGCAAAGGCCTCACCGTCGAAGGTCTGGCCGTTGTCCGGGTGGTGAAGCCACGCATTGGTATGGGTATCGAATTCTTGGATCTCGAGCCGCAGTATGCCGAAAGCCTGGCGCGCTGGATCGAGCAGGGTCGCCAGAGGCGCTAGGTGCAAAACCAGTCGCAAAGTGGCCGCAAAGCAGCGGGCATCAAATTAGGCGGACGGAGAACCTAGCCGCGAGTGGTTTGCGCGAGAGAGGGGTCGAGCAGCGCCTGCCTCATTCGAGAAGCCAACGCGCCAGCATCTCCAGCTGGAAACAGCAAGCCGCCCTCGCCAACAATTTCTCCAAGTCCACCTATCGCTGAAACCCGGGCGAGCGAAAGCATCTGCTTCTCTACACCGCCGATTCCCGGCGCGAAGAAGTGCGACACTCGGCGGCAGCGCAACAGCGGCGGCCTCAATCAGGAAATCGGCGACTTTTTGGGGTTGCGTAAGCATCGGCACGTGGCTGGTGGGCAGGGTCAGGGTCTTCGCATTCATTCTCTTGGCCGTGCTGATTTCTTGTTCGGGCGCGATCATTCGATCGTTGGAAGAGATGACGAACCAACTGGGCTTGGTATGCCACGCGGCCTTGGTGATGGGCGTCGAAAGGTTGGCGCCTTGTGTCGCCACCCTGGGTGGCGAGTACCACACTTTTTTCGTCCGAGGTTAAGTCCGGAGCGAAATTGTCGGTGACACCTTTGGCGGTCAACATCAGGAAGCGTCTTCGACGGGTCGAATTTCGCTGAAACCCGGCGGTAGAGGAAATTTCTGGGCCATGCCCCCAAGAGTCTCACCTTCCTCAGGAGCGAAAGCTGCTACATAAACGAGACCGGCTACCTTGGGATTGTTTCCGGCTTCGGTGATGACTACGCCGCCGTAAGAGTGGCCCACCAGCAATACCGGTCCATCCTGCATATTGTTCTGAGATGTCTCACCGCCGCCCAAGAATGCCAAGGCGGTGGACGCCAAGAGCAGAGGGTGGCAAGTTCCTTGCAAGGATCCATTGCGTTTCAGAGGCTACCAAGTTTTATTGGGAGCGGCGAACAGTTCGCCGAAGAAGCTTCGGATCGCAATCGAGGAACGATGATCGACTATCGCATTATATGCGACGCCGGGAGTTTGCGACCCGCTCTCGTGGGTGAAACCATGCATCGCGCCACCGTAGACGATGACCTGATAATCGGCGCCGACGCGGTTCATTTCCTCGACGAAAGTCGTCACCTGGGTCATTGGGACGTGGGGATCCAAGGCGCCGTGGCAGACCAGCATTTTTGCCCTAACGGTCCCGGGCTGAAGGGGCAGAGAAGTGTCCAAGCTGCCGTGAACGCTGACCACGCCTGCGAGATCCGCGCCGCTTCTGGCCAGTTCGAGCACGGTCATACCACCGAAGCAGTAGCCCACCGCGGCGATGCGTTCATCGGCCAGCGGATGCGATCGCAACACACCAAGGCCTGCATTTGTGCGCTGGCATAGCTTCGCGGGGTTCTTGCGCAATTCCATGATGCGAGTCATCACGCGCCGGCGGTCGCCGGCGACTCCATCTCCATACATGTCGCAGGCGAATACGACAAAGCCAAGGTCGGCGAAACGCCTTGCGCGCCCTTTGGCGTGTTCATCGAGGCCGGCGCCCCCGTGGACAACAAGAATACCGGGGCGCTTGCCGGATAGGGTGTGGTCCCAGACGAACTGACCGGTGAGATTTACTTCGGCGTCGCAATATTCAACGGGCTCAGTGGCGATGCTCAAGATGCCCTCCCAGATGAGTTAGTGTGCAGATCATGAACGAGCCAGAGATCATAATCGGGAGCCTCTATTGGCTTCGCCGAGGTAATTACATGAATCTCCGTCATTAATTATAACACATTTCTCCTCGAAAATCAATTTTAGCGGAACGGAATAGAGCAGATTACCCAGAAAAATCGAGATTACAGCGGAGGTGACACTGGTTATCTAAATTGAGTTGCGCTCAATTCTCGCGCCATTCAATCGGATTAGAAAGTCCGGGTAGTCACTCCCTTGACTACCGGAGTTGAGGAAAGGAGATGAACGCCTTAATGTGCACGCTTGAAACAGGATTGCGCTCGCAACTGGCGGCTCGAAGGGTGGAGATTGTCAGCCCAACGCGGAATGCAATCGATGCTGGTTGTAATACTGCTCGATGAACTCTTCCTGTGTCGCGCAGATGGTCGATCAAGACTGCCATCGTGGTCTCAACATTGCAGCCAGGCTGCGGCAGTCGAAAACACTAGTGCGGCCAAATCTGGACGGTGCCGTAATAGAAAACGTATACCTCATGGCTGTCGATTACTCGCTAGAACGACCGCCAGGCCGCGGTGTACAGGGGACGCGAAAGCACGGATTACCGCGACTTCTCGGCCTGCAGCGACCGGGCCAAACTCGTCAAGCGGGGTTCAGCAATCGTTTGCGCAAAATGGACCTTTGGGGTGCGGCGGTTATGCTATCCTTCCTGCCGATTCCGGGACCAAGACAAATCACGCAGCAAGGGGTTCGTGCGTATGGCTTCGATCTTGCGACGTCGCTTCCTGCAACAATCGATGGCGGTTGGAGCGGTTTGCTCGGCAGAACTGATGCTGGGGAGATGGCTGCCGTCACAAACCATCAAGGCGAATCCCACGGTGACCGCGCGAGTGTATTTGGATACCAAGCGCACCATTGCTCCGATCGACAGGAACCTGTTCGGATCCTTTCTCGAGCATCTGGGACGCGCGATCTACGAAGGAATATATGACCCCGAATCGAAACTCTCAGACTCCAACGGATTTCGCAGAGACGTGATCGAGGAAGTTCGGGCACTCGGCGTGCCTATCATCCGTTACCCGGGCGGAAATTTTGTTTCGGGGTACGACTGGCTCGACGGCGTGGGTCCGAAGCAGGGCCGCCCGGCTGTTCTGGACAAGGCTTGGAACACCCTCAACAACAATCAGTTCGGGACCGATGAGTTCATGGCGTGGTGCAAAATAGTTGGCACTTTACCATTAATGGGACTGAATCTTGGAACCGGAACTCCCGAACAGGCGGCAGCGCTGGTGGAATATTGCAACGTGGAGAAGAGCACACGGTGGAGCGAAGTGCGGCGCAAGAATGGGATTGCCGAGCCTTACAAGGTCAAGAACTGGTGCTTGGGAAACGAGATGGACGGTCCGTGGCAAATCGGGCATATGACCGCGACGCAGTATGGATTGAAGGCCCAGGATGCTGCTCGACAGATGCGGTACGTCGATCCGTCCTTAACGCTGGTGGCCTGCGGATCAAGCGGACCACTGATGCCAACGTACCTCGAATGGGACCGCGAGGTGCTGGAACAGTGCTACGAATACGTCGACGCGCTCTCTTTGCACCGCTACATTGGAAATACGCCGGAAGAGACGGGAGAGGATAGCGCTAAATTCTTGGCCATGAACCTGACCATGGATCGTCAGATCGCGGAGACCGTTGCGGTGTGCGACTACGTCCGCGGCCGCAAGCGCTCCCCCAAAAAGCTGTGGCTTTCGTTTGATGAGTGGAATGTCTGGTACCGGAAGCGAAACGGCGATGACGTAAACGGCCACGAGCAAGAAGCGCCGCACTTACTGGAAGAGGTCTACAACCTGGAAGATGCGCTGCTGGTGGGCGGAATTATCAACACGCTGCTACGAAACGCGGATCGGGTAAAGTTGGCCTGCCTGGCGCAATTGGTCAATGTGATCGCGCCGATCATGACCAATGCCAACGGGCTATATCGCCAGACGATTTATTACCCTTACAGCTGGGGATTGCAGATGGCTCGCGGCCAGGTGCTAGATGTGCTGACCGATACCTTGTCGTACGACGTTACGGGGATCGGAAAGGTCCCCTATCTTGATGTGGCGGGCACGTTCTCGAAGGAAAATGGAAATGTCTGCCTCTTCATCCTGAATCGGGACCTTTCGAGAGCCCATGAGGTGGACGTAGTCTGGGAAGACGCACCACCCGCACATGTTGTTACCTCGACGGTCTTAACGGGCAATGATTTGAAGGCGTCTAACAGCTTCGATGCTCCTCAGCGCGTGGTTCCGCAAGATCTGGGCAAGACAGCGACTGCTAACGGTCACACGAGATTCGAAGTTCCGGCGCGCTCGTATACCGCGCTGCAGTGGAGCTTGTAACCCGAAAGCATTCAGGCCCATTCTCTCGGTGCCATGAAAAGGTGCGTTTTTAGATGGAAACGTTTGCCTGGGTTTTCGTGCACCACGGAGGCTATCACTATTTGTTTGTATCCTATGACCTATGTTGCCGGGAAACGAAGAGCACGTATCGCACCATGATAGGCGCACGGGATGTCACAGGACCTTACCTGGATGCTGAGGGCAAGAAGATGATCGATGGAGGCGCCAGCCCATTGCTGAA
>Ga0302177_10000317_pt1 | contig 37893 bp, 33 predicted proteins | sample I_Palsa_E1_2_FD_198780 | JGI IMG/M metagenome (GOLD analysis project Ga0302177, IMG submission 198780) | Peat permafrost microbial communities from Stordalen Mire near Abisko, Sweden - I_Palsa_E1_2 | ecosystem: Environmental > Terrestrial > Soil > Palsa > Peat permafrost | place: Sweden... | reverse complement strand
TGCGCCCAAACGTGCTCCAGCACGGCCTGCTCGACTTCGCCGAGGTTTTTGGGACGCGGGATTTGGATGCGAGCCATTGTAGCGTTACAACATGTAACACTTCGCGGCGAACCCCGTCAAGTAAAAATTCCAGTCCAGCTCATTTATTTTTAGGGGCGGGTATCCAGCGGGTGCGCGCTCTTCTCGAAAAACTCATTCTGCAGCTTCAGACTCTGGTCGTCGGCTTTCACCGCGCGAATCGCTTCCGCGATCGCCGCGATCCAGGCCTTCATTTCGAATTCGCCCAATTCTTTGTTGGCCAGCGAACCGTCGCCGGAATAATGATTCGGAAATCGGGCGTACCACCAGATTCCGGTGTACACATCTTCGGGCAAATTCACGCGCTTCTGGTCTGCGCCAGATTCGCTCGCGGCGCGGTCGAGGTGCACCAAATCCGGATTCGAAATCATCATAGTCGAAGATTCCGTCTCCCCCGCGTGCATGTTGACCGCGTCCTTCTTCACCGGACCGCCCGGCGGCGCCTCATGCCCCCACTGCACGTAAACCACATAATCGTGAGCCTTCTCCAGCTGCGCCTGCGCAAAATACGGCAACAGGTTTTCGTTCCCGCCATGCCCATTCACGATGATGATTTTCTTACAGCCGTTGCGCGCCATCTCGTCGGTCGTTTCCTGCAGGAGTTTCAGTTGCAGCTCGGCGCTGTAGGCCACCGTGCCCGGTTCGTGCCGGGCCTCGAAGATTTGCCCGAAATAATACTGAGGAAATATCACCGCGTATTCTTGTTCCGCCGCGTGCAGCGCTGCGTACCGCACATTCAGCAGGTCGGTTCCCAGCGGCAAATGCGGTCCATGCTTTTCCAGAATGCCGAACGGCAGCAGGCAGGTGCCGTGCGCTTCCCCGATGGCATCGCGGAAATCGGCCGCCGTCAGTTCTTCCCACTTGGGCGAGCGTTTGGACTGGGCTTGGGCCGGAGCTGACGCAAAAAACAGAAGAAGTACGCAGGCGAAGAGTCTCATCGGGGCTCCGCAGAATTTCGCGAGTCGAATTGCGAGTGCTACAGCATCCACCCGCCGGTCACATTCAGTACTTGACCGGTAATATAGTCGGCCGAATCCGAAGCGAAGAATTTCACCGCCGCCGTAACGTCTTCCGCCGAAGGCGGCCGGCCCGCCGGCGAGCGCGCATCCTTGATCCTTCGCGCCTCGTCCATGGTCAGTTCGCGTTCGTCAATATTCGCGGGATTCACCACATTCACCGTAATCCCGTGCTTGGCCTCTTCGATCGCCAGCGACCGCGAAAACGAAACCACCGCCGCCTTCGCGGCCGCATACGCTGAAATCGTACCCTGGCCGAATCCTCGCTCCGCGCCCACCGCGCCCAGGCTAATAATTCTTCCCCAGTGCTGCCGCCGCATCGCCGCGATCACCGCTTTGCTCGCGTAAAAAACGCTGAACAGATTCGACGACACCACCTGCTGCCATTCTTCCACCGATGTTTCCGCCACCGGCTTCCAGTTGAATTCGCCCACGTTATTCACCAGGATGTCGATGCGCCCAAAACGCTCCAACACTTTGTCGATCAGGAATTTTACCTTCTCCGGATCAATGGCGTCGGCCTCCACCGCGAAACAATCCACGCCAAACGCCTGCACCGAGCGCAACGTCGTCTGCGCCGCGTTTTTGTTTCGGCGATAGGAAATCGCAATGCGCACGCCTTCGCGCGCCAATCCCTGCGCGATTCCCTTCCCGATGCCGCGGCTGCCGCCGGTGATGAGCGCTACTCTGTCGCGTAGTGGCAATTCCCAATCTCCCGTGGGCTCAACAATATAATGAAAGCCCGTTTACTGCCATTAACCCATGCGCGCCACAACCACCGTAATATCGTCCGCCTGCTCCGGCGACCCGGCCCACTGCTCCGCCGCGGCAATTAGATTTTCCGCGATGCGATCCGGCACACCCGCGCGTTGCCGCATGATTTCTTCCTTCAACCGCTGCGATCCGTACTCTTCGCCGTACACATTTTCAGGTTCGGTCAAACCGTCGCTGAACGCCACCAGCAAACTCCCCGGCTCAACTCGAATGGTCTGCTGCGTGTAAGGAAATTCTTCGAACAGCCCGACCACCGTGCCGCCTTCGGTCAATTCCTTCACCGTGTTGCCTTCCACCAGAAACGGCCCAAGATGTCCGGCATTGGTGTAGGTCAACGTCCGCGCGTCGGCGTCATACACCGCGTAGAAAAACGTCGCATACCGATCGTCCGACGTATTGCGGAACAAATGCCGGTTCAAGCGCGCCACCAGCTCCGCCGTGCCGCAAGTCGTATCAATCGCCGCCTGGCTCCGCAAGGTAGCCTGCAGGCTGGCCATCAGCAACGCCGCAAAAATTCCCTTCCCGCTGATATCCGCCAGCGCGATCGCAACGCAATTGTTTCCAGTCAAAATAAAATCGTAATAGTCGCCGCTCACCACCCGCGCTGGCCGGCAAATCGCCGCCAGTTGCAGCCCCGGCAGCGTCGGCAAAACCTGTGGAAACAATTGCGACTGCACTTCGCGCGCGATAACGATTTCGTTTTCCAGGTTCTGGCGCTTGGCCTGTTCGTCGATCAGCTCCGAAATCGAACTGGTCATCTCATTAAAGGACGAACCCAACGCGCCCAACTGGTCGCGCTGATGCACCCGAATGCGCGGACCAAAATCCCCGCGCCGCACCCGCACCGTCGCCTCATACAAATCATCCACCGCCCGCGTAATCGTCCGCGTCATCACCACGCCGGTAGCGAGCGCCGCAATCTCAATCAGCAGAAACACCGCGCCCACCGCCAGCAAAACCGTAATCAGCAACGGCCCAATCGCGCCCACCGTGGTAAACAACTGCCGGTTCAGCGCCGACGGCCGCAGCGAGAACGACGCCAAAACCGGAACCGTCCCGGCCTCCTTGCCATCCTCCATATACGTCGCTTCAAAAACCGAAAGCCCGCTCACCTTGAAATCGAGCAGTCCAGACGACGGCGAAAGAATCCGCTTGCGGCTGAGAATTCGTTGCCCTGCCACATAGCTGTGTTCGCCGCTGGTATATCGCAGCCCGCCCGTCGGATCGTCCGCCGTTGCCGGTCGCCACAACACCACCTCGATCGGCCCCAACTCCGACGCGAATCCATCCAGCAACTCCGGCGTCACCGGAGCGGAAATCGCCAGCGTGAACGCGCCCGAACTCGAATCGCGCTTTTCGGCCGCGGCAAACCACAACTTCCCTTCGTTCTCCGCTAGTCCGGAAAAACGCCCGCCGTTCCGGGTCTGCAGCAAATGCTGCCCGCCGTTTAACCGCACGCGCAATTCCGGCCAGGACACTTTCGCCGCGGCAATCGATTCGGCTACCTCCGGCCGCTGCAAAACCGACTCGTCCCGCGGCGAAGCTCCGTGATCCGACGCATGCTCGATCGCATTGGCGATCGATTCCGCCTGGGTGCCGATAATGCTCACCCGTTCCTGCAAATCGTCATGCAGCAAATGCGCGCCAAGTTCCAGGTAAAGCAAATACGAACCCACGCCCACCATGGTCAGCAGTAAAATGACCGGAACCACCGCGATAAATACATACGCCACAATCAGCCGATTGCGCAGCGTCCACATGAAGGTGGTGCGAAACCACGGAATCAAGCGCACCAGCAGAAACGCTACAGCCAGAAAACTGAGGAACCCCACAAAACCGGTGAGCGGAATCGGCCGCCCGGCCCACGCGGCCAGATGCATCAGCACATAAATAATCAGGACCGTTATCGCGATCCGGTCGAGCGGCGAAAGACGCCGCAAAAACGCAAAGGAACGGCGGAGAGTAAATCGGTTCACGAAGTCTGTTCCCGAGGCCTCGAAGAATAGTTGAGGGCGGTCGTCACCGCCCGGGCCGCCAGCGCTCCAGCCTGATCACCCTATTCGGCCGACTTTTAATCGGCCAGGCGATCGTTTTGCTGCACCCGGCTATGATGGCGGCTGTAACCGAAATAAACCACTAGGCCAATCACCAGCCAGATAATCAGGCGCGCCCAGTTGACCCAACCCAGCTTGTACATCATATAACCGTTGAACACGATTCCGAGTACGGGAACCAGTGGCACCCAGGGCGTGCGGAATGGACGAATCTGCCCCGGATTCGTTCGGCGCAGAACGAGGACAGAAATGCAGACGATGATGAAAGCAAAAATCGTGCCAATGTTGACCATTTCTCCGATGATTGAAATCGGAGTGACGCTGCCCACAATCGCCGCCAGCAAACCCACCAGAATCGTCGTCTTGTAAGGGGTCCGAAACTTGGGGTGAATCGCCGCGAAAAATTTACGCGGCAACAACCCGTCGTTGGCCATCGAGTACAGCACGCGAGTCTGGCCCAGCAGCATGACCAGCATCACGCTCGTCAGCCCGGCCAGCGCGCCGGCGGTGATCAAGTACGAAGCCTTGGTCAAACCGCGATCGAGAAACGCCACCGACAGCGGCGCTTCGATGTTGATTTCCTTCCAGGGCACCATACCGGTAAGCACGCCCGCGACCAGTATGTAGAGGATCGTGCACATAATCAGCGAGGCGATGATGCCGATCGGCAAGTCGCGCTGCGGGTTCTTGGCTTCCTGCGCCGTGGTGGAAACCGCGTCAAAACCGATGTAGGCGAAAAATATGTACGCGGCCCCCCTGCCGATTCCACTGAACCCCGTGGGTGCAAACGTGGACCAATCGTGTCCCCAGTTGGCGAAATTCACGTAATGCATTCCGAGAATAATAATGAACAGCACCACGCTGACCTTGATGATTACGATCGTGGCGTTGAACGACGCGCTTTCCTTGATGCCGATCACCAGCACGGCGGTGATGACCAGCGCGATCAAAAACGCCGGGAGGTTGAATCCGATTTCCACGCCAAACAGCGTGGGCGCGGCCACCAGATCATGCGCCCGCTGAATTAAGTCGGGAGATTGCGCGCTAATAATGTCGCCTACGCGCGTCAGAAAAGCCTGGGTGGTCACCCCCAGCGAGGGATCTGACGCGTGGGCCATCTGCCGGGCGATGATATTTTCGGCCGTGACCAGGGCCGTCCAGTGGTCGTAGGCCAGCCATAGCGGCATTTTCAGATGAAAAATCTGGAGAAACTCGATGAAGTGATTGGACCACCCCGACGAAACTGTGCTCGCGCCCATGGCGTACTCGAGCGTCAAGTCCCAGCCAATAATCCACGCGATCAGTTCGCCCAGCGCCGCGTACGCGTAGGTATAAGCGCTGCCCGCCAAAGGAATCAGCGCGGCGAATTCGGCGTAGCACAGGCCCGCAAACGCGCAGCCGAGCCCGGAAATCACGAACGAAAGCATCAGCCCAGGACCCGCATAATGCGCCCCAAGACCCGACAGCACAAAGATGCCCGCACCGATCACCGCGCCTACTCCCAGCGCCGTCAGCGACACCGGGCCCAACGTGCGCTTCAGGGTGTGTTCGCCGGTTGCCTTGGCTTCGTTCAGCAGCCAATCCATCGGTTTCTTTTTGAACAGCGCATTGCCCATTCGCAAACTCCTCCCCAAAAAAACCTATGCGAACCGCCGCCTATTCCGCAGCCGGCGACGACTTCCCTGCCAGCTTCCACAACAAATAAACCGGAACGCCCAACAAAACGATGATCAGCCCCGGCCAAGTGTACTGTGGCTTGTAACGCAAAAGTTGAATTTCGATGAAGACTGCCATCACCAGGTAAAGTGCCGGCAAAAACGGATAACCAAACGCGCGATAAGGCCGCTCCATGTCCGGGCGTTTCCAGCGCAGGATAAAAAGTCCGCTGAGCGTGAGGATGTAAAAAATCAACACGGCGAAAATCAGAAAATCCAACAGCTGGCTGTAGGTTCCGGAGAGGCAAAGCACCGCCGCCCAGATGCACTGCACCACCAGCGCCGCCGCCGGCGCGTGAAATTTATTTACTTTGCCCACCGACTTGAAAAATAGCCGGTCCTTGGACATCGCATAGTAAACGCGCGCTCCGGAGAGAATCAGCCCGTTGTTGCACCCGAAGCCGGAAATCAAAATCGCGATGGCGATCACGATCGCGCCCGCAGGCCCAAATGCCACCTCGGCCACCGCCGTGCCCACCCGCCCGTCCGCAGCGAACTCGATCCCGCGCGCAACGGCCGTAGCTCCGTTCGGATCGCCGGTGATGGGGAGCACCCGCAGATAGGCCACGTTTGCCAGCGTGTACAACAGGATGACGATGCCCGTGCCCAACGCCAACGACAACGGGAGGTTGCGGCTCGGATTTTTTACTTCCGCTGCGGTGAACGTGATGTTGTTCCAGGCGTCGGCGGAAAAAAGCGCGCCAACCAGCGCCACCGCGACCAGGCTCAATGTGCCAATCGTCCAAATCGGGTGTTCCGGGGGATACGGGTGCATCACCCACAGGCCCGCATTGCGCCAGAAATCTGTGAAATTCGCCTGCAGCGCAATCATCGTCGACGACCAGAAGCCGATAATGACCAGGCCGGCGAGCGAACCCACTTTTGCCACCGTGAAAACGTTCTGAACGATTTTTCCAATGCGCAGGCCGCGCGTGTTGATCCAGGTGAGCAAAACGATCGAAAGAATCGCCAGTAAATTCTGGTGGTTCAGGCCGACGTTGTACGGACCCAACGCGCCAAACCAGAAGTGCCACGGCCCCACCGTCCCCAGTTTCCAGATCCAGGCTCCCGCGCTGAACCACGGAATCAGCACCGCCGTGAATTTCGCGAAAGCAATGGCTACGGCTGCAATGGTCGCCGTCTGGATCACCAGCAGTAGCGTCCATCCATACAGAAATCCCCACAACGGTCCCAGCGACTCGCGCAGGTACACATACTGCCCGCCGGCCTGCGGCATCGCCGCCGCCAGCTCGCCATAGCTCAGCGCGCCGATCAGCGTCATGATTCCCGCCACCACCCACACCACCAGCAGCAGCGCCGGGCTTTGCACTTGATGAACGATGTCCGCCGAAACGATAAAAATTCCGGAGCCAATCATCGACCCGCAAACAATCATCGTGGAATCGAACAGCCCCAGCCCCTTGACCAGTTCGGGCGTCTTGGTTCCGTTCGTGATGGCTGCCTGCGCTTGCTCGGCCATGAACCTCGCTTGTTCCCTGCTTTTATTCCGCGCGCTTATTCCGTGCGCCTATTCCGTGCACTCGTCCCGTACTCTGTGTTCCGTACTATCCGCGAACCGCCGTCGCATCCCGCGCAATCTGCAAATACTCGCTCGCCCGCCGGGCCGGGTCTGCCGCGTCGCGCAAATCGCTGATCACCGCCACCGAATCCGCGCCCGCGCGGTACACGTCCCCGGCGGACTGTACTGTGATGCCGCCAATTGCCACAAGCGGTTTTCGCGTTAATTTGCGCGCTGCGCGCAAAAAATCAAGACCCACCACCGGATCGGGGTTTTCTTTCGTAACCGTCCCAAAAATCGGCCCGAGCGCGACGTAATCCGCCGTAGTATGGTCGGCCGCGCGAACCTGTTCCAGATTGTGGGTCGAAACTCCCACCCACAACGGACTCGCGCAGACCTTGCGCGCCTCTTCGACCGGCAAATCTTGCTGCCCCACGTGCACGCCCGCCGCCCCGGTAATCGCCGCAATATCCGGCCGGTCGTTCACCATAATCCTCAAATCCCGCAGCGTTCGCGATCCGCCAATCAGCCCCACCAAGGCCTGCGACATATCAAACAGCTGCCGAGCCGTCGTCCGCTTCGCCCGCAACTGCATCAGCCGTACTCCGCCGCCCGCCAGTTTTTCGCCAAAGGACAATATGGATTTCAGGGAATCGGCAGGCGAAGCATCTATGATGGCGTACAGAGCTGGAAACAACCGCAGCCTCCGCGCTACTTGGCGACCACCGCGACGCGGCGGTCCAGAAAATGCGTGTCGAACTTTCCCGCGATGAAATCGGGATCCGCCAGTATCCGCTTATGCAGCGGAATGGTGGTCTTGATGCCTTCCACCACGAATCCGTCCAGCCCGCGGTTCATCCGGGCGATGGCTTCGGCGCGCGTGTCGCCGTGCGCGATGATCTTGGCGATCAGCGAGTCATAGTACGGCGGGATCACGCAATCGGAATAACACGCGGTATCCACCCGAATCCCGGGCCCACCCGGAACGCGGAACGCCGTGATTCGACCGGCGGACGGGACAAATGTCTCCGGATCCTCCGCATTGATCCGGCACTCAATCGCGTGCCCGCGAAATTCCACCGGCGCCAGCACCTCGCTAAGTTTTTCGCCCGCCGCCACCCGGATCTGCGACTTCACCAGGTCCACGCCCGTAACCATTTCGGTCACCGGATGCTCCACCTGAATGCGCGCGTTCATTTCGATGAAATACAGATTGCCGGACTCCTCCCGCAGAAATTCCACGGTTCCGGCGCTGGAATAGCCCAGCTTCTTCAACGCATCCACCACTTGCTTGCCGATTTTCTTGCGCGTCGCCGCGTCCACCGCCACCGACGGCGATTCCTCCAGCACCTTCTGGTGCCGGCGCTGCAGCGAACATTCCCGCTCGCCCAGGTGAATCACGTTCCCGTGCTTGTCGCCTAAAACCTGAAATTCGATATGCCGCGGGCGCTCGATCAATTTCTCCATGTACACGTTCGGGCTGCCGAAAGCCTGCTCCGCTTCCGTTCGCGCCGTCCGAAACATCGGAATCAGCTCGTGCGCGTCGCGCACGATGCGCATCCCGCGCCCGCCGCCGCCCTCGGCCGCTTTAATCATGATCGGATAACCGATTTCCGCCGCGATCCGCCTCGCCGAATCCTCATCCGGCACAATTCCCGGGCTGCCCGGGATGATCGGCAACCCCGCCGCGCCCATGGCCTCGCGCGCCTTGTCTTTTTCGCCCATCAGCCGGATCGCATCCGGCGTCGGCCCGATAAACGTAATGTGCGAGGCTTCGCATACCTCGGCAAAGTTCGCATTCTCCGAAAGGAATCCGTAGCCCGGATGGATGGCGTCCACGTTCGCGATTTCCGCCGCGCTGATCACCTGCGGAATATTCAGATAGCTTTCGCTGCTGCGCGGCGGCCCGATGCAGATCGCTTCATCCGCAAAGCGCACGTGCAGCGCGTTGCGGTCCGCCTCCGAATACACCGCGACCGTCTTCACGCCGAGTTCCCGGCAAGCCGACAGAATACGCAGAGCGATTTCGCCGCGATTGGCGATTAGAATTTTTCGGAACATTGGGCTCGGAACAAATACTTCAGAATTCTGCTCTATTTCTTGCGATTCGGCCGAATGCCAAACAGCGGCTCGCCATATTCCACCGGCTGTCCGTTCTCCACAAAAATCCGGACCACTTCCCCGGCCACATCCGATTCGATCTCGTTCATCAGTTTCATCGCTTCAATGATGCACAGCGTCTGCCCCGAATCGACTTTGCCGCCCACGGCGACGAAAGCCTCGGAATCCGGACCAGCCGCGGCATAAAACGTTCCCACAATCGGCGACTTCACCACATGCAGGTTTTCGTCCGACCGTTGGGCTTCGGCCGCCGCTTCCCGCGCCGTCGCGGGCGCCGCCTCGGATTTTGCGGCCGCCGCGTGCGCCGGTGCATGGTGCGCCGACGCCACCACGATTTCCGGCGGCGGCATGGGCGCATAAGCAAGCGGCGCATGCGCCGAAGGCTTCTTCAGCCAGATGCGCAGCCCTTTGCGTTTGTATTCGAATTCTTCCAGCCCGTGCTTCTCCATGAATTGCAGCAGCCGCTCAATCTCGGCCAGGTCGACGCCTTCGGCCGAGTGGCCGGACGCGCTCGCCGAGCGCGCTCGCGTGATAATCGGTAATTCCTGCTTTGGTTTTTTCGCCATTTATAGTTCTAGAAATTCCCTGCTGGCGCTGGTCAGTTCCTCTGCGCCAGTTGCTGTGACCACCACATCATCTTCAATCCGTATTCCGCCCAGGCCTTCGACGTACACGCCCGGTTCCACCGTGACCACCATCCCCGCTTCCAACACAAACGACTCGCCGCGCGCCAGGCGCGGCATTTCGTGGACTTCCAGCCCCAACCCGTGCCCTGTGCTATGCGTAAAATACTGTTCCAATTTGGACCGCTTCAGCGTCTGCCGCGCAGCCGCGTCGACTTCCCCGGCAGTTACTCCGGCCCTAATCACGGATTTGGCGGCTTGCTGGGCGTCCAGAACGGCATCATACAGCCGTCGGACACGATCGGAAGGCCGGCCCAGGAAGACCGTACGCGTCATGTCGCTGCAATAGCCGCGCAGTATAGCACCCTGGTCCATCACCACCAACTCGTTTTTCCTGAGCAGCTTGGACGTCGCCCGCGCGTGCGCCCAGGCCGAACGCGCGCCCGATGCGACGATGGTTTCGAACGAAGGTCCCGCCGCGCCAGCCAATTTCATCCCATATTCCAGGTCGGCGGCCACCTGCAATTCGCTGATTCCGACCCTCATCTTACGCACGACTCGCGTCCAAACGTCGCTGATCAGGGCCGCCGCCGCGCGCATCTTGCCCAGCTCGCCCGCGTCCTTCACCGCGCGCAGCCGCTCCGCCTCGTTGCTCCCGGGAACCCATCGCACCCGCTTCCCCGCCGCCGCATCCAAAGCTTGCTTCTGGGCCACGCTGACCTGGCCGGCGGAATACGCCACCCGCGTCGTGCCCCGTCTCTGCCGCAACATCTCGCCCACCGCGCGCACCAAGCCGCCCGAAACAATCTTCACCGCCGCACCCGTAACTTCCTCGCGGCACTGGAACGTGTAGCGGCCGTCGGTAAAAAGCGTGGCCCGGCCCGTCTCCACCAGCAACATCCCCGAGCTACCGGTAAAACCGCAGAGATACTGGATGTTGGGAAGATGTGTGACCAGCACGGCATCCACGCCGCTCGCCGCAAATAAAAACCGGAGCCGACTCAGTCGGCTCCGGTTGATCTCCAATTGCCCAGTTTTATTGTCCACGACTGCTTGGAAGCCCCCAGCTCGTTCTTGAAACTATCCCGGCAGAATGCGCGGGGTCAAGAAGAACAGGAGTTCCTGAGCGGTCGAGCTGACCGTGGTGTGTTTGAACAGGTTGCCCACCACCGGCAAGCTGCCGAGCAGCGGCACTTGCTGTACGTCGGTGCGCTGCTGGGTCACGATCACGCCGCCGATTACGACCGTGCCGCCATCCGCGATTAGCACTTTCGTATTCGATTCCTGCGTGTCGATGGCCGGGATGCCCTGAACGCGCGGGATCGAGGAGTCAATCGCGTCGTTCTTCACATCCACGTCCATGTAAATCGTGCCATCCGCGGTGATCTGCGGGATGACGTCGAGTTCCAGCACCGCATCCACGAACTGGACCGAAACGGTGTTGTTCACGATGGTCTGCACCGGGATCTTGGTTCCCTGCTTGACGATCGCCTTTTGGTTGTTCTGGGTGATGACCTTCGGCTTCGAGATCAGCTTGCCGACGCCGCGCTCTTCCGCGGCGGTAATGATCTCGTCGATCGCAAAGTTCGCGTTCTGGAAGATGTAGCTCGCACCGCTGGTCGGTGTTGCCGCGCCCAGGTTCGTCAATAACGGCATCGAACCGGAAGGAGGAGCAACTCCGCCCGTGGACGTCCCGGTAAAGAGCGGTGGCGCCGGAGTGTGGGTGATCGGGCTGGTTCCGACGGCTGATGCGCCGCCAAAGGTGCTGTTATGCGTGCCTAGAGCTAGCGCCAGCTGCGTGCCGATTTCTCGCGAGAACGAACGGTTCGCCGCGACCACGCGCGCTTCGATCTCCACCTGTTGCGACTTGCGGTCGAGTTGGCGAAGCAGGTTATCCAGTACCGGCAGGACTTGCGGCACGTCGCGAATGATCAACGTGTTGGAACGGCTGTCCGCCAGGATGTCGCCGCGCGACGAAAGGAACTTCTTCATCGTCGGGACCAGATCCTCGGCCTTGGCGTAGCTCAAAACGCGAGTCGTAGTGACCACGTCCGCCGCTTCCGCCTGAGCCTTGGCCAATTCACGATTCTGGTCCGCTTCCTTCTTCAGCGTGTCCTTGGTCGCGATCCGCAGCACATTGCCGTCCAGCTGTTTGTCCAGATCGTTATTCTTCAGCACGATGTCCAGCGCCTGATCCCACGGTACATCGTCCAGCACGATGGTCAGCGAACCCTTTACCGCCGGGTCCACCACCACGTTCAGGCCGCTGATTTCGTGAATCAAGCGGAAGAAGTCGCGCAGGTCGACATCTTTCAAATTCACCGAAATCGGCTCGCCCGAATAACGGCCGGCCGGAGGAGGCGTTGCCGCCTGTTGCGCTGCCGCGGCTGACGCTGCTGCTGCATCCGGAGTTACGCCCGGAATCGAAACGACCACCGCGGGTGCTGCGGATGGCTTGCCCGCCTCGATCTTCGCTGCAGGCTGGGCGCTTGCAGGCGAAGCGAGCGCGGTCGAAGTTCCGGCCAGCGCCGCGGGAAGCGCGGCCACCGGAGCGGGGATGCTGATGGCTTGAGCTGACGATTGAGCCGACGATTGACCTGACGATTGCGCGGGCGTAATGCTCGCCTTCGTGTCGGTCTTGATGTCGGCCTTGGTGGTGGTTACTTCGGCCGGTTGATTCTCTGGCGTCGACTTCACCGCCGCCGGCGCCGCAAATGCTACCGTGATTCCGTTTTCGGTCTGGTTCACATTGAAGTGCGCCGGCCCGCGCAGGTCAATCACCACCCGTGAAACATCGGGCGTAAATTGGCCCAGGCGAATCTCCCGCACCGGTTCCAGATTGCTGGCAATCGTCTTTTCTGAAGTCTTCAGGTGCGCGCCGCTGAAATCGATCACAATGCGCTCCGGATTTTGTAAACGGGTCACGTGATAATTCAGCTTGCCGCTGCCCAGCACGTTCACTTCGGTCTGGTCGCCGTTCTGGCCCAGCGTGACTTGCTTGATCGCTTCGGTTCCCGCCGGCGCTGCCACCGCGGTCTGCGCCTTCGTCGAAACCGTCTTCACGCTGGCTTGCGGTGCGGCCGCCGGCGGCACGGTGATCTCGACCGGCTTGGCCGACGCGTCCGCGTTGCCATTGGCCGAGACGCTCAGCATCAATTCATTCTTGTCGTTGCGCTGCAAGCGCGGCTCGACCCCGGGGCGTAGCAGGATTTCCAGGCGCACCACGGGCTTCTGGCCCGCCGAGTACGTCGTCAGCCGGTAGCTCTTCACCAGCTCCGACGGGATCACCCGCGCTCCCGAAGAATCACCCGCCGACACTCCGCTCAGATCGAGCACGTACAGGCTCTCGCTCGGGCGATAGGTGGTGTATTCAAATGGCCCGTTCGCCTGAGCTTCCAGGTTCACCGCGCCATCCTTCACCACCGCTTTGACATGCACGACCGGCGCATCACCCGCAAAAAGTGATCCGCTCGTCAACATCAGGGCTGCTGCAGCTACCGCAGTAAAGCCCCACGCCCTCCGCATAATCCTCATTGCTGCTCTCCTGCACTCGGATAGATTCGTTTCGTTACCGTGCGTTCTACTGGTTTGCCGAAGGCGTCTTTGGAATTTTCCTTGAACGTCACTCCGTCCAGACCGATCTTTTCCACATCGCCGTCATATAACTTGTCGCCTTCTCGAAGGAAATATACGCGCTGGTCCGGATTCGCTACCACCGCCAGCATGCCATTGGGCGAGCTGACCGTTCCCGTGACCTGCACCGTCGCCACCACCAGTCCCGCCTTGCCCGGAGGCAGCGGCGGTCCGCCCGGTTTGCTCGCATTGACCAGCGGCAAAAATGGATCGCGCTTGCCGACTTCCGCAATCTTCGGTTTCGCGGCCGCCCCGGCATCGGGCTCGGCTTTCGCCGCCGCCGGCGCTGAACTCTTCTTGTGCATCGTCTTCTTCGCCGGTGCGGTCTGCGCCCAGCTGCCCGATACCAGGCAGAAGGAAACCGCCAGCCCTGCCAGAAGTCTTGCCGAATTGTTAACCAGTTTCATCGTTTTCGCCCTATCGCTTCGCTGCCGCGCCGGCCGGTGCAGTGGTGCTTGTTGACGTCGTGCTCTGCGCCGTGCCCGCATCTGCCGCTTTCGAGAAGAACGTGGTAATCGTCATGGTCCCCGTCACCGAACTTCCCGCGGCCATGTGAAAATTCACGCTACTGGTCTTGTTCGCCAGGCCCTGCAGCTTCAAATCGCCCACATTGATGATTCGCGACAGCCGCCCCAGCTTCGAAAAGAAATCCAGCACCGAGAAATATGGACCGTCCGCTTCCACTTCGAACGGCATCTCGAAGTAATACTGCTTGCTGGCGATCGGCAGCGCCTTCATCCGCCGAATCGAAACCCCGGAACTCACCGCCGCGCTCTGAATCATGATAATAAATTGATCCGTCTGCTTGTCTTCCGGCACGATGGTCTGCAACGTCGCCAGCTGCTTTTCCAGCGCATCCATTTGCGACGCCAGTTCTGCCCGGCGCTGCTTGTAAACCCGCAAACTTGCTACTTCCGTTTGCAGCGGTTTCTCGGTTGCCTGCGCCGCTTCCAGTTGCGTGCGGATCGAAGCGTTGGGCAAGAACGGCAGGTACATGCCCGCCGCGATCAATACCACCGCCAGTCCTAGAAAGAACAGTGCTTGTAGCGGCCAGGGCCAATCACGAAATCCGGTAGCCATCGCTAGCTCCTTCCCTTCGCCGCAGGTGCCGGGGGCGGGGTTGCGGCCGCCGTCGGCTTGGTCTGTGCTTGTGGCGTCTGCGTCGTGGGCGTCTGCGCCACGCTGGCAGTCATGGTGAATCCGTAGGTCGTCACCGATTTCACCACGTCGTCTTCTTTCGCTTCCTGAATTTCGATCTTGTCGAAGTACCCGGAGCGCTTCAGCTGGGTCATGAAATTCGCTACCGAGTTGATGTTGCCCGCCTCACCGCCAATCGAGAGCGCGTCGCCCTTGCGGTCCAGCGATGTCAGCCAGAGCTGGTCGACCCGCACCACCGTGTTGGCCACCATCTGCAACAATTCCTGCGCGCTGGTGCGGTTCTTTTGCAGCCCTTCGATCACGTCGATCTGCGTCTGCAACGCCCGCTTCTGGTCTTCGAACCGGTCCACCTCCTGCTTGACCTGCTGCAGGCTGGCTTTTTCCGCGCGCAACTGCGCGATCGTGGCGTTGGTATCGTCCAGCTGCTTCTTCTGCGACAGATACATGGTGAAGAGCACCACGCCCGCGATCACTATCGCGGCGATTCCGAGAATGATCGATAAACCGTTCTCGAGCGGCACCGACTGCTTGGTTGCCTTTGGCCGGGTTTGGCCCAGTAAGTTAATCCGAATCATGGCGTGTCAAAGCTCCTCAGCGCCAGGCCCACGGCAATGGCTAAGCGCGGCGCCAACTCGCGAATCTGGCTTTCATCGTGACGGCTAGGATTGATGGCGATCTTGCGGAACGGATACAGTTCCTCAACCGGCATCGCGAATTCTTCTTTCAGCAGGTCCAGCAACCCCGGCACCCGCGCCGTGCCTCCCGCAATGTAAATTCGGCGGATATTTTCGCCGCTCGCGGTGGCCCGGAAGAAATCGAAAGTCTTCTGAATTTCGAGAATCAAAATGTCCGACACCGAGCGAAGAATCGCGGTGCGCTGCTCTTCGTTCACTCCCGCCAGGGTGCCCCCCATCTTTAATTTCTCGGCATCTTCGAAGCTTAGGTCCAGTTCCTTTTGCAGCGCGTCGGTGTACTGATTACCACCCACCGATACGTCGCGCGTAAATAGCGGCGTCCAGCCCCGCACGATGTTGATGTTCATGACGCTCGCTCCCACGTTCAGCAGCGCCACCACCTGCGACGGATCCGGCTCGTAGTTCACTTCGAAACAGTTCTGCAGGGCGAATGCGTCGATGTCCACCACCATCGGCGACTTGCCCGCCTGCGCCAGGACGTTCGTATGGTTCAGAATCTTGTCTTTCTTCACCGCCACCAGCAACACGTCCATCTGGTTCTCGGTGGCTTCCAACAATTGATGGCTCAGATTCACGTCCGCGATGTCGAACGGAATGTGCTGGCTGGCCTCCGCTTGTACCCGGTCGTACAGTTCGTCTTCGGTCATCAGCGGCATGCTCACTCGCTTGACGATCACCGAGTGCCCGGACACCGAAGTCGCCACGTCCTTGGCTTTGATCTTCTGGCCGTCGAAGATCGAAATAATCTTCTCCGCCACCGAGGGCGCATCCATGATCGCGCCGTCGACCACCGTGTCTTGCGCCAGCGTCTCGATGCCGTAACTCACCAGCTCGTAGCCCGCTTTCGTTTTCTTCAGCTCGACGGCTTTCACCGAACTCGAGCCGATGTCCAGGCCGATCAAAGATTTTGTTTTACCGAGATTGAACATCGTGCGGCCCCTCACTCCTCACCCGCCCCGCTTCGCTGGACGGACACGGCTTGATCTGCTGCTTTGAAAATTTCTGGATTTTCTTTTCTGTCGCTTTGCCGCTGGCGTCCGTCACCCCGGGACGCGAAATTCATGGGAGGGCACCCAAGTACTGCTACGCATGGTACCCTCCGCTTTGAATCGTTTATTACATCCACGACGCAGAGTGTCAAGCAAGGTGTTTCCTTGGTGTGCTATTGGTAAAAACCGTCCGGAAGGACAGGAAGGCGAAAGGGACAGGTGAAAAGTACAGGTAGGATCAGCCTAAATCCCCCATATCTAGCGGGAAAGCGCCTTGCAGGCGAAGAAAACGAGATTCGCCCCAGCTTTACTTTTTCTTCGAATTTCCTAGTTTCAACTGTTGCCAAATTGCGTCGACCCGTTTTTTTGTTGTTGCATCCATTTTTATCTCGTCCGGCCAACGTCCGGCGAAACCTTCTTCCGGCCATTTTCGCGTCGCATCCACGCCCATCTTAGAACCGAAATCCTGCCGCCGCGCCGCGTGGTCCAGCGTATCCACCGGCCCCAGCACAAATTGAATGTCGCGCTCCGGATCGATGGCGCACAACGCCTTCCACACGATCTCGCTGGAATTTTTCAGGTCCACGTCGTGATCCACCACCACAATCACCTTGGTGAACATCGCTTGCCCCAGCGACCAGATCGCGTTCATGATTTTGCGCGCCTGCCCCGGATAACTTTTTCGAATCGAAACAATCATCAAATTTTGAAATATGCCTTCGGCCGGCATCGCCACGTCCACGATTTCCGGATACTGCATTCTCATCACCGGCATGAAAATCCGCTCGATCGCGTGCCCCATAAAATAGTCTTCCTGCGGCGGCGGCCCCACAATCGTGGTCAGATATAACGGTTCCTTGCGATGCGTGATGCACTGCACATGAAACACCGGGTACTGCCCTTCCAACGAATAGAACCCGGTATGGTCGCCGAAAGGCCCTTCCTCTCTCATTTCCCCAATTTCTACGTAACCTTCCAGCACAATCTCCGCGTTCGCCGGAACCTCCAAATCAACCGTCTTGCACGCCACCAGGTCCACCGGATCGCGCCGCAAGAATCCCGAAAATAGAAACTCGTCCATGTCCGGAGGGACCGGCAAGATTCCCGCCAGCGCCGTCGCCGGATCCGCCCCAATCGCCACCGCTACTTCCAGCCTGCCCCCCGGATTCTTCGCCCGGCTGTTGCGGTAATGATCCGCGCCATGCTTTTGCGTCTGCCAGTGCATCCCCGTCGACCGCTCGTCGAAAACCTGCATCCGGTAGCAACCAACATTCCGCTTCCCCGTGTCCGGATTTTTCGTAATCACCATCGGCCAGGTAATGAACCGCCCGCCATCCTGCGGCCAACATTTCAATATCGGAAAATAATCCAAGGAAAAATCGTCGGTGCGCACCACTTCCTGGCACGCCCCGCTGCGCACCACCTTCGGGAAAAACGACCCTATCTCCGCCAGCTTCGGCAGCATCTTCACCTTTTCAAAGAACCCCTGCGGCGATTGCATATCGATAAACGAATGCACCCGCTCCGCGATCTCTTCCAGCGACTCCACTTCCAGCGCCAGGCACATCCGCTTCAGCGTGCCCACCAGATTGGTCACCACCGGCACCCGCGATCCCTTCGGCCGCTCAAACAGCAGCGCCGGGCCGCCTGCCTTCACCGTGCGATCCGATATCTCCGTGATCTCGTACACCGGATCCACTTCAATATCGATCCGGCGCAGCTCATCCTTCTTGTCCAGCGTGTTAATGAAGTCTCGCAAATCCCGGTACGGCACTTCCCCTCCGCCTGCTCTGATAAATGACCGGCAGCAACTTTATCACGGAGCCTGAACGCCCACGAACCTCCGTCCTGATTTGACCTGCGTTCGCTCTTGCCGCATAACAGAGGACCAGGAGCGCCTCCATGGACCCCAACCAGAAACCAAACCAGAAACCTAACTCGATGGGCCAGCCCGTGGCGGAGTTGCCAGTCGCGGATGTCGAGCGCGCCCAACAGCATTACCGCGACGCCCTCGGCTTTACGATTGGCTGGCTCTACCCCGGCAAAGAAATCGGCGCCGTCTCCCGCGATAAGGCGGTAATATTTTTTCGCCGGCGCCAGCCCCCATTCGAGCCCGCCATTCACTGGGTCTTCGCCGAAGATGTCGACGCCTGGTATCGGGAAATGCAATCGTCCGGCGCAAACATCGTGGATCCCCTGGAGAAAAAACCCTGGGGCTTACGTCAGTTCACCGTCAGCGATCTCGACGGAAACCTTTTCTATTTCTACCATGACGAACCAAACGCGAAATAACCAGTGGGAGCCCGCGCCATGACCAGCCCAACCAGACCAGTTGCCCCGCGCTCGATCCTCAATTCGACCCAGGCCCAATTGTTCGTGGCCGATATCCAAGCCTCCTGCGCTTTCTACACCGACAAACTGGGATTCGCGGTCGCCTTCGTCTATGGCGATCCGCCATTCTACGGGCAGGTCACTCGCGACCATGCGCGTCTCAATTTGCGCGCGGTGGACGAGCCGGTCTTCGCCGGAGATATCCGCGAACGCGAGCAACTACTCTCCGCCACGCTCACCGTCGCGACCCGCGCCGAAATCGAACAGCTTTTTTTGAGTTATCAATCCGTGGGAGTGCCCTTCCAACAATCACTGAAGACAGAATCATGGGGCGCCCGAACCTTCGTCGTCCGGGATCCCGATGGAAATCTCGTTCTCTTTGCCGGCCCAGCGGATTGAAGTGGCTCGTGCGATTGAAGTAGCGGGCAAACTGGGAAGCAGTCGCGGCGCGTGATTTTACTTATGAGCAACCGGGGCTTCCGCCTCGGCTATCGGTCCTACGCTCGGCGCGGACGGTGTCGTTAGCTGCATAACCATCTGCCGGTAGCGAGCCACCAGCGGGTTATTGGAATTCGCCACCAACGGGATACCCAGCTTTACCGCGTCGCTCACCTGCCGATAGTCATTCGGCAATTGCGCCAGGAACGTCTGCCGTAGCGAACTCTCATGCCGGAAAATCATTTCTTCGTCATTCTGCCGCGCGCGGTTGATCACAATCCGAAAATGTTCGCGCTCCAATCCCGCCGAATCCACCGCCTCCAAATAACGCCTCAGCATCCCCAGAGCCAGCTCGCTAGGCTCCGACACCAACAACAAAGTCTCCGCCGCTTGCAGCACCCGCGCCCATTCCGCCGCGTTCACAAACCCTAAATCCACAATCACAAAGTCGTAAGCTGCCTGCGCCATCTCCAAAATATGCAAAAGTCCATCGATCGTCGCCCGCTGCCGCTGCTCCGCCGTCAACGCCAGGTGCCGCACGCCCAGCAGCATATCCACCCCAATCTTATGCCGCGTCATCAAACTCGCCAGCACCGCCGCATCCAGCCGCGCCCCACGATCCAGTGCGTCGAGCAACGTAAATCGCGGCTCAATATCCAGCATCAACGCAATCTGCCCGAACGGCCGCGCCAACTCCAACAACGCCGTGCGCTTCTTCGTCAGTTGCGCGATCTGCGTCGCCACATTCAGCGCCACCGTAGTCGTCCCCGCCCCACCCTTCGAACCCGTAACAATAATCGTCTGTTCAGCCACCAGAATTAACCCCGTGTTCAGCAAGTCCCGTCGTCGCATCCGGCCCATGTCGCCGCCCAATCGCCTTTCCAGTCGTTGCCGTTGCCTTTGCCCTTCCGGGTGCCGCACGCATTGCGTCCTGATCGCACCTAACCAACGCGCGCAATTCCACCGCGGCGCCCCTGCTTCATTTTGAATCATCGGCACACCACCAGAAATTCTTCAGCAGGTTTTTAAGGGAGTTGACCGCAATCAGCAGCCCAGCCACGCGCGCGCTTCCGCCCCACCCCGCCCGCGTGCCGGCCCACCTCTTTTCGTACCCAATCGCAATTGTGTATAATCCGTCTCAGCATCACACCGAGCGGGCGTCGTACAATGGCAGTATAGAAGCTTCCCAAGCTTCGGACGTGGGTTCGATTCCCATCGCCCGCTCCATAATCCTCGATGACTCGATTGCCATTACGCGGCTGAGTCGCTGAAAATACCTCTAGAACTCGGCGGTTTTGGACGCCAGTTGGACGCTTCGAAAACAATTGGACGCTGCTGGCTTTGCTAAACCACAAATCCGGGGATATGCCCAATGAATCGAACCAGCCTCAGACACCGCGCCGTAAGCTACGTCATCCAGAGGACGCAAAAGCGAGACTTCCGCATGGAGAGACGTCGCGTTACCGGACAAGTGGAATCGCGCGGATTTTCAGATGTCCGGTAACCGCGTTTACCAGGACTTGGCAGAATTGAGGGTAGGCATCGCAAACACGCCGGCTCTGTGATTGACTCTTGATATGAGATTGCATTGGACCATCCGCGTCGTTTCGACCGTATTGCTGATTGGTTTATCGGGTTGCCATGGACAATCCGAACTTAACGCGAACAAGAACGGAAAAGAGACGCTATTGACCGCCGCTAGCAGAGGTGACCTGCCTCAGGTACACAAGCTGCTTCGGGAGGGCTCTGATCCGAACGAGCACACTGAGGGCGGAAAAACGGCTTTGCATTACGCAGCGCAATCGAAGAACGCCGCCGTGGTTCAAGCTCTCATTCAAGCAGGCGCGAACGTGAACGCGGAGGCAACAGGCAATGTAACGCCCCTGATGCTTTCGCTCGATATGGCATTTGGTCGGCCCGAAATCTCACTGGCCCTCATCCGCGCTGGAGCGGATGTGAACTCAGCTGACGATAACGGTGACACGGCCCTGATAATCGCGGCGACTGAAAGCTCTGATGAGGTATTTCAGACTCTAGTGGAGCGGGGCGCAAACCCTAACGCCCGAGGGTTGAACGGTGAAACGGCCCTACACTACGTCGCGATGAATGGGCTTCTGGATCGGGCGAAACTCCTTCTGAACCACGGAGCAGACCCCACCATTCGCAATTCAGGCGGGAAGACTCCGTACGATGAAGCCGTGACCACGAATCCAGAAAAATCGGTTCAGGCGCAGTTTCAAGAAATGAGGACTCTACTTTCGCGGGCATCACAGCGAAAGCCCAAGACTGTCACTAAGTCCTGATAAGTCGCGTTACCGGACAAGTGGAATCAAAAATCGGGAACTCCAAAATCCACCCTTGACATCGACCGATAATTCACTACCATATGGTTGTGGGTAAGCTGGATACCACCTTCGCCGCTCTGTCTGATCCCACCCGCCGGGCCATGATCGAACGACTCTCCCGGGGACCCGCCTCGGTGCATGGATTGACCGAACCGTTTGCCCTCTCGCAGCAGATGATTTCAAAACATATTGCCTACCTGGTGCGCGCGCGGATTGTGATCAAGACTAAGCGTGGAAGAGAGAGCGTATGCACGCTCAGGCCCGCGGCGATCAAGACCGTCAGCGACTGGGCGATTCGCTATCGCCGATTCTGGGAAGAGAGATTCGACAAGTTGGATGTGGTGCTGAATCAAATGAAAAAAGCGGAGGTCCGAGATGACAAAAAACACGGTTAACGAGAAAGAGCGGATGGTGATCACCAGAGTTTTTGATGCTCCACGCGCCTTGGTTTGAAATCGCCGGATGGGCAGGTGGGCTGGAATGGCGGGGAATACCACGAGATTGTTCTGCACGAGAAGATCGTTTACTCCATGTACTTTGCCGATGCGAAGGGAAACAAGATTGACCCTGCGCAGTATGGAAGTGAACATGAGGCCATAGAGGATGCGCGCGACGTGGTTATTTTTGAGGATTTCGGAAACGGCCAGACGAAACTCACTTTGATTGGCAATGAACCCATGGAAGACGCAAAGAACAGCGGGCAACTCGAGGGCTGGAACGAGACACTCGAGAAAGTTGCCGCCGTTGTTGCGGGCCTAGCGCAGGCGAAATAAGAAGCGGAAGTTTTAGTGATCGTCATGCGCGAGATACAGCGAAGGCTGGCGGCGGAGGCTCAGCTAGAACGGGCCTCCCACCGCTTGGCCGAATAGCCGCATTTCCGGCTACGTGATCCTTGGCTCTCGCTCGCAATACGAGCACAGATTCAACAGCTGAAAAAATGCCACTGTGATGCTGCCCCAAGCCACAACCTCGGTCGCTTACGATACCGGATTCCATTGACATTGAATTTCGCCGCGTGATACCTAACCCGACGGTTCGCTCGCATTCACGCTGGCGCTCACCCTCGCCAGCGAGTAATCTTTGCAGTCGAAACCGCTGCAGCTTAATCTTCCTCTGAGCTTCCGTCGGTTTCAGGTCAGGTCTTGGGAGGTGTGATGTCGCAGATTGACGTCCCATTGTCGCCATCCGGTTTCGGCCAAACGCGCCGTGCCGACAACTGGTGGGTTCAACCGCTTTTCGTTTTCCTGGGCCTCTCCTCCTTTATTGTTTACGCCACTTGGGCCGCGCTGCAAGGCGCGCATTATCGCTTCGGTCCTTATATCTCTCCCTTTTATTCGCCGGAATTATTCGGGCCTTCCGGCCAGGCCTGGTTCGGCGCTAAGCCAACCTGGATGCCCGCATGGGTCACTGCCGCCGTCCTGATTCTCTGGGCCCCCGGCGGTTTTCGCGTCACCTGCTACTACTACCGCGGCGCCTACTACAAAGCGTTCTGGGCCGATCCTCCGTCCTGCGCCGTCGGCGAACCGCGCAAATCCTATTGGGGCGAGCGCTCCTTCCCGCTGATCCTCCAGAATATCCACCGCTACTTTTTGTATCTCGCGCTGATTTTTCTTTTGCTGCTCGCGCATGACGTCTGGCAAGCCTGCTGGTTCAATGGTCACTTCGGCATCGGCGTTGGCACTCTCGTCCTGCTCGCGAATGTCACGCTGCTCAGTTGTTACACCTTGGGCTGCCATTCGCTGCGCCATCTGATCGGCGGCTTCCGCGATCGCCTCGCCGGCGCCCCGGCTCGCAAAAAAGCCTATGACTGCGTGAGTTGCCTGAATCGCAGCCACATGCTTTTCGCCTGGTGCAGCTTGTTCATGGTCATGTTCAGCGATTTGTACGTGCGCTTGTGCTCGATGGGCGTGTGGACCGACTGGAGGATTTTCTAGTGCCGGATTACATCACCCACGATCACGACGTCCTCATCATCGGTGCCGGAGGCGCCGGTCTGCGTGCGGCCGTCGCCGCTTCGGCCGCCGGAGTAAAAGTCGCCGTCATTTCGAAATCGCTCCTGGGTAAAGCCCACACCGTCATGGCCGAAGGCGGCATCGCCGCCGCCATGGGCAATGTCGACGACCGCGACAGTTGGCGCGTGCACTTCGCCGACACCATGCGCGGCGGCCAGTATCTGAATAACTGGCGCATGGCCGAACTTCACGCCAAAGAAGCGCCTGACTGCGTCCACGAACTCGAAGCTTGGGGCGCGGTTTTCGACCGCACCAAGGACGGGCGCATCCTTCAACGCAATTTCGGCGGCCACCGTTATCCCCGCCTCGCCCACGTCGGCGACCGCACCGGCCTCGAAATGATCCGCACGCTGCAGGACCACGGCATTCATCTCGGCCTCGACGTTTTCATGGAACACACCATCGTCACCCTGCTGAAAGATGGCAACCGCATCGCCGGCGCGTTCGGCTACGACCGCGAGCGCGGGCGCTTCCATCTTTTCCGCGCCAAAGCCGTCGTCCTCGCCACCGGCGGCATCGGCCGCGCCTACTCCATCACCAGCAACAGCTGGGAATATACCGGCGACGGCCACTCTCTCGCCTATCACGCCGGCGCGTCGCTGATGGATATGGAATTCGTGCAATTTCATCCCACAGGAATGATCTGGCCGCCCAGCGTTCGCGGCATCCTGGTCACCGAAGGCGTTCGCGGCGAAGGCGGCGTGCTGCGCAATAAAAACGGCGAGCGCTTCATGTTCAAAGACATTCCTCCGGCCTACGTAAATCAAACCGCCGACTCCGAAGAAGAAGGCTGGCGCTACACCCAAGGCGACAAAAACGCCCGCCGCCCGCCCGAACTCCTCACCCGCGATCACGTCGCCCGCGGCATTCGCCGCGAAGTCCAGGAAGGCCGCGGCAGCCCGCACGGCGGCGTCTTCCTCGACATCGCCTGGATCAAGGAAAGAATTCCCAACGCTGCCGAGCACATCAAGAAAAAACTGCCGAGCATGTATCACCAGTTCAAGCAGCTCGCCGACATCGACATCACTCAAGTCCCGATGGAAGTCGGCCCCACCACCCATTACATGATGGGCGGAGTGAAAGTCGACGCCGATTCCCAAATGTCCGACGTGCCCGGCCTCTTCGCCGCCGGCGAATGTGCCGCGGGCCTGCACGGAGCGAATCGCCTCGGCGGCAATTCCCTCTCCGATCTGCTGGTCTTCGGCAAACGCGCCGGCGAATACGCCGCCGAATACGCCAAAAAAAATCCGCAAGGCGCGGTGAACACGGAAGAACTCGCGTCCATGGAAAAATGGTCGCTCGAACCCTTCGGCCGCGAAGGCGCCGACAATCCCTACGCGGTGCAACACGCCTTGCAGGGCATGATGCAGGACCTGGTCGGCATCGTCCGCCAGGAAAGTGAAATGCTGCAGGCTCTCGAAAGCATCAAGCAACTCGCCGCCAAAGCCGAACGCGTCGGCGTCGGCGGCCACCGCGAGTACAATTCCGGCTGGCATACCGCGCTCGACCTCCACAACTTGCTCACCGTCTCCGAAATCGTCACCCGCGCCGCCATCGAACGCAAAGAAAGCCGCGGCGCCCATTTCCGCGACGACTTCCCCAACAAAAGCGACGAGTTCGCCACCTTCAATATCGTCGTGAAAAAATCCCCCGGCGGCGAACCGCAAATTACCCGCGAAACCATCGCCCCCATGCGCGATGACCTCAAGCAGATCATTCAGGAGATGAAGTGATGGCGACCGCCACGTTTCGCATCTTCCGCGGTGAGAAAGGTCAGGGCCGATTTCAGGACTACCCCACCGCCGTCGCCGAAGGCATGGTGGTCCTCGACGCCGTCCACCAAATCCAAGCCGAGCAGGCCGGCGATATGGCCGTCCGCTGGAATTGCAAAGCCGGAAAATGTGGTTCCTGCTCCGCCGAAATAAATGGCATGCCCAAACTCATGTGCATGACTCGCCTGAACACCCTGCCCCTCGATAAACCCATCACCGTCGAACCCCTGCACGCCTTCCCGCATCTCAAAGATCTGGTCACCGACGTTTCCTGGAATTACACGGTGAAGCAGCGCATCCCGAAATTTCAGCCGCGCCAACCCGACGCCCCCGACGGCAGTTGGCGCATGGCTCAGGAAGATGTGGACCGCGTCCAGGAATTTCGCAAATGCATCGAATGTTTCCTGTGCCAGGACGTCTGCCACGTCCTGCGTGACCATCATATGCACGATCAATTCATTGGCCCGCGCTTTCTGGTTTACGCCGCCGCCCTGGAAATGCATCCGCTCGACACCGCCGATCGCATTCCGCAGCTCCGCCAGGATTTCGGCATCGGCCTCTGCAACATCACCAAATGCTGCACCAAGGTCTGCCCCGAAAACATCACCATCACCGACAACGCCATCATCGCGCTCAAAGAGCGCGTGGTCGATCGCTTCTTCGATCCACTCACCCGATTATTTAGAATGTTCGGCCAGAAAGAAGCCTAGGAGATCGTATGCATTTCGAACTGAAGTCCATCTCGGCGCAAAGCATCCCCGAAGCGCTCGCCAAAGTCGAACGCTACCGGCTCTTGAACGAGCCGCACCTCGCCGAAAGTATTTGTCTCGACATCCTCGCGGTCGTCCCCGACCACCAGCAGGCCCTGATCGCCCTGCTGCTCGCCCGCACCGACCAATTCCAGGCCCACATCAACGCCAAAACCGCCCAGGAAGTTCTGGCCAAAATCAAAGGCGATTACGAACGCGAATATTATTCCGGCATCATCTGGGAACGCATGGGCCACGCCCGCATCCACCACGGCGGCCACGCCGCCGCCTATCACGCCCTGCGCTCCGCCATGACCCACTATGAATCCGCCGCCAAACTCAGCCCCCCGGGCAACGACTCCGCCATCCTGCGCTGGAACACCTGCGCCCGCGCCATCATGCAAAATCCCAATCTCCGCCCCTCCCCCGACGACCAACCCACCGACCCCTGGGAGCGCGACCAAGCCAGCTCTAGAATCGCCGACGCCTAAGCCCGCGAGATGCGCGGGCCTTCCCGTCACAGGAATTTACGTGCTCGAAGCACAATCCAAGCTGCACCCAACGCGCCGAAGCGCTCTGACTATCCACCTGTAGCGGCCAGCTTCAGCTGCGCCAGTTGACTTTGCCGTTGCGGTTTACCGTTGCCTCATGCTCCCGCCCTAAGCCTCGGTTCACGTTGTCATCCCGACAGAGCGCCCTTCGCCACGAGGCACCTCTCTTCGATCCCAACTTCTTGCCCACCCCCACCCGCGCGAAGCGCGCCCACAAATTCCGCCCAACCACGATCCAGCGCCGTAGGCGCTGGCACAAGTTAGCCCGGCCCGTAAGGGCTGCGTAAATCCGGCGCGAAGCGCCTTCCTCTACGTCGCGCGAATCGCGGCGGCTCTGGCGGGGCCACCTTTTTTACCTATCTTTGATAGATATGCACTTGGTTCCGATGGTATCTTAGCCATGCTATTAGCCAATACTAAAGCAGCTCACGTAGTCATGCCTAATTGTGGCCACATGACAATCTTAGAATTGATTCTTGGACTCGGGGGATTGGCAGCTTCCTATTATTTCGGTTTTCGAAGCGGTAAAACCGCTGAAAGGGCCTACCGACTAAGCCTCGAACAAGCTATCCCTAGAATTGGAAGCCGTATCGAGTTTATTCAAGGCGTTCCGACCTCCCAAGGAAACCAGTTTCGGTACGCCATCAAAACAACAATCTACAACGATGGTGGCCTTGTGGCTTCCGAGCTGAAGGGCGATTGGAAATTGTCTTCCTCGTATGAATTCCTTGATAGTGTGGATATCGTCCGGGCTGATTCGCTTCCTTCCGTTCTGCCGCTCAAATTGGAGCACGACCTTGGGTGTCATCGCCAAGACTTCTGGGCCAAGCCCGAAATCGTTCTCCAAGTTGACTTGGATTTGAGTTACTTGGGTCTTCAGAATAAAGAGGAGAAGTACCAAACTACTTATAAATTCGACTCCAAAAGCCAAAAAATGATTCAAATTCCCAAGCATTAGAATCAGCCAAATAAAGGCAGGAAACAGCGTTGTATTAAAATCAGGCGGCCCAAACATGACTGTGAATTACATTGAAGACCAACACGGTGTTCTGGTGGCTGGATGTTCATGGTTTTCCAAAGGACACAAAAAGGAAGGCGCTCGATTCCCGGTTACTTCCCTAAAGTTAGTCTCGGAGTAATCGGAGAGTAATTGTGGACCTCATGCTTCTAAGAGCTTTTCAGCACCAAATCAAGATTCAATGCGAATTCGTTTTACAGGCGGCCCTTTCCGTTGACGAAGCGGTAAGAAACGGCAATGGAACCGAGACATTTTATGGAATTCAAAACCTGCTAAATGCCGCCGCGAACATTCGAAAAGCGTTGTGGGGAAGCAACGAAACAGTCGCAGCAGACAGAAAACTCTTACGCGATAGCCTAGAAACAGGCGAAAAATCTGCTTTATTCACTAAGACCGTTATTCGTAATCATAACGAACATTTTGATGAACGTCTCGACCGTTGGTGGCGTGAATCAAAACAAAAGAATCTGGCTGATATTATTGTCGGACCCCGAAATATGATTGCGGGGTTTGATGAAATTGATCGCTTCCGTTGGTACGACCCAACCAACGGGGACCTACTATTTTGGGGAGACGCGTTCAATCTTCGCGAACTTGTTACTGAAATTAAACGGCTCTATCCGATAGCCGTTCAAGAATCAAAAAAACCTCATTTTCGGGTGGAGAGGAAATAACGCTCGGCACCTCCCAAAAACATGGTCCGGTATGAGGCCAGTTATCCAGGCAATGCTCTTTATGACTGAACTCCCACTATCGAAGTAGCCCTTCTATTAGTTCCGTTTCCACTGGTTCCGTCTCATCAGATATTTAATACGGTATTGATTTTGGGGAAGGGAGTTAACTATATAATTCCCTTTAATTGACGTAACCAGCTGCTTCATCAGAAGGCGGACTTTTGAGCGCTATGAAACCTGATTAAAGCAACAATCACTTCGCTCTGGCGTACCCTCGCGTGTGTACCTTTGCATCATATAAATCGATCTGTTATCATGCATCGTTATCTTCTGCTGCCGCACTAACGGCCGCTGTGGGAGGGAGGCGATGCGGATCGCGATGTACCAAGCTCACTCGGCAACTGCCCACTCCGCGCCTCCAAACCCTCGCAAATCCCGCCTCTGCCAATCCGCCATTTCTAATCCGCTACCAGCAATTAGAAATCAACGTAAACCTCTGAAAACACAGGCCAACCATGAATTCTAATCCGCAAAATCGACGGTGTTTGCTTTTCGACTCGACGCCTAATCTTCGCGCCGCCGCGACTTGCAATTTCCCCTTTTTCACTTTCACTCTTCCCCTTTCCGCCTTTTCTAATCGACACTTCGCGCAATTAGAAACCACTCGCAAGTCACTCAAAACAAACGCCCGCTATGATTCCTAATCGACAGTATTTCCGGCGTTTCGCGGCCAGTCCAAGCCGCAGAAAGCACCGCGACGATCCCCACCGGTTGTCGCTTCAGCCACCACCAAGCAGACCGGCGCGCCGCGCCTTCCCCTACGTCGCGCGAATCGCGTCCGCTGGTGGCGCCGTTCGCGCCCGCCGTTGCCTTTGCTTTATCTTTGAACTCCTTAGAGCGAAGCGCGAGCGCTTCGCTTCACCGACTTTTTACCGCCGCGGGGGTCGCTCAGGATACAATCCCCCACGATTTTCTGATTTCACGAACCGGGAGGACCACCCTGCCTCGTCAGCTATCGCGGCGTGCGTTTGTCGTTTCGGCAGCGGCTGGCGTCGGCAGCGGAATGTTCAGCCGCAGCAGTTCTGCGCTTGGCGCGCTCCTGGGCCACACCGAAAATTCGCCAGCGCCGGTCAGGCTGCAAGCCATCTCGCGCGTGCTGGAAATCAGCGGCAAACCAGCCAAGGTGCTGGGCCTGCTGCAGCCCAACGGCCAGCAAGGAATCGTCTCCAGCGTCGACCGGCCTTTCGATGTGATTCTGGAAAACAAGCTTGCGGTACCAACCGCGATTCACTGGCACGGCCTGCAGCCCCCCAACAACGAAGACGGAGTTCCGGGCCTGACTCAACCGTTCCTCGCGCCCGGCTCCAGCACTCGCTTCGATTTTCCGCTGCGCCCCGCCGGAACGCACTGGATGCACTCGCACGCGGGTTTGCAGGAAGCCTCGCTGCTGGCTGCGCCCTTGATCGTTCGCGACCCCTCGGAAAAAGCGGCGGACGAGCAGGAAATCATCCTGCTGCTCGGCGACTTCAGTTTCACGCCGCCGGAAGAAATTTACGCTAAGCTCCACCAGCCCGCGCCCGGAGCCATGACCAAAATGGATCCCGCCAAGCCGGACGTCAACGACGTGAATTACGACGCCTACCTGGCCAACGATCGCACGCTGGACGATCCCGAAGTCGTTCGCGTCGAAAAAAGCGGCCGGGTTCGTTTGCGCATCATCAACGGCAGCTCCGGAACCAATTACTTCGTCGATCTGGGCGGCCTGAGCGGCGAGCTCATCGCCACCGACGGCATGGCGGTCAATCCGGTGCGGGCATCAAGATTTCCGCTGGCCATCGCCCAACGCGCCGATATCCGCCTGCAACTTCCGCCCGCTGGCGCGTTTCCCATCCTCGCCCTGCGCGAAGGCGCCAGGGAGCAGACCGGAATCATCCTGGCGACCATGGGCGCGACGATCCAGCGCCTGCCCACTAAGAATGAAGCCGAGCAAGGTGTATTGACGCTGGACCTCGAAAGCCGCCTGGCCGCCACGGCCCCGCTGGCGGAGAAACCCGTCGATCGCAGCTACGAGCTGCGCCTGACCGGCAACATGATGCGCTACGAATGGTCGATCAACGGGGTCGTTTTCGACGTCAACCATCCCGGCGCAGAGCAGGCGCAGGTCCGCGTCAAACTCGGTGAGCGCGTCGCGCTGAAATTCGTGAACGGAACCCCGATGGCCCATCCCATGCATCTGCATGGGCACTCGTTTCAAGTCGTCGAGGTCAACGGTCAAGCGATTCAAGGCGCTCTGCGCGATACGGTGCTGTTGCCCGGGCGCTCGACTGTCACCGTGGTTTTTGACGCGAATAATCCCGGAATCTGGTACGTGCATTGCCACGTGCTCTGGCACCTGGCCGCCGGCATGGCCACACCGGTCCAGTACGACGTGTAACGAGCGATGAATTTGAGGATGGATCGTTGCTGCGATACGGCTAAGGTTTCCACTTACCGTAACAGGCGTTCAGCAACTGCAACGTCTCGATTGGATTGTGTTTTCCGCGCAGAAAATCATGAATCAGAAGCGACGCTTCGGTTTGGAATTCCACAAATCCCGGAAACCGGGGCCGCACATAGGCCTGCTCTAAAGTCGGCAGCGTCGCCGAAAAAAAATCATTCGAAGCGCCATTCACCGCCGGGTCGGTCCACGCCGTCCGATTCCCCGGCTGGCCCCCCGACTGAAAATAAATGGTCCGCTGACATTCCGCGCTGGCCACCCACGTCGCATATTCCACCGCGACCGAAATTTCCCGGCACCGCGAAGATATTCCCAGCCCGGCCCCACCCAGCAGCGCGCCCACCGGGCCGCGCGATCCCTGCGCCGGAATATTTGCGTAATGAATTATCGAATTCCGGTAACCGGCCCGCGCATAATTCGAATATCCAAAAGCCAGCGGAGAGTACGCTATCTCATCCGTGGTGCTCATCTTTTCCCACACTGCGATCGGATTCCATTCCAGCGCTTCGCGCGGACCGCAATCCTTCAACTCACTCAGCCGCCGCAGGGCCGCCTCGCCGGCCCCGTCGCTCACCATCTTGCTGCTACCCGCCCGGAATGCCGGCTCGCCCGCATTGGCGCACAAGCTCAGCAAGCTGCACATCGAATCCACGGCCAGCAGCGGGGTGGTCACAAATCCCGGCCGGATCTTCGCCAACTGGAAAACGTCATCCCAGGTTTTCGGCGCCGCGACCCCGGCGGCTTTCAGCAGATCCGGACGGTACCCCGCCACTTGCGACGCCGCATCAATCGCCAGCGCGTACTGATGCCCCTCGTAAAAATAGCTTTGGTGCGAAGCGCCCACGCTTTCGCGGCCCAGAGTCGTCAGCACTTCCGGCGCGACGTATTTATCCAGCGGGACTAAGTAACCTTCCTTGGCGACGGTGCCCATGAACGGATGGTCGAGCACCACCAGGTCGTACTCGTCCACCAGCCGCCGCATCGGATCGTCCGCGAATCCCTGCAGCGACCGCGCTTCCCATTCGATGCGCACGTCCGGATGCGTCTCCGCAAATCGCGCGGCCGTGGCCAGCATCGGCGCAAATCCGCGATCGTGTTTCCAAGTCATTCCCCGCAGAGTTACCAATCTGAATCCCCTTTTCCCTGCCGCACGCGAGGTGCGGGAGCCCGGCTATACGACTTTCCCGTGCTTAAAATGTGCGATCTCTTTCTCGGTGTATCCCAGTTCGCTCAAAATTTCGTCTTTGTGCTCGCCCAGCATCGGCGGCCGGCGAATTTCTCCCGGCGTCCGGCTGAACTCGATCGGCGGTCCCACGGTACGAAATTTCCCAGCGGCCGGATGCTCGAACTCCACCAGAATCTGGTTGTGCACGACCTGCGGATCGCGCTCCACGTCCGGAAAAGTATTCACCGGCGCGGCCCAGATATCCGCCTTCATGAAAATATCCATCAGCTCGCTGGTGGTCTTCTGGGCGAACCCCTTTTCGAGTTTCCGTTTCACGTCGTCGCGATTCGCGGTAACGTTGCGCGAATCGTTTCCTTCGAATCCGCTCACGCCCACCAGTTCGCCGATTTTCCCCACCGGCATCATGGCGATCGAAATATATCCGTCCTTGGTTTTGTAAACGCCCATCGGCGCGCCCACGTAAGGATGTCCGATCCCGGCCGCGCTGCGTTGCGGCTCGCGCAGCGTATTCATATACAGCGTCAATTCCTGGGTGGTCTGGTGCAGCATCGAATTCAGCAAATTCACGTCGAGCCGCTGCCCTTTTCCCGACCGCGAGCGTTCATACAACGCCATCAGCACGGCGATCACGATGTGCAAACCCGCCGTCAAGTCCGCCAGCCCGATCCCCACGGGAACCGGCGGATCGTCCGCCGTTCCGTTCAACATCAAAACTCCCGCGATCGATTGGGCCAGCAAATCCTGTCCAGGCCGCGCTTCATATGGCCCATCCTGCCCCCAACCCGAACTGGCGCAGTAAATTAGCTCGGGCTGCTTCGCCGACAAGGCCTCGTAGCCCAGTCCCAAGCGGTCCATCACGCCCGGCCGGAAATTTTCGATCAGCACGTCCGACGATTTAATAATCCGCCGCGCGATTTCCTTGCCCTCTTCCGCTTTCAAATCCAGGGTGATGCTGCGTTTCGCGCGATTGAAGGCGAGATACGAAAGGCTCTCGCCCTTAATGAACGTGTCGCCGATCGACCAGCCCCTCGACCACTCTCCCGCGCGCGGTTCGATCTTCACGATGTCCGCGCCCATATCTCCGAGCAACTGCGTCGCGCTCGGCCCCTGTACCAACTGGCTAAAATCCGCGACGCGCAATCCCTTCAGTGGCCCCCTCATCCCCGATTTATCCTCCGAAATTCCCAGCACAATTCTTTTCATCACACTGGCGCGGCCGAAGTCATTCCGCCATCGATCACCAGACATTGCCCCGTTACCCACGAGCTCTCGTCGCTCGCCAGATACAGCGCGCCATTCGCCACATCCCGCGGCGTGCCCAATCGCCCCAGCGGATGCATCTTGACCCACGCCGCGCGCAAAGTTTTCGGATCGGCCGCGCGCTCCAGGATCTGCACATTCAGCGGCGTTTCGATCGTGCCCGGCGCAATGCAATTCACCCGAATTCCATGCGCGGCATATTCGCGCGCCATCTGTTTGGTCAGGCTGATGATCCCGCCTTTGCTCGCGGCGTAATGGGGATACCCCGCAAGTCCCACCAGCGCCTGCACCGAGGCCATGTTGACGATCGAACCGTCTTTGCGCTCGATCATTCCCGGCAGCACGTGCTTCGAGGTCAGGAACATGCTGGTCAAATTCACGCGAACGATCTTTTCCCAATCGCTCAATTCCATTTTGTGGCAGGGTGCTTCGGTCGCAATGCCCACCACGTTCGCCAGGATGTCGATTTTCCCGAATTCCTTCAGTCCCGCATCGACCGTTTCCCGCACTTCCGCTTCGGACGAAACATCCGCGCGGCGGAATGAAATCCGGCCGCCGTGCCCCAGAATGTGCGCTTTGGTGGCCTGCCCGCCTCTTTCGTCGAGGTCGACTCCGATGATCGACGCCCCTTCCGCCGCAAACACCTCCGCGATCGCTTGGCCGATTCCGCTGGCCATCGCCGAAACCAGTGCCACCCGACCTTTAAGGCGCATCGTGGACTTTGCCTCTATCGTTGGAATGAATTGACCTGCAAAGTTCCGTTAAGAACAGCCCTGTGGCATTTCCGAACCACATTTTGCCTTGGTCCACCGAAGTTCGCAAACAAAACCGCGTGGCGCCACATTCGTACTTTGCAGGCCAGAACCAGAACGCAGGACAGTACTGGACGATTAGCGGAAGTCGGCTATGCTGCTATGCTGCGTTTCGCTTTGAGGATAATAGGAAGTCGGCCCGATCCGGAGGTTTCGAAATACGCATGACCGAAATCATCAGCCTTGATGAATTAGCCCAGCAAGTGCCCAGCGGTATTCGCATCGGAATCGGCGGAGTGCATCTGGCGCGTCTCCCGATCGCGCTGATCGAGAAGGTTCTGAATCTCGGCCGCAAGGATTTCACCTATATCAGCTGGGGCGGCGGACTTCCGCTGGAATTATTTCTGGAAGCGGACGCGTTGAAGAAACTGGTGTTCTGTTTTTCCAGCCTGGACATTCTGGGCCTGGCGCCGCGCTTTCGCGCCGCGCTCGAAACCAATCGCGTCGAAGTGGAGGAATGGACCGCGCTGGCCATGATTCAGGGCCTGCACGCCGCGTTTTTCAATCTCCCCGAAGTGCCGTTCCAGGTCCCGGTCGGCTCCGATTTGATGAACACTGGAAATTTCTGGAAGAAAACCGTTTCGCCCTTTACTGGCGAGCCCATCGCGCTGGCGCGCCGCCTCGACGTCGATACCGTCCTGTTTCACGCCCAGCGCGCCGACCGCCAAGGCAACATCGAAATTCAAGGCGCGCGCGGACTGGACCTCAGCCTGCTGGGCGCGTCGAAGAAAAATCTTTTCACCGTCGAGGAAATCGTGGAGGCCGGCGAGCTGGGCAGCGCGCCAAAATCCTACGTGCTTCCGCGGACCTTTGTATCCGCCATCGCCCAGGTCCCCGGAGGCGCGTACCCCACATCCTGCCTGCCCTACTACACCACCGATTACCGCCGTCTGGTCGATTATGTCCGCACCGAAGAACAGAGCAAAAAATCCGCCGGGGCAGCCGCCACCGCCGCGCCGCCAACCGAATCTTCGCCCCGTTTTGTTTTCTCCACGCCGCGCAAACAATTTCTCTCCGCTGCGGCCCAAGTCCCGCTAAAAGCCCTCAGTCCCGCACGCCTCGAACATTTCGGCTTGAAAATTGAAAGCGCCGCTCCTTACACGATCGACGAACTCCTGGCCGCAACTCTCGCGCATGAATACGACAACGCCAGCATCTGTTCGGTCGGCTCGGTTTCGCCGCTGGCCATGGTTTCGTATCTGCTCGCCAAACGCACTCACGCGCCCGGCCTCATTTTGATTTCCCTGAACGGCGGATTCATCGACGTCGAATCGCATCCCATGTCCTTGACCCTGGCCGAGCCGCTCGACTGGCAAACCGCGAAAGCTTTTTGGGGCGGCGACGACACCTACCACTGGTATTACCAAACCGGACGGATCACGCACGAGGTGATCACCACCGCGCAGGTCGACCTGCAAGGCCGCACTAATAACGCCTGGATCGAAAGCAAAGGCAAACGCCTGCGCCTGCCTGGCCAGGGCGGCATGGCCGACGTGACCAACCTGCACAAAAATTTCACACTGTACCTGACCCGCCACTCGCCCGAACGCTTCGTCGAGTCCGTCCAGTTCTGCACCGCTTCGCGCGGTATTTTGGGCGACAACGAACGGCGCCAAGCCGGTCTGCAACCCGGAACGGTGCGGCTGATCTCCAATCTAGGAATTTTCGAACTCGATCACGCCGCCCGCAAATTTCGCCTGGTCAGCATGCACCCCGGCGTCGCGCTGGAAGAAATTCAGCAGCAAACCGGCGGCGAATTCCTGGTCGCCGATCCACTACCCATCACGCCGGCGCCGACCGCCGACGAACTGCACCTGATTCGCCGCGAGATCGATCCCTTCGGTATACGCCAGTTGGAATTTGTGCCCAGCAAATCGCGGCTGGAGACGATCGAAAGAATTTTGCACACTGAACAAGCGCTGGTTGAAGACGTTTTTCCCAAGGCACGCTGAAATCTGAGGAGACGCCATGCTCTATCCCGTGTCGGAAGTCCGTGTCGTCGTTGCCGGACTCGATCATCCCGAATGTGTCGCGGTCGGCCGCGACGGCACGCTCTACGCCGGCGGCGAACGTGGCCAGGTTTACCGCATCTCGCCCGACGGAAAAAAAACAGAGGAAATCGCCAGCACTGGAGGTTTCTGTCTCGGCCTGACCCTCGACCGCGAAGAGAATATTTATATTTGCGACTTAAACCGGCACGCGCTGCTGAAGGTCACCCAAAAAGGCGCAGTCACGCTGGTCGCTGACACCGTCGACGGCGTAAAAATCCGCACACCGAATTTCAGCGTCTTCGATTCGCAGGGAAATTTATTTTTCAGCGACTCCGGAGAATGGAAAAAGGGCGACGGCGTGGTGTGGCGGCTATCGCGCGAGGGCAAAACCAGTCTGTTCTCCGCCGGCCCCTATCATTTCGCCAACGGCATGGCGCTCGACGCCCAAGAACGTTACCTCTACGTCGTCGAAAGCAATCGCGACCGGGTCTCAAGAATTGCAATCCAGCCCGACGGGAGCGCGGGAACGCCGGAAGTTTTCGTCGAAGGCATTGCCCGCATCCCCGATGGCCTGGCCGTCGACGCCAGCGGCAATCTCTACGTCACCACCTACGCGTCTAACTGCATCTATCGCGTCTCGCCGGACCGCAAAGTGGAACTTCTCTGCAAAGACGAAGAAAACCTGCTGCTCTGCCAGCCAACCAACTGTGCCTTCGGCGGCCCTAATTTCGATCAACTCTATGTTTCGAATCTCGGCCGCGACCACATCTCCGTCCTCGATCTAAAAACAAAAGGACATCCACTCTGGACCCATCGTAAGGACGCCTAAATTAAATAATACGAGCGACCGCCGCGATCATGTTTCACTCGGTTCGCAGCGCCCGAATTGGGTTCAACGTCGCCGCACGCCGCGCCGGAACCACCGCCGCGATCAATGCTGCCCCAGCCAACACCACGGTCGTAATCAGCAGAATCCGCGGATCCCATGGTTTGATACCGAATAGCTGCGACGCCATCGCATGTCCGGCCGCGATCGTTACCGGAATGCCGATCCCGAGCGCGATTCCCATCTGTAGCGCCGCGCCGCGCAGGACTAGTTTCAAAATACTCATCCGTCCCGCGCCCAGCGCCATGCGGATCCCGATTTCATTGGTGCGCCGCTCCACCGAATACGCCGTCACGCCATACAGCCCGATCGACGCCAGGATCAACGCCAGAAAGCCGAACAGCGAGGTGAGTTTCGCGATCATGGCCTGCTGGTTGAAATTGTTTTCGACCTGCGCGCCAAAGCTCATGAAGTCGATCACCGCCAGATCCTGATTCACGTCCGCCAGAGCGTGCCGCACCTGTGTTTCCAGACCGGTCACTCTACCCAGCGTGCGCAGTTCCACCGCGTTCAAATAGTGCGAGCGATTTTCGAAGGTAACGAAGCGCGGATCGTCGTAGGCGACACCCTGCGTTTCCGGCAGAAAAAACATGGGGTTGGCCTTTTTTGTCGGGTCGCGATAGGTGGTGTCTTCGGTGACGCCCACGATCGCAAAATTCCCGGCGTACTTCATGTCGATATTCCCGAAGTGATGCCCGATCGCGCTTTCATCCTTGAAAAACTTCTTAGCGAACGCCTGATTCACCACCGCCACGCGCTCCGCCGTGGGCGAATCCTGATCGCTGAAGGAGCGTCCCTGAATAATCTTGGTCCCCAGCGTTTCGAAATATCCTTCGCTGACGCGCACCCACGACGCGGAGTTCTGGTTCGAATCCGGAGGAGGCGGCGGCTGGCCCTGGATGTAGACCGTCTCGCCCCAGTTGTCGCCCTCCATCGGGCTGTAAAGTGAAAAGCTCACTTGCGCCATTCCCGGTATCGCTGCCAGCGAGTCGTGCA